>OMBM01001018.1_pt1 | contig 11589 bp, 11 predicted proteins | sample 1644861 | NCBI WGS metagenome assembly OMBM01 (sample SAMEA103958165, study PRJEB25191) | human gut metagenome | biome: human-associated habitat [ENVO:00009003]; feature: intestine environment [ENVO:2100002]; material: feces | place: Germany | collected 2013/2015 | reverse complement strand
AGGCTCCCTCCCAGAGGGAGCTGGCAAAACCGTCAGGTTTTGACTGAGGGAGTTCGTTCTAAACCCCTTCCCGTGAAAAAGTAGTTCCGAAACGCCCGCAGGCGTTTCGGAACTACAAATAAAAATATTCTTTCCGCTGATTATGGCCAGAGCAAAGCGGAGGCCATTCCAAATCGTCCCACCTGTTCGCAACCTTGTGTTCCGTCACACAAAGGCGTATACTGGGGCAAAAAGGAGGCGTTTTCCATGTGGTTCGTTTACGCGCTGGGATCGGCGGTGTTTGCCGCCCTTACCTCGATTCTGGCAAAGATCGGCATCGAGGGGGTCAACTCTACCCTTGCCACTGCCATCCGCACGGCGGTGGTGCTGCTGATGAGCTGGGGCATGGTGTTCCTTACCGGCACCCAGAGCGGCATTGCGGAGATCTCCCGCCGCAGCTGGCTGTTTCTGGTGCTGTCCGGCCTTGCCACCGGCGCAAGCTGGCTGTGCTACTACCACGCGTTGCAGGTGGGTGCAGCGTCCAAGGTAGTGCCCATTGATAAGCTCAGCGTGGTCATCACTCTTGCGCTGGCTTTTGTGGTGCTGCACGAGCCCTTTACCGCCAAAAGCCTCATCGGCTGCGCCCTCATCACCGCCGGCACACTGTTTATGGTGCTGTAACGGTCAGGGATACACTCCGGGCGTTTTCATGGGGAAGAATGCATTACAAAAACCGTTCCAGCTGGATGCGGTTATCCTCTTCAAAATCCTGCAACCGCTGGGCAAGGCGCTTTGCGCCCGGGGCGGCGTTGGGGTAGTCTTTACAGCTTTTTACGCAGTCCACCACCCCCATGCCGCTGCCCTGTGTGAGCATCTCGGCCAGATTGCGGGTGGATTTGTCCGTAAGGGTCTTGAGCCCGATGCCCATTTTCGTGTTCAGCTTTGCCATGGTGCTCTGCCCCTGTGCGCTGCCGCCGCAGGCTTCTATGGCGGTGTGCGCCTCCTGATTGAGCTGATGATAAATGTTGCGCTGGCGCAGCAGTTCGGCCTTGAACTGCACATCGCTGGTCATGGGTAAAATCTGCTCCAAGGTGTTCTTGCCCATCTCGGTGTTCTGCACCACCGCTTCCAGCAGGTTCAGGTTGTCGTTTTTCTGGTTTTCCATACAAAAAATCCCCCTTTGGCATCTATTATGTGCCCAAAGGGGGATTATATACGTTATTTCTCAGCAGATCTTATTGCCGCCGGAGATCTGGATGCCGCGCAGCCGCTCGTCACAGATGGCGTACAGGCGCTGCCAGCAGTTGGCGGCGCTGTCCAGCTCGTCCAGCCCTGCCACTGCGACGCTCAGGGTAAAGGGCACTCGCTTCATCATCCCCATGGAGGTGACGCACTCGTGGGGCATTTCGGCGTAGATGTTCCGCATCTGCTCGGCCAGCTGGCCGCCGTCCATATCCAGACAGCCCACCACAAAGGTGGTGCCGGTCAGGCGGCAGACGATCTGGCTGCCCGGGATATCGAAATACTTTTTCCACTGGTTTGCCACAAAGCAGATCAGCTGATCCATCACCGGCTGACCGTAGGTGTCCCGCAGCTGTGCGCCGTGATCCAGCGATATCAGCGCTACAGCGGCCTTGCGCCCCTGCTCTGCCCAGCGGTCCAGCTCGGCGGCGATCACGGTCTCCAGATAGCGGCGGTTGTACACGCCGGAAAGAAAATCGTGGTTCAAGTCCTCGCGGCACAGCTCCCGCTCGCGGGCGCTCATGCGCTCTTCCGGCAGCAGGTTGCCTGCCAGCGGAGCAGACATGGTGATCCGCCACAGCTTGCCGTCTGCCCGCACTGTGCGGTGCAGCACGCAGCTTACCCGGCCGTTGCACAGGCTATAACTCACCTGCAGGCCTTCGTCCTGCCAGCCGGTGTCCTGTGGCAGCTCGTCCAGCAATACCGTCTCAAACGCAGCCTGTGCGCCCTCGACAAATGCGCGCAGATCCTGCTCTGTCCATTCTCTGTCCATCTGTAATTTCCCCATCATCAGTACGCGCCGCCGCTTCCGACGGGCGAAATTCCAATTTTCCCACAAATCCGGGAACTTACGGCTATTATACCATTGAAATACAGATTTTTCCAGCAAAACGCACAAATTTTTACGGCAGTTTTTACAATTCTGTCAAATTGCTGATTCTTTCACGTTCTGAACGTCTGCATTGCAGCGGCAGTACACGGCGCACTCGGCTTCGATCTGCGCGGCAAGGGCTTTGGAGTCAAAACCGGCCTTGGCACGCCATGCCCAGTTGCCGCCCAGCTTGCCCGGGGTGTTCAGGTGCGCTTCGGCACCCAGACCCAGCCAGTCGTACATGGGAATGATGGCTCTGTCCGCAACCGAGCCCAGCGCCGCCCGCAGCAGCGCGGTGCGCGCGGCGGCAGTCTTGACGGCTGCTACCTCCTTGGCGGTGGGCTTGCAGGGGGTAAGGTGCAGGTAAGCCGCAGCGGTGGCCTTTTCCTTTTCGGAAGCGCCGTTCTCCCACCAGTCGGTCAGGGTGGTGTTGTCGTGGGTGCCGGGGTAGACCACACCGTTCTTGACGTGGTTATGGGGCAGATACTCGTTGTCCCCGCCGCCGAAGGCAAACTGCAGCACCTTCATGCCCGGGAAGGTACTGTCGGCCAGCAGCTTACGCACGCTGGGGAACAGTTCGCCCAAGTCCTCGGCGATGATGGGCAGCTTGCCCAGTGCGGCCTCCAGTGCATCGAACAGCTCCATGCCGGGGCCGTTCTCCCACTTGCCGGTGCGGGCGGTGGTGCTGGTGGCCGGGATGGCCCAGTAGGTGTCGAAGCCGCGGAAGTGGTCGATGCGCAGCAGGTCGTAGATGCCCAGTGCGTGGCGCACCCGGCGCACCCACCACGCGTAGCCGGTCTTTTTGTGGTAGGCCCAGTTGTACAGCGGGTTGCCCCACAGCTGACCGTCGGCAGAGAAGTAATCCGGCGGGCAGCCCGCCACACGGGCAAAGCCGCCGTCGGCATCCAGCTCAAACAGCGCGCCGCCCACCCATGCATCCACCGAGTCGGCAGAGACATAGATGGGGATATCGCCCAAAATCTGCACGTCCTTTTTGTTGGCGTAAGCCTTCACCGCCTGCCACTGGGCCGCAAACTTGTACTGCACGAACTTCCAGAACCCGATCTCTTCCTCGTTTTCGGCGGCAAAGGCAGCAAGGGCCTTCTTGTCGCGCAGGCGGTAGGGCTTGTCCCACTCCACCCAGTTCTTCATGCCGTTGGCCACTTTCAGGGCCATGTACAGGGCGTAGTCGTCCAGCCACTCCTCGTTGGCGAGGGTAAAGGCATAATAATCATCCGGGAAGTAATAGCTGCAGCCGTGCAGCCCTGCGCACTGCTTGCGCCATGCGGCGTAGGCGGTGCGCAGGACTTTAAAGCGGCTCACATACAAAGTGCCGTAGTCCACCTCTTTGGGGTCTGTGCCCCATTTTTCGGCCTTGAGCTGGGCGGCGGTGAGCAGGCCTTCTTCCTTCAAAGCGTCGAGGTCGATAAAATATGGGTTGCCCGCAAAGGCCGAGCAGCTCTGATAGGGGCTGTCACCGTAGCCGGTGGGACTGAGCGGCAGGATCTGCCAGATCTTCTGGCCCGCTTGTGCCAGAAAATCCACAAACTTGAATGCTTCCTTGCCAAAGCAGCCAATACCGTAAGGGCCGGGCAGGCTGGACACCGGCATCAGGATTCCACTTTCACGCATGCTATTACCTTCCTCATTTTTAACATTTTATGGGAATATCGTTGTTTCTTATCATAACATATCCGCAGACTATTTTCCACAGGCAAAAAACGTGGTATACTTATTTTTAAACTGGGTGTGTATCCCTTTTTCGATTTTAAATAGCCTCCTCTTTCGCTCTGGCTATGTTCAGCGGAATCCAGATTTTTTATTTCGCGTTTGTCGCGGGCCGCTCCAAACGCATTTTCACCAGAAGGGCCGAAACCGGCAGATGCAGTAAAATCTCTTTTGTTGTTGGCCTTTACGGCCCCTTGCGTGAAAAAGCAGAATTGGAACGACCGCAGTCGTTCCAATTCTGCAAAAATAAAAATAAATTTTCCGCTGAATATGGCCAGAGCCTGCGGCGGCCATTTTAAATCGTCAAACTGCACCCTGAACAGGAGGTACCCGCGCCATGCAGCGCACAGAAAAATACTTTGAACAGGACGCTTTCCGCACCCAGTGCGAGAGCACCATCCTTGCCGCAGAGCCGGACGAAAAGACCGGCGGCGGGCGCATTGCGCTGGACGGCACGGTGTTCTACCCGGAGGGCGGCGGTCAGCCTGCCGACCGGGGCACCCTGACCCTGCCGGACGGCACCACGCTGAATGTGACCGATGTGCACGAGCATGACGGCATCCTCTGGCACAGCGTGGACGCTCTGCCGGAAAGCGCCGTTCCCGGCACCGCTGTTTCCGGCTGCATCGACTGGGAATGGCGGTTTGACAAAATGCAGCAGCACACCGGTGAGCACATTCTTTCCGGTATCCTGCACCAGATGTTCGGGGCCGAGAACGTGGGCTTCCACATCGGTTCCGAGGCTGTGCGCATGGACACCAGCGTGCCCATTTCTGCCGAGGGCCTGCAGGCAGCCGAGCTTGCCGCCAACCGCATCGTGTGGCAGGATGTGCCGGTGCTGGTCAGCTACCCCACCCGGGAGGAGCTTGCCGCCCTTGTCTACCGCTCCAAAAAGGAGATCGAAGGGCAGGTGCGCATCGTGACCATTCCCGGTGCGGATGTCTGCGCCTGCTGCGGCACCCACACCCGCACCACCGGACAGGTGGGACAGATCAAAATTCTGGCCAGCGAGAACTACAAGGGCGGCGTGCGGCTGAGCGTGGTGTGCGGCCAGCGGGCATTGCTTGCTGCACAGGCTATGCGCCAGCGGCAGGCCGACATCGGGGCGCTGCTCTCGGCCAAGGCCGACCAGACCGCTGTGGCGGTGCATCGCGTCTACGATGAGTATACTGCGCTCAAGTTTACACACTTTGGCGTATGTTCTCAGCTATTCGATGCACTTGTCCAGCTGGCAAACCCCGGTGAGGATGCCATCCGCACCGTGCCCGGCCTTGACCCGGACGGCCTGCACCGGCTGGCGGTGCGCCTGACCGAAGCCACCACCGGTCTCTGCGCCGCCCTGACCCCCACCGAAAAGGGCACCGGCTACTGCATCGCGCAGGCAGACGGCGATGTGCGCGCCCTGACCAAAGCCCTGAACGCCGCCCTGAACGGACGCGGCGGCGGCAAGCCCGGCATCTGTCAGGGCAGCTGCGCCGCCACCCCGGAGCAGGTGGAGAGATTTTTGAAGGAGAACAACAAACTATGAGAATGCGTTTCAAACCCTATGCCCACGACGAACTGATGGCTGCGGATTTCCATGTGCACGAGCCCCTCATCTGGGGCGGCAAATGGCACGGCCAGTATGCCCGCCCGGAGCAGCCCTTTATTCTGGAGCTGGGCTGCGGCAAGGGTGGCTTCATCTCCCAGCTGGCCTGCGCCCACCCGGAAAACAACTATCTGGGCATCGACATCACCGACAAGGTGCTCATCCTTGCCAAGCGCAAGATCGAAGCCGCCTATCAGGCTGCGGGTCGCCCCATCGACAACGTGAAGATCATGAGCACCGATATCGAGCGCATCAAGGGCGTCATCACCCCGGAGGATGAGGTCAGCCGCATCTATATCAACTTCTGCAACCCGTGGAGCAAAAACGACTCCTCCCACAAGCACCGCCTTACCTACCCGCGCCAGCTGATCGCTTACCGCGAGTTTCTGAAGGACGGCGGCGAGATCTACTTCAAGACCGACGATGATGATCTGTTCCGGGACAGCGTGGAGTATTTCCCCGCCTCCGGCTACGACATCGAGTGGATCACCTACGACCTGCACGAGAACGAGCCGGAGTGGAACATCCGCACCGAGCACGAGGGCATGTTCACCGAGATGGGCATTAAAATCAAAGCGCTCATTGCCCGCAAAAAGCCCGGTGCCGACAGCGTGACATGGGTAGACCCCAAGGTGCTCAAGCGGATGGCACGCGAAGCTGCCGCTGCCGAAGCCGCCGCGCAGGAAGGCGAAGGAAATGTCTGACCCCTGTGAGCTGTGCCTGAATAATATTCAGGACGAATACGGCAGCTACTACTGTGCGCAGGGCGCTGCGCTGGACGAGGACGAGATGGCACGCTATCTTGCCCACAGCACCGCTGCCTGTCCCTTTTTTGAGCCGGGGGACGAATATAAGATCGTATCCAAACAGAACTGAAGAACGGAGGTGCCTATGGTAAGCTTTCTTACCGATACCGTGGTATGCGGCTTTTCGCTGTACCATATTCTGGCCTATTTCCTGATCTACTCCTGCATAGGCTGGTGTCTGGAGGTCATCTACGCCGCCGCCACCACCGGTCAGCTGGTGAACCGGGGCTTTCTCAACGGCCCGGTCTGCCCCATCTACGGCTTTGGCATGATCATCGTGCTGTTTGCCCTTACGCCCTTGCAACATAGCATCCTGCTGCTGTATATAGGCGGCGTCATCCTGCCCAGTGCGCTGGAGCTGGTGGGCGGCTGGGCACTGTATAAGCTCTACCACACCCGCTGGTGGGATTACAGCGATTTTCCCTTTAACATCGGGGGCTATATCTGTCTGGAATTCTGCCTGCTGTGGGGTGTGGGCACGCTGGTGGTCATGCGCATCGTGCACCCGGTGGTGGCCGACCTTGTAGCTCTGATCCCGCCCTTTGTGGGGGTCATCCTCATGTGCTTTTTGTACGCTGTATATGCGGTGGACGTGGTGGCTACCGCCATTGCTGCCTCTGCACTGGCTGATACGCTGGACACTATGGAGCAGCTGGGAGACAGTATCCACGCCGTCAGCGACGCCATGACCCAGCTGCTGGGCACCACCACCCTGAACGCCGACCAGAAACTGGACGAGGGACGGCTGCAATTCAAGCTTGCCGCCGCCGAGGCGCGGGATGCCGCCGAAAAGCGCCCCTCTGCCCGTGAGACACTGGCTGCCATCCGTGCCAAGGCCGCCGAGGCCAGCGAAGCTGCCCGCCGCGCCAGCGAGGACGCCCGCCTGAACGCTGCCGAAGCTGCCAACGCCGCCCGCCTTGCTGCCAAGGGCACTGCCGAGCGTGCCGCCGAGCTGTTGCAATTGGAACAGTTGGCAGCAGAGCTGCAAGCCCGCAGTGAGGAGATGCAGGCACAGCTGCTGCGCACTCCCCGCATCGTGGGCCCGCGCCGTATGCTGCGCGCCTACCCGAAGCTCCGGCACGGCAAAAAGCTGCGCACCCTGCCCACATTGCGGGAGATGCTGCACCGCGCCGAGCAGGAAAACAAGGACGACAACAAGAATACCAAATGACCCCGAATGCCGCACCGGCGCTGCCGTGTGTGGCATTTTTGTTGCGCTTTGCTCGAATAATGTTGTTATAAAGTGTGAAAAAACTATTTCAAAACGACTGAAACCGTGTTATACTGATTATAAAGTATACAAACCGACCGCAATCGGCTTATCCGCATTCAATCTATCCAAATTGTGAGGAATCGTCATGTCAGAGGAACGAAAGACCAAAACAGATGCCGCCGCACCGGCATCTGCTGCGTTGGAGCGGATCGACCGCAAGGACGCATTTTTACAGGCCCTGCATACATTCCTGACCGCGCATCAGGGAACGGAATGGGCTGTCGCCGCTGTGGATATCCAGCACTTCAAGCTTTATAACGAGCTTTATGGCACCGAAAAGGGCGATGCTCTGCTGGAAACGGTGGCAAACTGTCTGCTGGGTTACAGCAAGCAGACCGGCTATCCTGTGGGCTATTTTGGAAATGATGACTTTTTCCTGTGCCTGCCGGATGAAAAAGCCGAGCAGACCGCTGTGCTTGCCACGCTGCAAGCCTGCATGAATGCCGGCAGACAGGATGTCACCTTCTTTGTGGTAATGGGCGTGTGCCCCATGCAGGCAAACCCCGGCGCAGATGCCGCCACCCTATGCAACTACGCGCAGATCGCCGGTGTAACGACCGACAGCGGCTACCTGCACCGTTTTGAGCCCACCATGCTCAACGAGCTGAAAGAACAGCAGCAGCTGCTGGGCGAGCTGGAGCACGCACTGGACAACCACGAATTCTGCTTCTTTTTGCAGCCCAAGTGCAACAGCATCACCCGCGCCATCGTGGGTATGGAAGCGCTGGTGCGCTGGAACCACCCCACCCGGGGCTGTGTTCCTCCCGCCGAGTTCATGCCGCTGCTGGAGCGCACCGGCCTTGTGACAAGGCTGGACCAGTACATCTGGGAATCCGTCTGCCAGACCCTGCAGAAGTGGCAGGAAAGCGGCAGCAACCTTGTGCCGGTGTCGGTGAACGTTTCGGTGCAGGATATCCTGAACCTGGATGTGCCGCAGATCTTTGCAGATCTGGTGGAAAAATATAAGCTGGAGCCAAAGCTTTTGCTGGCTGAGATCACCGAGACCATGGTGGCCGAGGATACCCAGATGGTGGAAAGCGCCATTCAGGGGCTGCACCGCAAGGGCTTCTCGGTCATGATGGACGACTTCGGCAGCGGGTATTCCTCGCTGAATATGCTCAAGGATACCAACGTCGATGCCATCAAGCTGGACATGAAGCTCATCGACATGAATCAGGAGAACCGCAGCAAGGGCGTGCAGATCGTGGAGTCGGTGGTGGATATGGCGCACCGGCTGAATCTGCCCATCATCGCCGAGGGCGTGGAGACCCCGGAACAGGTGTCCATGCTGCAAGCCGCAGACTGCCTGTACTCGCAGGGCTACTATTTCTTCAAGCCCATGCCGGTGGAAAACGCCGAAAAACTGCTGGCAGATCCCACCAATCAGGATTACTGGGATCTGCGCCGCGACCTGATGCGCCGTGACCGCCGGGTGGAGAACCCGGGCACCGAAAAGACTGCGCTGGCGCTGCAGGCGTACCAGATCTTTACCGATAACGTGCTGGAGATCTCGCTGCTGAACCTTGCCACCGGTGCGTACCGGGTAATCAAGCGGGACGCCCGCCTGCTGGGTGCGGATCTGGAAAAAGAAGAGGATTTTGTCAACTACTGCGACCGTCTGGTGAACGAGAAGATCGTGCACGAGGAGGACGCAGACCTGTTTTTGGAGCAGACCGATCTGGAAGCCTTGCGCTCTGTGCTGTACCACGCCACTGCGCCGGAATTCTACCGCTACCGCGAGAACGTGTCCGGCCAGTATATCTGGGTCACCACAGAGGTGCTGCCCTGCCGGGGCTGCTGTGCCCAGAACCCGTGGGCGACCGTGCTGGTGCGCAACGACGCACAGGCCGACCAGCTCAGCGAGGAGCTGGACTTCTCTTACAGCCACGACACCCTGACCGGCCTTGCCAACCGCAGCCGGTACGAAGCCGACCTGCGGGAGCTGCCCAACAGCGGGTACGAATCCGTGGTGTGCACCTACATTGATGTGGTGGGAATGCACGAGGTAAACGAGCATCTGGGTCACCGCAGCGGTGACACCCTGCTGTGCTGTCTGGCAAACGCCGCCCGCAAGTTCTTTGCTACCAGCCGGGTGTACCGCATTGGCAGCGATGAATTTGTCATCCTTACCCCCAACGAGCCGCCTTACAGTGTGTGGAGCACCGCAGACAGGATGCGCGCCTTCCTGAAGGAAAAGGACTATGCTATTTCCGTAGGCATCCAGCAGACTACCGACCTGCGCCATCTGGACGAAGCTGTGGCCAAGGCCGAGGCCGCCATGCGGCAGGACCGGCAGGCTTACTACGACCATAACGGCCACGCCCGCCAGCTGGAAGGCCTGAACGAAAAGATGGAGCGCACCTTGCAGGAAAAGCGGGACGCGGAGCACTTTTTGAAGGTGCTTGCCCCCAAATACAAGACAGTAATCGTGGTGGACTTGCAGCAGGACACCGTGCGCCCCGTTATTGTGCCGGATTACTTCCAGTCCATTCTGGATACCTGCGGCGGCTCTTTCCGCGCTGCGTTGACCCACTACCGCGACACGCTGGTAGCGCCCGAGGACAGAGAAAACTTTGCAAAGTTGTTCGATTTCGGCCTTGTGCGCAGCACTGTGTTCAGCAGCAACCTGCTGGAGCACCGCTACCGCAAGACGGACGGCCGCAGCTTCTGCATCCGTGTGACCCCCTACTCCCGCAGCGGCTCCCATATCAACGAGGTGCTGTGGATCTTTGCGGATGAAGATGTAGAGTAAGAAGTGTTTAAAAAACGTTCCTCACGGCCTTTGGCCGTGAGGAGCGTTTTTTTCATGGCCACCCGCCGTCTTGCAAAAGCGCCGGGATGTGCTATAATAAAAATCACTTATTCCATACAATATATGTGGGTATATGGGCGGCCGCCCGCTGAGCCCGCAAAGCAAGGAGCTTTTCTATGCAGCATCTGTCCCGAACCGTTTCTCCCGCCCTGCCGCACCCCTGCCTGCGGGCGCTGCGGGCGGCTTTTCCGCAGACCATCCCGGTGCTGGCGGGTTATTTTGTGCTGGGGCTGGGCTACGGCATCTATGTGCAGTCCTTGGGGCTGCCGGTGTGGATGCCCATGCTCATGGGCACTGTCGTGTACGGCGGCTCGCTGGAATTCGTGCTGGCAAGCCTGCTGCTGGGCGCGTTCTCGCCGCTGTCGGCCTTTCTGATGGCACTGATGATTCAGGCGCGGCACCTGTTCTACGGCCTTGCCATGCTGGAGCGCTACAAGGGCTACGGCTGGCGCAGCTTTTACATGATCTTTGCCATGAGCGACGAGACCTTTTCCATCACCTGCTCGGCAACGCCGCCGGAAGGGGTGGACAAGGGCTGGTTCATGTTCTTCATCACCCTGCTGGATCAGCTTTACTGGGTGGGCAGCGCCGGGCTTGGGGCTGCGCTGGGCACTGTACTGCCCTTTAGCACCGAGGGCGTGGATTTTGTCATGACCGCAATGTTCACGGTCATCTTCCTGAATCAGTGGGAAAAAGATCAGCAGCACGGCAGTGCCCTGATCGGGCTTGCCGTGCCGCTGGTGTGTCTGATTGTATTTGGTTCCGGCAGCTTTCTGCTGCCGTCCATGGCTGGCATTTTGGTGCTGCTGCTGGCTTTGCGCCGTCCGATGGAAAAAGCAGCCGGGGAGGTAGAGGAATGACAGCAGTTCAGATGGGGCTTACCATTGCGGTGTGCACCGCCGCCACCATGCTTACCCGGTTTTTGCCGTTTCTGATCTTTTCCAGCAAGGAGCAGCAGCCGCCGGAGGTGGTGCGGTATTTGGGGCGGGTGCTGCCCGCCGCCATCTTCGGGATGCTCATCGTCTATTGCCTGAAGGGTGTCACCCCGTTCTCCGGCAGTCATGGCATCCCGGAAGCGCTTGCGCTGCTGGTGACCATCGCGCTGCACAAGTGGAAGCACCAGACTCTGCTGAGTGTGGCCGGGGGCACCCTTTGCTATGTACTGCTGGTGCAGCTGGTGTTCTGAAAAAACAGCTCAGTGGTAGAAGGTGTCAAAGTTCACCTGACGGTAGAACCGCTGCTGCAGCTGGTCAAAGCTTTCGCAGTTCTGCGCCAGCAGCCACATACTTT
>OMBM01001017.1_pt1 | contig 11595 bp, 7 predicted proteins | sample 1644861 | NCBI WGS metagenome assembly OMBM01 (sample SAMEA103958165, study PRJEB25191) | human gut metagenome | biome: human-associated habitat [ENVO:00009003]; feature: intestine environment [ENVO:2100002]; material: feces | place: Germany | collected 2013/2015 | reverse complement strand
TATCATCGTGACGCTGGTGTTCTGCCTGCTGCGGCTCATGCCGGTGGAGGGCTACTTTGCAAACTACGAAAAAATGTCCGAGGCGCAGATTCAGGCCGGGCTGCAAGCCATGGGGCTTTTGGACCCTCTGCCGGTGCAGGTGGGGCGCTTTTGGAAAAACGCCCTGCACGGCGACCTTGGCGTGAGCCATATCTATAAGGTGAACGCCCCGGTCACCCAGATACTGGCCCAGAAGCTGCCTATCTCTGTGCAGATGGGCGTGCTGGCCATGCTGCTCAGCCTTGTGCTGGGCATCCCGCTGGGGCTTGTGATGGGGCAGTACAAGGGCCGCTGGCCGGATAAACTGGGCACGGCGCTCATCGTGCTGATCCAGGCTGTGCCCGCTGCGGTGTACTTTTTGTACATCCAGATGTACGGCACGGCGGCGGTGGGCGTGGGGCTTTTGTTCAACGCCGCAAACTGGCGCTACTGGGTGCTGCCGGTGTGCAGCATGAGCCTTGCAAACCTTGCCTTTTACGCCATGTGGCTGCGCCGCTACATGGTGGACGAAAGCAACAAGGACTACGTTCGCCTTGCCCGCGCCAAGGGCGTGTGCGGGCGGGATATCGCGCTGCATCATGTATTCCGCAACGCCATGGTGCCGCTGGTGCAGTATATCCCCTCGGCGTTTCTCAATACCGTGGTGGGCTCGATCTACATCGAGAGCCTGTACAGCATCCCCGGCATGGGCGGGCTGCTGGTCACCTGTGTACAGCGCCACGACAACACCATGGTGCAGGGCATCGTGCTGCTGTACGCCTGCGTGGGCATCATCGGCCTGATTTTGGGCGATGTGCTCATGGTGCTCATTGACCCCCGCATCAACTTTGGTAAGAAAGAAGGTGGACGCTGATGCTCTCTTTTCTGAAACGCGAAAAATCGAAGCAGCTGGAGGATCAGCTGAATGCTGCTCAGGCACAGCGCCGCACCGGCTGGGAAAATCTGCCGGAGGATGAGCTGTTCACCCCCGCCGGGTTCAGTGAGGAACAGGCCGAAGCCACCGCCAGCTCCAACTACAGCTACTGGGGCAGCACCTTCCGTGCCTTTTTCAAGAACAAGTTCGCCGTGGCTCTGCTGATCGCGCTGGTGGTCGTGGTTGCCTTTGCCTTCATCCAGCCCCACCTGCCCGGTCAGGCAGACCCGAACCTGTGCGCCGTGGACCCTGTGACCGGCATCCAGTACCGCAACATCGCCCCCGGGCAGGACGGCTTTATCTGGGGTTCCAACTCCATCGGTCAGGACCTGTGGGCACGCATCTGGGCCGGTGCACGCACCAGTCTGACTATCGCCTTCTTCGTGGCCCTCATCGAAGCTGTGGTGGGCATTACCGCCGGTGTGCTGTGGGGCTACGTGCGCGGGCTGGACTTTGTGTTCACCGAGCTGTACAACATCTTCGATAACATTCCCACCGCCATCGTGCTGATCCTCATTTCCTATGTAGCCACCCCCAGCATCTGGACCATGGTCCTTGGCATGGCCATCAAGGGCTGGATCGAAATGGCACGCTTCATCCGCAACCAGATCCTCATCATCCGCGACCGGGATTATAATGTGGCTTCCCGCTGCATCGGCACGCCCACCATCCGCATCGTGCTGCGCAACCTGCTGCCCTACCTCGTCTCGGTCATCATGCTGCGCATGGCCCTCACCATCCCGGAAGCCATTGGCAACGAGGTGTTCATCACCTACATCGGTCTGGGCCTGTCCGTGGAGACCCCCTCGCTGGGCAACCTGGTCAACGACGGCCGCAAGGTGATGATGCAGGCCGGGCTGCGCTACCAGCTGCTGTACCCCACCCTCATCCTGAGCTTTGTTACCATTGCGTTCTATCTGATCGGCAACGCCTTCTCGGATGCCGCCGACCCGAAGAACCATCTGCAGTAAGGAGGGGATATCATGGAACACAACCAGCTCATTCTCTCCGCAAAAGATGTCAACATCCAGTTCAACCTGCGTGGAAAAGTGCTGCACGCCATCCGTGGCATCGATCTTGACCTCTATCAGGGAGAGGTGCTTGCCATCGTAGGCGAGAGCGGCTCCGGCAAGAGCGTTTTTACCAAGAGCTTCATGGGCCTGCTGGATGCCAACGGCTCCATTACCAGCGGCACCATTGATTACTGCGGCATGGCGGACGGCAAGCCGCTGCGCCTTTCTGACCTCAGAACCGAAAAGGACTGGCTGCGGGTACGCGGCCGAGAGATTGCCATGGTCATGCAGGACCCCATGACCAGCCTGAACCCGCTGAAGACCATCGGAGCACAGATCATGGAAGCCGTTGCCCTGCATCAGGGCTTAAAGGGTGCTGCCGCCAAGGAAAAAACGCTGGAATACCTGCGGGATGTGGGCATCTCTGACCCGGAAAAGCGCTTTAAGCAGTACCCGCACGAGTTCTCCGGCGGCATGCGCCAGCGTGTGGTCATTGCCATTGCGGTGGCCTGCAGCCCCAAGATCCTGATCTGCGACGAGCCTACCACCGCACTGGACGTGACCATTCAAGCCCAGATTTTGCAGCTTTTGAAGGAAATGCGGTTCAAGTACGATCTGACCATCGTCATGATCACCCACGATCTGGGCGTTGTGGCAAACATTGCAGACCGCGTGGCTGTGATGTACGCAGGCGACATTGTGGAGATCGGCACTGCTGACGAAATTTATTACGATCCCCGCCACCCCTACACATGGGCGCTGCTTTCCAGTATGCCGCAGATGGGCGTGAAGGGCGAGGACCTGTTCAACATCGTGGGCACACCGCCAAACCTGTTTGCGGAAATTCGCGGCGACGCTTTTGCACCCCGCAACCCGCAGGCGCTGAAGATCGATTTTGTCAAGCGCCCGCCTTACTTTGAGGTAACGCCCACCCACAAGGCCAAAACATGGCTGCTGGACCCCCGGGCACCCAAGATCGAGCCGCCTGCTGCGGTAAAAATGCTGCGAGAGGAGGGGCTGTAAGATGGAAAATGAACGCGAAGTTCTTTTGGAAGTGAACCACCTGAACGTAACCTACGGCTCCGGCAAAAAAGCATATGAAGCTGTGCAGGATGCCAACTTTAAAATTTATAAGGGCGAGACCTTCGGCCTTGTAGGCGAAAGCGGCAGCGGCAAAACTACCATTGGCCGCGCCATCCTGCGCATTCTGCCCACCTCCGGCGGCGAGATCCTTTATAAGGGCCAGAAGATCAACGGCAGAATTTCCCGCCAGCTGGACAGGCAGATCATCAAAGAGATCCAGATGATCTTTCAGGACCCGCAGTCCTCGCTGAACGAGCGCGCCAAGGTGAGCTACATCGTGGGCGAAGGCCTGCAGAACGTCCGGCCTGATCTTTCCACCGCCCAGCAGGAGGAAAAGGTGCGTCAGGCTCTGCTGGACGTGGGTCTGCTGCCGGAATTTGCCTCCCGCTTCCCGCACGAATTTTCCGGCGGACAGCGCCAGCGCATCGGCATTGCCCGGGCCCTGATCGTGGAGCCGGAGTTCATCGTTGCCGATGAGCCCATCAGCGCACTGGATATGTCCATCCGTGCACAGGTGCTGAACCTGCTGCGCCGCCTGCAGAAGGAACGCGGCATCACCTACCTGTTCATCGCCCACGATCTTTCCGTGATGCGCTACATCTCCGACCGCATCGCCGTCATCCACAAGGGCCGCATCGTGGAGCTGGCCGGGGCCGAAGAGTTGACAGCCCACGCCATCCACCCCTATACCCGCAGCCTGCTTTCCGCCATTCCCATGCCGGACCCCCGCCGGGAGCGGCAGAAAAAGCTGCTGGTGTATGACCCCGCCATGCACGACTACTCCAGAGAGGCCCCCCAGTGGCGCGAACTGCGGCCTGAGCATTTTGTACTGTGCAGCGCTGCCGAAGCCGAGCAGTGGCTGCCGCGCTGACCCCCAACATTTCGGGCTGAATCGTTGTTTTACGGCTCTTTTACGCAACATTCAAAGTTTATTTCTTGACATTCTCCGGCAGCTCCACTACAATAGAATCTGCATCATTGATTCTGATTTTTGAGTTATTAGCGTGTTCTGACCGGCGGCTTTCATCTTCTTTGCAAAGTTGTCGGCTTTTGGCAATGAAAAGAAGAAGAAAGAAAAGAGGACTTTATTCTATGACTACTGAACAGCGTGAACCGCTCTATGCGTCCACTGCGAAGCCCTGGCTGAAGTACTATGACCAGAAATACATCGACATGCCCCTGCCCAAGTGCAGCGCCTTTGAGTATCTCTGCCATCAGAACAAGAACCATCTGAGCGAGACCGCTCTGGAGTATTATGGCCGCAAATTCACCTTTGCAGACCTCTTTGTGAATGTCAAGAAAACCGCTGCCGCCTTCCGTGCTCTCGGCGTGAAAAAGGGCGACATCATCACCGTTGTCAGCGTGATGACCCCCGAGGTGATTTACGCCTTCTACGCTGTCGATATGATCGGTGCAACGCTGAATCTGGTGGACCCGCGCTACAGCGTTGAGGGTATCCACGAGTACATCGAGGAGGTGGATTCCCGCCTGCTGATCTGCCTGAATGTGACCTATGAGCGCTGCCACAAGGCAGAAAAGCGCACCAATGTGGAGCGCGTTCTGGTCATCAGCCCCGCAGACTCTCTGCCGCTGCATCTGGCCGTCGGCTACAAGCTGACCAACCCCGATAAGAACCGCTACAAGTCCAATGTGATCCACTGGAAGGACTTTATTGCACAGGGCAAGGATCAGAGCATGAACGCCGAACCCTACGACCCGCAGCACGCCTGCGTGGTGGTGCACACCGGCGGCACCACCGGTTCGCCCAAGGGCGTTATGCTGACCGACGACTGCTTTAACTCTCTGGCCCACGAATTCATCGCCCAGAGCAACCTGTTCTGCCGCGGCCAGAAGCTGATGAACGTCATGCCTCCGTTCATTGCCTACGGCTATGCCTGCGGCGTGCACATGCCGCTGGTCATGGGCCTGCACGTCGTCATCATCCCCAATCTGGACCCCGACAAGCTGGGCGCACTGATCTGGAAGCACAAGCCCGAGCACATGTTCGGCGTTCCGGCCCACTACCAGCAGATGGCAGCTTCTCCGCTGCTCAAGAAGAAGAAGGATCTCTCCTTCATCCGCAACTATGCCGCCGGCGGCGACTCGCTGCCGCTGGGCGCTGAGCTGACTGTGAACGAGTTCCTGAAGGCGCACAACGTGGAATATCCGCTGGCCAAGGGCTACGGCATGACCGAGGTCGCCTCTGCCGCTACCGTTGCCGCCGGCAACGTGACCAAGCCCGGCAGCGTAGGCATTCCCATGCTGAACACGGTGGTGTCCATTTTTGAGCCTGGCACCGAGACCGAACTGCCCATCGGTGAGCGCGGCGAGATCTGCATCTGCACCCCCACCGTCATGAAGGGCTACTACAATAAGCCCGAGGAGACCGACATGATCCTGCGCCGCCATGCAGACGGCCAGATCTGGGCACACACCGGCGATGTCGGCTACATGGACGAGGACGGCTTTGTGTATCTGGATTCCCGCATCAAGCGCATGATCATCCGTCACGATGGCTTCAAGGTGTTCCCGTCCATGATCGAGAACGTCATCAGCCGCCACCCGGCCGTGCATCAGTGCTCGGTGGTGGGCTGCACCGACAAGGACCATGTGCAGGGCCGTCTGCCCTTCGTCTACGTGGTGCTGGACCCGGAAGGCGACAAGAAAAAGCGCCAGATCGTGCGGGAACTGCGCCAGCTGTGCAATGAAGAGCTGCCGGAGTATGTGCAGCCGGTGGGCTACAAGTTCATCTCCGAAATGCCCTTTACCCCTGTTGGCAAGGTGGACTACCGCAAGCTGGAAGAAGAGATCACTCCCCGCGATTACTGATCCTGAACTTCACCCTGTAATTTTTCAGACACGGAGCTCTCCCGAAAGGGAGAGCTTTTTTGTATGGAAGAAATCGCAGAATACGGACACAGCGATGGCCGCAATTTTTTGAATTTTGTCAGTTGACAATTTTTACTTTCCATTTTATCATAGAGACAACAGCTGTGCCGCACAGGTGCAGTCATTCCAGAAAGAAGGAATTACAATGAAAAACAAAAAGTTTGCCAGCTTTCTGGCCGCAGCGGCAGCGCTTGTGCTGCTGGCCATGCCTGCATTTGCTGCCGACGAACAGACGGAGCTGCCTGCCGCCGAAGCAGCAGAGGTGCAGCAGGAGCAGACCGCAGCGCCTGCCGAGCAGGAGACCGCCCTGCCCGCCGATGCCCAGACAGCCGGCGAACCGGAGCAGCAGCTCACCTATGTGGCGCTGGGCGACAGCATCACCTCCGGTGTCGGCCTTGCCGATATGAAATACAACATCGCCCAGATCGGCTACGATCTGCAGCCGAACTTTGAGGGCTACCCTTCCCAATGCTACACCGCCCTTGTGGGCAAGGGCCTTGGGCTGGACCGCCAGCACGCCATCAATCTGGGCCTGCCCGGCCTGATGAGCCCTGACATGCTGGATATGGTGCAGAACAGCGCCATGCCCAAGATGAATCAGGCTTCCGGCGCATATTACGTCTACCCGGAATATCAGGAGTATCTGCGCAAGGCCGATATCATTTCCATCCAGATCGGCTCCAACGACGCGCTGGTGCCCTGCATCGTAGGTCTGGGCGAGGCCACCAACTGGAAGAGCGAGCAGCTTGCCGCACTGATGGTCAGCGGTGCCCTGCGTGATTTCAACTTCCAGAAGCTGGGGCTCTTCCTCGAAGCGCTGAACCGTATGACCCTTACCTTTGACGAGAGCCGCGCCACCAACCGCCTGCTGTTCCGCGGCATGGATGAGATCTGCGATCAGGCCTATACCAATGTGACCGCCAGCCTGCCGCAGATCGTGGCCAGTATCCGCGCACTGAACCCGGATGCCAAAATCGTGCTGCTGGGTTACACCAATCCGGTGCCTCTGCTGCCCGCATGGAACCGCTATTTCAGCAAATTGAACCGCTTTGCCAAAGACCTTGCCGCACAGGAAGGCTTGATTTATGTGGACATTCCCCGTGCGCAGACCGCTGCCGACGGCCACCCCACCGTTAAGGGCCACCAGTACATTGCAAACCAGATTTTGAATGCTCTGAAGTGAGCTTTCCATCAAAAAAGCCTGTCTCATTTTTGCGAGACAGGCTTTTTTTGCGCTGTTCTGTTTTCAGCTCAGCCGGCCGCTTTCCACCGAAAAGCTGATATCTGCCGCAGCCATGGTAGACTTGCGGTGGGAGACCAACAGCACCGTTTTGTCTTTGCACTCTGCCCGCACAGCCTTGAGGATCACGCCCTCATTCAGGCTGTCCAGATTGGAGGTAGGCTCGTCCAGCAGCAGGAAGGGTGCATCATGCAGGAAGGCACGCGCCACACCGATGCGCTGGCGCTCGCCGCCGGAAAGTGCACCGCCCAGCTCACCCACCGGGGTATCATAGCCCTTGGGCAGGCTGTGGATAAAGCCGTCCAGCGCAGCCTTTTTGCAGGCTGCTTCCACCTCTTCCCGGGTGGCATCCCGCTTTGCAATGCGGATGTTGTTCTCAATGGTATCGTCGAACAGCTCGGTCTCCTGCGTCACAAGGCTTTCCTGTTCGCGCAGGGCGGCGGTGTTCACGCGGCGGATATCCTCTGCGCCAAAGCGGATGCTGCCACTGGATACATCCCAGAAGCGCATCAGCAGCCGCAGGAAGGTAGACTTTCCGCTGCCGGAGCGGCCGGTGATGCCCACGATCTTCTTTTCCGGAATGGTCAGGCTCAGGTCATGCAGCACCTCCTCCTTGGCATAGGCAAAGTTCACATGCTCTGCCGCAGCACCTGCAAATGCGGTGTCTGTGCCGTCGGTCACATCGGCGGTGACGGGCTGTTCGTCCAGCAGGTCCAGCACGCGGTCTGCGCTGGCGAACACCTGCGTCAGGCTGGCACCAAGGTTTGCCAGCGCCACCACCGGGCCAAAGGAGCTGAGGGCCGAAAGGGTGCACACCAGTACGCCCTCCACGCCCATTTTACCGCTCTGGTAAAGGTTCAGGCTCACACCCAGCACGGCCAGCACCGTGAGCAGGATCAAGGTGTTCGTGATGGCCACGGTCAGGCCCTCGCGGTATTTCATCGCCTTCTGCTTTTCGCCCAGCATCTCACTGTGGGCCGTAATGCCCTCGGCGCGGGCTGCGGTGTCCTGATACTGCAGGGTATCCTTCAGGCCGCGCAGGCTTTCCAGCACATAGCTGTTGGTATCGGCCAGTGCCTGACGGTACTCCCGGGCGGCACGGTCGCCGCGCTTTGCGCTCCACACCGGCAGGGCCGCGCCCACCAGCAGATAGCCCGCCAGCAGCACCAGCGCAGGCAGGATGTGCCAGCTGCCCACAAAGCCCGTCATGCCGATGACGCAGATGCACGCGATGCAGATGGGCGAAATGGTGTGGGCATAGAACACCTCCAGCGCCTCGATGTCGGCCGTGATGAGCGAGATCAGGTCACCGCGGTCACGGCCTTCCAGCTTTGCAGGAGTCAGACGGCGCAAGGCACCGAACACCTTATCGCGGATCAGGGCCAGCAGCTTGAAGGCGATATAGTGATTGGATGCCTGCTCTGCATAGCGCAGAACGCCGCGCAGCAGGGCAAACACCAGAATATATGCAAAGGCCGTGCCCACGGTCCTCACCGGGCTTGCAAACCCCAGCGCACGCAGGATGCCAAAACCGCCGAAGATGGTAATGAAGGTGGCGCAGAAGTGGCCTGCCACCCCCATCACGATCGCTGCCAGCATAACGGGCAGCATGGGCTTTACCAGTACGATCAGCCGTCCCACAATGGCAAAGGGGCTGCGATGATTGCTCTTGTTCATGCTCAGGCATCCTCCTCTTCCAGTGTTTCCAGCTGCCGCTGTGCCAGATACAGGCGGCTGTAAGCCCCCTGCTTTGCCAGCAGCTCGGCGTGTGTGCCCTGCTCGATCACACGGCCATTGCTCATTGCATAGATGCAGTCGCTGTGCACCACGTTTGCCAGACGGTGGGAGATCAGGATGATCGTCTTTTTTCCGGCCAGACTGTGGATGGCCTGCATGATATCGTTCTCGCTCTCGGCATCCACGTTGGAGGTAGCCTCGTCGAATAGGTAGATGGGCGTATCATGCAGCAGGGCCCGCGCCATGGCAAGGCGCTGGCGCTGGCCGCCGGAAAGATTGCTGCCGCCCTCATGCAGAGCGGTCTGCAGGCCGTTCTGGCTGCGGCAGAAATCGGCCAGATTCACCTGTTCCAATGCCGCCCAGAGCTGTGCCTCGTCCGCGTCCGGCTTTGCCATGCGCAGGTTGCTCTCTACCGTACCCTTGAAGATGGCGGCGTTGTGAGGCACCAGCGTCAGGGTGCGCAGACGCTGTTCCTGCTGCAGCTCCTGCACCGGCACGCCGCCCAGCGTCACGCTGCCGGTATAGCCGGTGCGACTGCCGGACAGCAGCGCCGCAATGGTGCTTTTGCCGCAGCCACTCTCACCCACCAGCGAGACAAAGCTGCCCTGCGGAATGGTAAAGGAGACATCGTTCAGGATGGTGCGGTCCTTCTCGTAGCCAAAGGTGACATGCTCAAGCTTCAGAGTCGTATTCTCTCCGAGCACGCGGTCACCATCGGCAGGCTCTTCCGCTGCCAGAAGCTTGAAGATCTTCTCTGCCGAAGCGGCACCGTTCATGGCAATGTGGAAGTAACTGCCCAGCAGCCGCAGCGGCAGGAAAAAGTCCGCCGCCAACAGCACGATGGTCAATGTGGCGGTCAGGGTCAGCCGGCCTGCCGCAAATGCAGCCACCGCGCTGATGATGCCAAGGCCCGCACCGCCGTAAGCCATCAGGTCCATCAGTGTCACCGAGTTCAGCTGCATGGTGAGCACCTTCATGGTGATCCTGCGGAAGCGCTCAGCCTGCGCATTCATCTGCTCGTGCTTCCAGCCGTCGGCCTGATAGATCTTCAGGGTGGTCAGGCCCTGAATGTTCTCAAGGAAGCTGTCGCCAAGGGTGGTGTATTCGCCCCAGTAGTTTGCCAGCAGCTTTTTGGCAAACTTCTGCACTGCCACAATGGACATGGGGATCAGCGGCACGCAGCACAGCAGGATGATGGCCGACCGTGCGTGCACACCCACCAGCAGCACAAACAGGGTAACGGGTGCCAGCAGGCTGTAAAACAGCTGCGGCAGGTATTTTGCAAAGTAGGTGTCGATCTGCTCCACACCTTCGCTGGCCAGCATCACCACCTCGCTGGTGGCCGCCGTCTCGGTGTAGTTGGGGCCAAGGCGGGCAAGCTTTGCGTAGATGCTGCTGCGCAGGGTGCGCTTGACATCCTTGGAAGCCTGATCGCTCATGGCCGATGCCAGCATGGTAAAGGCAAAGCGCATGGGCACCGTGGCAAGGCAGAGCACAAGGTTCTGCCACAGCTGTGCACTGGTCAGGCTGCCCGCAAAGGCTGCGCCCACCAGCTGGGCAATGGCCCGCACAAAGATCACGTTGCACAGCATCCCCAGCCATTGGAAAGCCACATTGGCTCCCACATACCGCAGCGCACCGCGGTCAAAGGACAGCAATTTTTTGTTGATCACTGGGCTTTCTCCGTTTCTGCTTTTTCTGCATCACTGCCAAACAGACGCTCATATTCGCCGGTAAAGATGCGCTCCGGCAGTGCACTGGTCATGGCAAGGGCAGCGGTAAAGCGCTCTTCTTCGCTCAGCGGCTCACCGACCGGCGGGAAATGGGTCAGGATCGTTTTCAGCTCCCGATCCACCTGTTTTGCCACCCAGATGCCCCGGTCTGTCATATAGATCTTGCCGTAGTGCTCCTTTACGATCATGCCGCGCTCCATGAGCAGATTCATGATACGCACCACCGAGGGCTTGGTCACGCCAAGCTTTTCGGCAATGCTGCGGGAGCTGATATCCAGATGGGTCTGTGAGACTTCGTAGATCGCCAGCAGATAGCGCAGATGCGCCGACGTAAGTTCCATCCCGATCACTCTCTTTCGTTTTGATGTTACTCAAGGCTAACTTTTTTCTTTTGAAAAAAGGGCGCGAGCCGAAACTTCCAGCCCGCGCCCTTTGCGGATCATTTCAATGCTCAGTGACAGCCGCTGCAACCGCTGCAGCTGCCATTGCAGCCGCCTTCGCCGCAGCCGCTGCACCCACTGCAGCCGCCGCCATGCTTGTGGGAGTGCCATGTGATCCAGCCCACACCGCCAAACACGATGACTGCCACAATGATCGTGGGCAGATTAAAATTTGCAGCGAGGAATTCCATCATACAAAACACACCCTTTCACAATGTCATGCGGTTCGATCAGATCTTGGTCACGTCGATCTTGACCTCGTTGTCACCAGCATACTTGTTGGGACGGACCAGCAGGTAGATGAAGCCAACCAGAACAACAGCAGCCACGATGGTGAAGAAGTTGAAGCCAATCTCACCGGTGATGATGCCGCCCAGCTGGTAAACCACCAGAGCTGCGCAGTAAGCCAGAGCGCACATATAGCCAATGGCGATGGCCGTCCATCTGCCGTTGTTCATCTCGCGCTTGATGGCGCCCATAGCAGCGAAGCAGGGAGCGCACAGCAGGT
>OMBM01001004.1_pt1 | contig 11710 bp, 9 predicted proteins | sample 1644861 | NCBI WGS metagenome assembly OMBM01 (sample SAMEA103958165, study PRJEB25191) | human gut metagenome | biome: human-associated habitat [ENVO:00009003]; feature: intestine environment [ENVO:2100002]; material: feces | place: Germany | collected 2013/2015 | reverse complement strand
CCTTTTTTCTGTGCAACTTCCAGAAAAAAGTTCTTGACAAACATTAGCAAGATTTGTTTCATTATAGCAAAATCGCGGTCAAAGCGCAATTGCAGCCATCCGGAGCATTCCGGACGGCTGCGTTCCGTTCATTCGTTCAATGCCTGTCGCCCTTCTGCCGCTTCAATTCTGCCAGCTCCGCTTTCATCTCCGCGATCAATACCTTCAGCTTCTCCTCACATTCCTCGCGCGTATGCGCATACACATTCCGCGCGTGCTTTTTGCCGTCGATCCATGTCGGGGAGTAGCGGCCTTCAAACAGGTGGTTGTTGATCTGGCTGATGCAGCCCGTTCCGGGCTTGCGGACCTTGCCCATGTAAGGCTGAAAGTCAACGATGGCGGGCGTATTCGCCTGCGGCGCAGGTTCGTCCGGAAGTTCTGCCTTTCCGATGCCGCAGTCGATCTTCCGCGCGGCGGCGTGCTGCATATCAGAGGTCGAGTGCGTGTAAATATCCAGCGTCGTGGCCGCCGACACATGTCCCAGCATGGCGGAGAGCGTTTTTACGTCCATCCCATTTTGCAGCGCCAATGTTGCGAACGTGTGTCTGAGATCGTGAAAACGCACCTGTTTGCAGTTTGCGTGCTCCAAGATCAGCTGCAATCGGTCGTAGACCGAACCGGGGTTGAGCGGCATATCCTCCAGCACCGGCGACGGGAACATCCAGCGGGAGTGATTGCTTTCACGGTATTCTTTCGACACCTGCACGACGGCAGGCGGCAGCACCAGCTTGCGGATGGAGCTTTTCGTCTTCGGCACGCTCATGACGATCTTACCCCGGACGAGACTGACCTGTTTGCTGATCGTGAGGACGCCCGTTTCAAAATCGAGGTCGTCCCATTGCAGCGCCAGCAGTTCGCCGCGCCGCAGACCCGTCGCCAAATCCAGCAGAAACAGCTCATAGTACCCCTCGGCTTTCGCCTGAATGAGAAACCGCTGCAATTCGTCCCGCGCCAGCACCTGCATCTCGCGCGCCTTTTTGGGCGGCAGCTTGCAGCCCTCGGCGGGATTGGTACGGATGAGCCCATCCTGTACAGCCCTTTGGAGCGCCGAGCGGCAGGTCGCGTGGCACATCCGTACCATACGGTCAGATAGCCCCTCGCCGTAATACTCCGTGCGCGTTTTGCGGCCGCTCTTTTTCAGCCGCGCGTAAAACTGCTGCAGGTCGTTCTGCGTCAGCCTGTTCAGCGGAATTTCGCCCAGCTCCGGCTTGATGTGCAGCCGGATGCGGTCTTCGTAGCCGGACTGCGTCGAGGTGCGGATGTTCGGCTTGCAGTGCGTTTCGTACCAATAATCCAGCCAGTCGGCGAAGCGCATCTCCGGCCGCAGCTTGTCCGACGGAATGCCGCCGAGCTGCACCTTGAGTGCTGCCAGCTTTTCTGCGCACTCGCGCTTGCTCTTGCCGAAGACGGCCTTTGTTTTCGGGCAGCCGTGATCGTCGTAGCCGACAACGTACCGCCCCTCCCAGCGTCCGTCTGCGCGCTGACGGATCAGTCCGTCGCCTGCTTTTCGCTTCTTTGCCAAGGCTTTAACTCCTTTCCAAATAAGTCCTCCATGAAGCCGCCGACGATGCCGCCCGCGGCTTCGCGCATATCCGGCGTGACGTGCGTGTAGGTGTCGAGCGTGAAGCTGGCGTTCGTGTGTCCCAGAATCCCGGCCAGCGTTTTCGCGTCCACGCCGCTGGTGAGGGCGTGTGTTGCGAACGTGTGCCGAAGATCATGGAAGCGAATGCTTGGCAGTCCCGCTTCCTCCAACAGCGTTTTGAGCCGCCGGTATGCCGTCCCCGGATTCATCGGCAGCTCCGGGCTGGTCGGCTGCGGGAAAATCCATTGGCTGATGGAAATTTTCTTCCGCGCCCGCAGCAGCGCCGCGACGCTCTCCGGCAGGATAATTGTGCGGTTGCCCTGGCTCGTTTTCGTGTCGCCGAGGGCGTAGATGCCCTGCCCCTTGCTGTGCAGTGTCCGGGAGATTCCGAGCGTCCCGGTCTTTGCGTCGAAGTCGCGCCACATGAGCGCGCAGATCTCGCCGCGCCGCAGGCCGGTCATAAGCTCCGTGTAGAAGAAATCCCGCCAGACATCGTCCTTCTGAACCGCTTGCAGAAACGTGTCCAGCTCCTGTTCGTTCAGTACCTGCATCGGCTTGTAGTTGGATTTCGGCACAGTTGCGTTCTCAGTCGGATTTTTCGGAATGATGTGCGCCTGCACCGCAGCCTTCATCGCGCCGTGCAGCATCGTATGGATGTGCCGCACCGTCGAATCGGAGAGGCGCTTGCTGCCCTCGGCGTCCTCGCGCACGCGCCCGCCGGATTTCAGCCGCCGGTACATCCGCTGCACGTCCTGTGTCGTGATGAGCGAAACCTGCTTGCCGCCGAGCTGCGGCTTGATGTAGTTTTCGATATAATTCCGGTAGCCTTCCAGCGTCCCCGGACGAATCGTGCCGTCCTTGTATTCCGCAAGCCAGCGGTCCAGCCACTCGCCCAGCGTCATGCGGCTGTCCTCGGTCAGCTCCACGTCCTGATAGCATTCAATGCTCTGGTGCAGCTTTTCCGTCAGCGCTTTCTGCGTCTTCGCGTAGACGTGCCGGAAGATCGGGTTGCCGTTTGCCTTGTGTCCCACGACAATGCGCCCTTCCCAGCGCCCATCGTCGCGTTTTCTGACCATCCCATCCCCGGACGGTCGCCGTTTTCCCATATGCAGAGCTCCTTTCCTTTATGGCTTTTCTCTAACAACTATCACGCGGGAGATACAATAGCAACCTCCCGCGTGGAGAGTTATCAGAAAGTTATCATTTGTGTTCTCTTTGTCTATGGCGGTGCAGGTTTTGAACCGTGTTCGCTCAGAGTGCCTTCTCCTTCCGCAGGACCTCCGGGAATGAAATCTGTCCATGTGTCTGCACGACTTCCTGATAGCTCATGCCTCGCATCTTCTGATACGTTGCGGCATCAATATCCGTATCGCAGGCGAGAATGTGGTTCATCACATTGTGTTCCACGGTCTGCTTGAACAGCAGCCGCCCGATGCGATCACCGAACATACTGAGGATAGCTTCCAGCGTTTCGCCGAGGATCTTCGGTAAGAAATCCCCGGCATACTCGCTTTGCAGATAGCCACAGTAGAACAGAATTGCCCTTTCCATGAACTCGCTCTGGCTACTGCATCCATCTTGCCGGTAGAGGCGTTCGACCGTCGCCTTGGTTTCCGGCATAAGCCAAAGCGGAAATTTAATTTTCCTGTTTGCCATGCTAATTTCCCTCCAATTTTGTGTGTGACCCCGCTGTTTTCCTTGAAACAGCGTGATTATTTGTGCTTCCGACCCCAGTGGGGCTATTTTTGCCCTCTCAACAACCCCTGCGTGAAAGCCCCAAACTGCCCGCACTGCGGGCAGATGTGTTCGCCAAGGTGCGCGCACGACACCTTGGCTTTCTCCTGCTTCGCCGCTTGCGGCTTTGCTCTCTGTCCGAAATTGCCCGCAAGTGTCCTTCTTCTGTGCTTGGCGTTCCCGCAACGCTCCCGCACGGCGGCGCAACGTGCGCTTTTTCGCTCCAAGCGGGTACACGCGCCCGGCTGTGCCCGGAAAATCGGACACAGCCGCGACACGCGGCTCACGCGGGCGGACAGGCGTTTTTCTGCTGCGCCTGTTGGAACGCTTCCAACCGCTTTCGGATGCGTTCCTGCTCACACTCTGCGTCCAGCTTTGCAAGCTTTTGCTCGTAAAACTGCTGGATAGAGAACTGAATGGGCAGGAGCGTGTACAGAAGGCTTCCGTTTTGTTTTCGACCGTCCTGCGTGATGATCGTCGTGCGTTCCGTCTTGATGAGCCCTCGCTCTGCCAGCTCGGTCACATATTTGCGTACCGTGTTTGGGCTCATATTGACGGCGTTTCCAATCGTTCTGTAACTTGCGTGACATTGATACGTCATCCGATCCTCAATGTACATCAGGTAGCTGTAGACTGCCAAGGCCCCCGGTGAGAGACCGAGGGCGAAAACCTCATTCGGCAGAGGAAAGTAGTTTTTGATTGGATCGCGCGACGTGTAATACTTATTCCTCATGCGCGCCTCCCGTCTGTCGCTCCACCCAGAGACGGAACTGTTCCTTCGGTACGACAAGCCGGCTGCCGATCTGCAGCGACGGAAAGCCGTCCTCATGCAGAAGTTCGTAGGCGCTCGACGGCGATACGCCCAGCGTGCGGGAGACGAGCTGCGCGTTGAGAAACAGCGGCAGCTCGTCAAAATTTTTGATGCTTGATGTGTTCAATGTCTTTTTTACCTCCATCTGATTTTAGAAATTTCAGAGAAAAAACTTGCGTTTCGGAGGTCCCTCTGTTAGACTGAACACAGTTACCATCCGTGTTTTCCGAAACGCGGCGCGCCGTCCGACTGTTGCAGCAGCCGGACGGCTTTTTCTTTTCCGGTTACCATGCTCCATACCCGTTCCTGCCCTGCGGCCTTTTGTTGACGCACACAGCGTTGGCTTCGCCTTGGTATGCTGGCTGCTCTTGCAGCGTCGCGGCATACTTCCCCGGCGAGTATCGTCTTTGGAGATGGGTGTGAAATTTTCAAGGTACAGGGCAACTTTCCGTTGACAAGCTGTCTATGCGGTGCTAGACTATGATAAAATGATTTAGACAGCTTCCTGGCTTTAAGGTAACATAGGGCTGTATATTTGTCAAGACTATCACATTTATAATTTACAATTAGTCCATATTTGAGGTGAGAGCTATGTGGTATGCGAAGATGTATTTCTCCGGGGAGAAGGAGTTTTTTGAAAACGATGCGTTTGGAATGCAGGGCGTGCCGTCCAAGCAGCTGGAACTTCCGTTTTTGGAAAGTCTGCTGACGTTTCTGGAACTGGACGAAAAAGAAATCACGCCGATGCTCGAACGCATCAGCGTGAATTGGGAGCGCTTTGTTGAAAGCCGCGACCGTGAAGCATATACAGCCGCAATGGTAGAGCTGGGTATGCTGGCTGAGAAGCACATTTACCTTCGCCTTTTATATACGCGCTGCTACAGTTGCAGCTCCCGAAGAGACTTGGGCAAAGCGCCGCTTCAGGCAATTACTTTGGATCTAAAGGAGTTTGCAAAGCAGTTTTCAGAGACGAGGAAGCAGGTCGAGAAGTTTTTTGAGTGCGTGCTGGACGTGGATTCCGCCGGGCGTGAACCGCAGAAACAGGCGGCGAAAAACTATCATCACGACCAGCCGAGAGATCCGGCACTGTTCCGATTTGAGCCAATCCCGCTGAGCTTTGAACCGGTCGAACCGGGCCGGTGCGCGCCTGTTTTATACTCGTCCGCCGTGCGGGACATGATCGACTATTCGCTGCGAAGCTGCGTCGAGCGCGGCGTGACCGTGCGCCGCTGCAAAAATTGCGGCCGCTGGTTCCCGCAGACCGGCCGTGTGAGCGCGGAGTACTGCGAGCGCCCGGTAAAGTACGGTGAGCAGCGCTGCCGCGAGATCGGCGCATTCCGGCAGTGGACGAAAAAGCAGACTGACGACCCGATTTTCAAGGCGTACCGCAAGGAGTACAAAAAGCGCTTCGCGTGGATCAAAGCCGGGCGCATCACCGATGAGCAGTTTTATGCTTGGAGCGAGCAGGCCAGAGAAGAAAAGAAGAAGTGCGACCGGGAGATCATCTCGCTGGAAGAATTCCAGCAGTGGCTTCGCGACTCGAAAATATGAAAACACGCTGCCGGTGAATGCACCGGCAGCGTATTCTTTGTCTATAGCGAGTCTAAAATTGCTCTGCCTCGCCGCACAATTCTTTTCGCATTTCATCAATACTTTTTCCAACACATTTCGCACTCAGATAGTATTGTTTCCATTGCAAATCGCAAATGAGGCATTCTTTGTCCGCATCTACGATGCGGGTACCCGAAGAATTTTGAGAAAAAAGGAGTCCATAGATGACCAGATTTTCCGGGTGCTCAAGATTTATAGCGCAAATTTCATTTCTGGCCTCTTTCGCTGAAAACGGTTCAGCATTCACAATCTCTTGGATTTTCAAAATTGTACGCTGCATTTTAAGGATATCATATACACCGCAACCAGATTCTTCATTCACCATAGACAAGCCCTCCTTTTGTAGATTGTTTTCAGACAGTTTGTTGCCGTTTCCTAAAAAAAGACTATCCAAAACTTATTATCCATTCTCCCACTCATCCCACGCTTCATCCTCGTCCTCATACCAATCTTGGTTATCTTCCCAGAGGTCTTCTGGATTGCCGTAGTCATCCCGGATGCTTCCAGAATTGTTGTCTCCGTTGCCGTAATGGAAGGTCTGTCCTTTATTGCTGCCTGACGGGTAATACTGCGAGAAGGTTTTCAGCATAAACTCGCTGTCATCTCTCCACTGAGCGCACATACCGGCAGCGATCATTTCTCCGTTGCCATCATACCAGTAGACATTGAAATACTTCTGATTTTGCTCCAGCTTCTCAAAGTTTTTGCAGTTCAGTCGCTTATCCGGTTCGCCGAGTGACGTGTATTTCAGGCAACTTACCGGCATCCCTTCTACGGGCAGTTTTCCGGAATACTGATTTTTCAGACTTTGCTCCCGCTTCGCGGCATTCTCCGCAGCGATGCGTTGACGCTCAGCTTCCTCGGCGGCGTCTTTCTCTGCTTTATAGCCCTTAACGCGGGTTTCCAGCGCGTCAACATCCTGCTGCCAGCTCGTGTCATATTGCAGCGTGATGTTTGAAAGTTCATCCTGCCCGCCTGCGTAGTCCGTCCTGCCTTTGTACATATCGGCGTACTCGCAGTAGACGGACAGCGATGCCGCATCCCGATAGCCGGAAAGCTCCGAGAAGGCCTGCTCGGCGGAAGTGTAATTGCCGTTTGACAGCTCTTGAAGGGCTGCTTCATAAACTGCTGCTCTCTGTTTGTTGTGGTTCGAGATAGAAATAGAGATGCCTGCGATCACGGCTGCTGCCAAAACTGCCGCGATGAGCTTCCCCAGCGGGAACGGCTTCTTTGACAGCGTAGATTTCTTTTCGGTTATTTCTAGCTCCGTTGGCGTCTGGCTGACGATCGGCGGTGTGATTGCCGATTGTACAGTCGGCGCAGACTTCTGCGGATTTGCGGTCGGTGCGGACTGCGCAGGCGGAACTGCGCGCTTCGATTCAGTCGGTGCTGACACGTCTGCTTGCTTTGGAGCAGGATGCTGCGGCTTTGTGCGTTCCGGAAAGGCTGTCCGTTCAGACTTGCGGAGCACAAATTTCGCCTTCTCCGGCGGATATGGCGCATTCTGTGTGCTGCAAACGAACACCTCTGTCACCCGAGCAAGCTTTTCTGCTTGATGATCGCCGATCGGAACGACTACATAATCGCCTGCTTTCAGCGAAATTCCCCCGGTCAGATAGGCATACGCCGCTCCATCCTCCTTGAACTGCACATTGCAGAACTGATAATAGCTTTCGCCAGCCGGCTTTGCCGGTGTACTGACGGGCGGTCTTGCAAGTGCACGGGCAGGTGTCTTTGCGCGTTTTGAAGAAGGTGCAGCCGCAAGGACCTGTGTATACCGCTTCCTCCACCCCTCCTCCAGACAGGGATTTTTCAGTGCAAGGTCCATACAATGCCGCGCCAGCGTTTCCTCCCCACAATCCCGACAGATCTCCAGAACATTGAACTGCAATCTGTCGAGGTACGCGCTTTCAAAAAGCTGTGATACAAACCGCTCGTCATCCAACGCGACCAAAAGCGGAAGCGCCTGATCGTCAGTTGGAGAATCCAGCCAATCCCAGTCCGGGAGCAGTTTCTCGGCTGTTTTGGCATCGGTTTTCAGAGATGGCTCTGCTATGTCCAGAAGCCGCCGCCACATCTGGATGCCCTTTGCCGTATTGCTTGCGAACACATCATCCAGAATGGAATCCCACGACAATTCACCGAAATGTTCGGCGGTTTCATGCGGGACTTCCTCCGGATATTCGACCAGCAAAATCTCGCGGCAAATATCCTCGTAATCCGGAAACTTGCCCTGCGCCAAGAGCCGCTTCGCGCGTTCTACGTCCGGATGCAGCAGCACTTTGTTCTGCCAATGGGTGTTATAGGCTTCTTTCAGCGCATTTTGATAGTCCTGCGCCTCGCCCATTTCCTCATCCTTTTTCCCGCCGAAGTAAGCATAGGCAGAAGACAATTCGGAGAAAAGCTCGAATAAGCCGTCTGGATCGACGCGGTTATAGTAGTCTTCCACCGGGCGCGTCGAGAGCAGTTCCGTCCAGAACGTGCCGCAGTCCGTTTCGGAAAGGGCGGCTTCCTCGCGGAACAGAACGCCGCGTTTTGCATCCCGCATGATCTTCTCTGCGCTTTCGCCCAGATTCAGGTCAAGAGTATTATGTAGAAATGTCCGCAGTTCCTCCGCCTTTTTCTCGTCCGGCAAAGCTCCTGCGTGCTGGATTCCGGCTGAGATATGGTGCAACAGCACTTTTCCGAGTAGCTGCGAGAGTGAGGTGTCGTTAGGCGCAATCTGCCCCAGTGCCTTCTTCAAATCGTTCCATGTTTCGGGGAGATCGACATGGTAGACGAAGGAAAGCGTCAACGTGATCTGTGCCGTATTCTGTGACTTTTTTGCCGGTGTTCTTTGCAGACTTCCAAAGTCTCCGCACCAGCCGCATTCCCAAAATGACCCGCGTATCATAACTGGACTTCCGCACCACGGACAGTTCATATTGCTCTCACCCCTTTTGATCGGAATTACTCAACGCCCAATGCCTTATATACCGCGTCTTCTGCGCTCTGATAGAACACAAGATTAAAGCAGCCGATCAAATCTGCCGGAACAAGTCCGAGATCAGCCGCCGATGTGATCGGCAGCAGCACCTTCTTTGCGCCACTGTCAAGGCAGACCTGAAGGGCGTTTGCAAGCTCGTCCACCTTGAGCATGGTTCCCGCGATGCTGATCTCGCCCAGCACTGCCAGACTGCTGAGAGTCGGCTTTCCGAGCGCAATCGAACAGAGCGCGATCAGCGTGGGAAGTGCCAGCTTCTCGGTCATGCCGATGCCCTGCAAATCCTGATAGTTGATGATATAGTCCTTCGTTGTGGTGCTGATCGCACCACTGATGCGGTTGCTGTTTGCTTTCAGATAGTTGAAGGCAGTATTTGCCGCTTCCTTGCACTTACCATCAGAGTTTAGTCCCGTCCGCTCAAACTTTCCGCTGCCGGGAAGCATCTGCGATTCCAGACGGAATACGCCGATCATGCCGCTCTTTCCCTGAGAAACCGTATAGACCTGACCGGGATTGCGCATTCCTTCGGGGATGAGTTTTCCGCCGCCCTGTTCGGGAACAGAGACGAAGTGTTCCTCAAAGGTATCATTGTCAATGTACGAGAAATTGACGTCATAGAACTCCATACCGCCCAGCTTCTTGAGCTGTTCCTTGACGCGGCGGCGCATTTCGAGCGCAAACTTGAGTACCTCTTCGAGCTGTTCTTTTGTGAATACTCCGTCTGGATAAAGCAGCTTGATCATACCGCCAACCATCTTGCGAACGGCAATGGTATCGCGCTGATTAAGGTTTTTGCCAAGGCGGAAATACTTGTCCAACGCATCGCCGTACTGCTCCTTGCGAAGCTCCCGGATGAACTCTGCCAGATAGTCGGTGATGAAGCCGTAGTCGTTGGTGAAATGCTCCGGACGGAACTTCGGTATCTCCCAGCCGGGAATATAGCAGTGCATACGGTCGAGGAACGCCGTGTCCGTTCCCATTTCGGGAGGGAACGGGTCAAAGAGGCTGGATGTTTTCAGCAGCACATCCACGCTCTGATTGATGTTGCCGACAAAGACCATAGAAGCAGTCGCGGCTTTTTCTTCCTTTCCACGGGCAAAGGAGCCGGACGCCATATAGTCCTTCATGATCTGGATGCCATCTTTATCCTTGAAGTTGATACCGGCAACCTCGTCGAACGCTACGCAGTCCCACAAGCCAACCAAGCCCACGGTTTTTCTGCCCATGTTGTAAAACAAGTTCGCAACGGTAGTCTGACCGCCGGAAACAAGGATGCTGTTCGGGGAGATTTCTTTGTAGATATGGGATTTGCCGGTGCTTCGCGGACCTAACTCACAGAGGTTGAAGTTGTTCTCAACAAGCGGCAGCATACGGGCAAGCAGCAGCCAGCGTTCGCGGTCATTCAGCTTATCCGGCTCATAACCGCAGGAGCGCAGCATGATCTCAAGCCATTCTTCTTCGGTGAAGTTCTTTCTGCCTTCCTTCAATTCCTCAATGTCCACATGGGGCATCTGGATTGGCGTCAGCTTGCGGATGTGGATGGGAGAGGCATTTTTCTCTTCTTCCAGAAACTCATATTCGAGCTGCACAATGCACCAGATACCGCCGCAGAGCAGCCGGTCAAACTTTGCGGGATAGTCCTCTGAAATGGGAATATTCTTGATACCAAGGTTGGAGAACTCCGCCTCATAGGTATCTTTTTTCATATTCAGATTGACAGTGATCTTGTCGATGACCGTGTGCATCCCGCGCTGACGAAGCATGGAGAGGATCTTCTGTGCCTCGTCCGGACGGACATAGTTGTCCGCCAAGATGCGCTTGACGTTCTCCACGCCGGTCTCGATGACCTCTGGATCATCCGAGCTGCAATACTGACCAAGCAAAAACTCAAGAACATAGACCGGCACATTTGCGCCTTCCTTGATCTTCTTCGTCAGGTCTTTCCGGACGATCTTTCCGTCAAAGAACTGCCGCAGTTTTCGGTCGATCACCGCGTTTTTATCGCCGGTCTCTCCGGTCATTCTCTGCTCATCCATTCTTGCCACCTCACAGGTCAAAGCCGAAATCGTCCGCGAACGCAATGTCGATGTGGAACTCGATCTCTTCCACGTCAATCTCGTTTGCGATCACCAGACGGTAGACTTTCTTCTTATCATACGTTCCGGCTTTCAGATTGAACCGGACACGGAACACGCGATCTGCCGCGTTGTCGCTGGTCTTATCCGCGATGACTGTCTGCCGGTCACTGATCACTACACCCTCATCGTCCGTCATGTAGATGGAGTAGGTGCAGGGTTGGATCTTATCGCCCACGGGCTGACGCTGGTGGAACTCCAACGAGAAGATCAGGTTGGAAATCTTGCGGCTTTCGCTCAGAAGTTTCAGCTCCGCGTTTTTAACCTCAACGTAATTCTTATTGCTCGTGCGGAGGTTCTTGAAGGCGATCACAGGCACGACGAGTTCCTGCAAACTGATACCGCCGTGGACATAGTTCTCACCACCGCCCTGAACCTTCATGCGGATGGTGTCCTGCGGGGCATAGCCCTTGATGGGCGTTCCGTCCAGCTCCCGTTCCAGATTGACGGGAAGCAGGAAATCAGCAGTTGTGTCAGGAGCAGTCAGCGCATAACGCCGTCCAAGCTCATACACGTTGCCAGAGAAGGCTTTCCGGTCAATCTTGTCGCTCTCATTCAGAGGCTTATAGGTATAGAGGAAGCCGTGATCCGCCGTGATGAAAATATTTGTTCCGCTCAGTTCGTTCACGATGATACGCAGAATGCCGGAAATCTCCTGAATTGCTGTCTCACAGGCGTCAAAGACTTTGGACTCCGTAGGGGCTTTGTCTCCGATGGCGTCGATGGAGTTGTGATAGATGTAGATCACATCTTTTCCGGCAACCAACTCCCGCCGTTCATCCTTCTTCATGTTCAGAAGATCATTGTATTGAATG
>OMBM01001001.1_pt1 | contig 11730 bp, 8 predicted proteins | sample 1644861 | NCBI WGS metagenome assembly OMBM01 (sample SAMEA103958165, study PRJEB25191) | human gut metagenome | biome: human-associated habitat [ENVO:00009003]; feature: intestine environment [ENVO:2100002]; material: feces | place: Germany | collected 2013/2015 | reverse complement strand
TAACAAATACTCTAAGCCACTAAGGTTATTTGAATTTATTGAGACAAAAGAACATATTATGAAGATGCAGGATAAAATTCAGAAGATGCTTGAAAAAGAGAAGAAACAAAAGCAAGAGCTAATGTTCAGAGTGTCTTCCGCAGCACATGATTTAAAGACACCTCTAACAATAATTTCAGGTAATGCTGAGTATCTTCAGACATTTGATTTGTCTCCTGAGTTAACTCAATGCTTATTAGATATCGAATCTTCAAGTCAACAGCTAGATAATTATTTTAATCAATTTATTCAATATTCAAAAACATTTTATAAAGATAATATCAATAAAGAGCATATTACTTCGGAGCAGCTTGCGTCATGTTTGATTAGAGAATTAACTCCTCTGACAACTGGGACCTGTGTTTTAAAAGTATTGAATGAAACCCCATCTGATACTACTATTCATATTGACTTAGTATTATTCTTAAGAGCACTTACTAATCTTGTGAATAATGCAATGTCCTATAGTCAATCAATGATGCCAAGGATAGTAATAAAATTATCATCTGAGCAAAATAAGATTGTTTTATCGGTTTGGAATGATGGCTCAAGGTTCTCGGCTAATATGATTGATAATGTAGGATCGCTCTTTTACCAAGATAATCAATCAGGAAAAGACTCTCAGAATCACCATTTTGGAATAGGGTTATCTTTTGTAAAAAGAGTCGTAGAACTTCATGATTGGGAACTGAAACTTTCTAATGAAAATAATGGAGCTATGGTTACAATTTATATTTAGTAATGGTTTTTTAGTTGAGATTATTAGCTAGTTTATATCCATTCACTTGTGGTAACATCACTTCTATACTACAATATAGGAAAACAATCATAAAAGGAGTATGCCATGTCAACTGAATATGAAAAGATGATTGCAGGTGACTTTTATAAACCTAGCGATCCTAAGTTACGTGCCCTAGCAGCCAGCTCAAGAGAAAAACAATGGGCCTTCAATGCTGAGCCTGACCGTCTCAAAAGGGCAGAGATTGTCAAATCTTGGTTTGGTTCGACTGGTGAAAATGTTGCCATGAATCCTCAGTTCGTTACGGATTACGGTGTTAATATCCATATCGGTGAAAATTTTTACTCTAACTGGAATTTGACCATGCTGGATATCTGTCCTATCACGATTGGTGACAATGCCATGATTGGCCCTAATTGTCAGTTTTTGACGCCCTTGCATCCGCTTGATCCAACCGAGCGTAATTCAGGCATTGAATATGGTGCTCCAATTACGATCGGTGATAATTTCTGGGCCGGTGGAGGCGTGACTATCCTCCCAGGAGTGACCTTAGGGGATAATGTAGTTGCTGGAGCAGGAGCCGTTGTGACCAAGTCCTTCGGTGACAATGTGGTTCTAGGTGGGAATCCGGCGCGTGTGATTAAGGAAATTCCTGTAAAGAAAGACTAAATATAGCAACTCAAGGATTCGAGGTCCTTGAGTTTTCTATTTTTTGAAAGAATCTATTGACTTGAGCTAATAATTCTTCTATACTGCTAGTTAGCTAACAATTTAGTTAAGGAGTCATTATTTTGGACCATTTTGGGCGCTTGTTAAAACAAGCCAATAACAATATGATGCGTCATTTTGACCGGTTTGCTAGGCAGTATGATTTGACTGGAAATCAGATGGCTGTCATTGATTTTATAACCAATCATGCGGATCAAGAAGTCTTTCAACGGGACATTGAGCACGAATTTGAGATTCAGCGTTCGACAACGACAGTGCTCTTACAGCGAATGGAGAAGAAAGGCCTAATTGAACGCCACACATCTTCAAAAGATGCTAGGCAAAAGGCGGTCGTTTTAACGGATAAAGCCCTTAATATCGCTTCTGCCTGTCAATCTTATCTTCGAAAAGAGGAAGAAGAGTTTGCCCAGCAGTTTTCAGCTAAAGAGAGAGAAGTCTTTCTCAAAATCTTACAACACTACCGCAATATTTAAGTTTATCTAGGAGGAATAAATACTTATGTTAGAAGATAAAATCTCCACCAAGGTCCTGTGTGCCATCTTTGCGACAGGAATCCTTTCATTTTGTGGAGTAGCTGGTGAAACAGCTATGAACATCACCTTTCCTGTATTGATGAAGGCATTCTCAGTCAATACGTCAACCGTACAGTGGGTTACAACCATTTATCTCCTAGTGGTCGCTTGTGTGGTTCCCCTATCTGCCTATCTCAAGCGCTCGTTTAAGATGAAAACCATCTTTCTGGTCGCCAACCTATTGTCTATTTTAGGTGTTCTCATCGACTTTATAGCCCCTAGTTTCGGCTTTGTTGTTTTGGGACGATTGGTTCAAGGGATGGGTGTTGGTTTTGCCCTACCTCTCATGTTTAACATCATTTTGGAGCAGGTACCAAGTCGTAAGATTGGTCTCATGATGGGAGTTGGGACACTGATTACAGCCGTTGCTCCAGCCATTGGACCGACTGTTGGTGGTCTCTTGACAGCGCACTTTGGTTGGCGTTCTATCTTCCTCGTCCAGTTTCCTATTCTCTTGGCTTCACTGATTGCAGGGATTCGCTCAATTGAGCAAAAGAGTGAGGTGCAACGTGAATCTTTAGATTTCCTCAGTCTACTAGCTACTATCTTTCTTTTCTTGGGTTTGATTTTAGGTCTTCATGGGGTTGCTGACCATGCTTTCGTTAGTTTCTCAGTTCTTGGTTGGCTTTTGATTGGTATCTTAGGTCTTGTCGTTTTGATTTGGCGTTCAACAACATTGGACAAGCCTATTATCAATCTCTCCATTTTGAAAAATCGTAAACTGACAGGTCATATCATCGCTTTCTTCTCTTTCCAATTGGGATCCCTTGCGATGAGTTTTCTCTTGCCAAACTATGTGCAATTGGTTAACCACTCGAATACAACTTCTGCAGCTTTAATGTTGCTTCCAGGTGCTATTATCGGTGCAGGATTCGCTCCATTCTCAGGTATCATTTTAGATAAGATGGGAGCACGTAAACCGATTCTTATTGGGGCTACCCTTATCGTACTCGCTCAGTTGTTATTTAGCTTGTTTGGTCTCTCTCTTTCCAATACGTTGATCCTCGTCTTTTACATGATTTTCATGACGGGGCTTGGCGTTTCCTTTGGTAATGTCATGACCAATGGACAGAAACAACTGTCGCTAGATCAACGTGCTGATGCCAATGCCATCTTTAACACGCTCCAACAATTTGCAGGAGCAGTGGGAACAACGTTAGCATCTCTAATTGTTGCCATGAGTCAAGCTAATCACAAGATTGGCTTTGCGCAAGCAACAGCTCAAGGTAGTCGAAATGGCTTTATGGTCTTATTTGTTCTAGCTATTTTTCAACTTCTTGTCTTAGTTAGTGTTGTCAAGAAGAATGATTAATGACGCGTTTGAAGCAAAGGAAACATGCTTTCCCTTGCTTTTTTCTTTCCTAAAACACTATGCTAATCTTACTGCAAATTTTGGTGTTACTTTAAGGTTTATGACTTATAATAATCTTAAAGAATAAACGAGTCTTCGATGAAGATATTAGAAGGAAGGGAAGGCCTATGTCCTTACTCAAGAAAATTCATCCTGAGCAGCCGCTCAAGGAACTAAGATGGTTTGATATCGGTATTGTTACGCTGATTATGTTTGGTCAGTTTATTGTTCGTTCGACACAGATGTATTTAGCGAGTTTGGCTCCAAGCGTTTCCACAGCAATCGCTGAGACATCGACAAATAGTGCCAGCGAAGGAGCAGCTTATTCTAGCAATTTCAGCTTGCAGATTATTCTCCTAGCCTTCGCGATTATTTATCTCTGGATACGCCATTTTGACTTTAAACAACTGCCAATCCGTCTAAAGTGGTCTGTTCTCCTTTGGGTACCCTTCATTTTCGCTATCATGGGTTTATTTGCTGATATGGTAAGTACTTTGTCGGGACAGTATAATTACTTTAGTCCTCAGGTTCTAGCCTTTATTAGCCCTATGGCTGTGCTTGACAAGTTTATAGCTCTGTCGCCTATGGCTATTGCCTACGGACTACTCAATGGATTTTATGAGGAATTCTTTTTCCTAGGGCTCTTGACCTCGGTTAAGGACAAGTATAAGTGGTTGGTCTTACTCTTTTCAACCATTGTTCGTGTGTCCTTCCATACCTATCAGGGCATGCTATGGGCTCTGGTTATCGGTGTGGCCTTTGGTCTCCTCTATTATTTCCTTTATAAATACAAGGTTAAAAACTTGCTTCCATTTTTTCTCGTTCATGCCTTAGCAGATATGTTTGGCTCGAGCTTAATTTATCTCTTGGTAAACTGGAATTATTAGTCAAACAACTCCCTTCGTTTAAGTACGAGGGGAATTTTTGTGCTCAATTAACCCAAGAAAAACTCTAAACGACTAGCTGATTGTAATGATTATTGATTAGGAAATGATTTGATTTTTATTAAAAATATGAGATAATAGATTTGGACTAATTTTTAAACAGCAATTTTAGAGGGAGACAATGATGTCAAAACGACTATTTTCGGATGAGCCGAATGCCCCCAAACCCCTTAAGGAGCTTTTCTGGGAAAATGCAGAAAAAGCTCGTATGGGGGATTTTTGGAAAGACAAAAAGAGTTACAGAGAGCTCTCAGAAGCCACGGGGATTCCGTCAGGAAGCCTTCGGATGCTCTTTATGAACAAGCCTAAGGGAAATATCCCAAAGATTGTAACTATTACTAATGGTCTGGCCAAGGTGACTGGGAAAAACATTACACTTGGAAAGCTCTTAGCTCGAGACAATCAGTATGAAGTTTTTGAGTTTCCAAGAGATCCTGATCAAGTCACCCAAAACTTGTGGCACAATATTCGCAAGAAGCTGGAAATCACGGAAGATATGGATGAGGGAGAAGTCAGAGAACGTATGACAGCATTTGTAGTCTCATCTGGTATGGCTCAAACCAACTATAACCTGATCAATCAAAAAGGAACGGTTTCGCTTGATACTTTAGAAAAATTTTCAAAAAGACTTAGAGTTGAGCCTTATGAATTGTTGGCTACCATCAGACGAAGGGAGATTATTGATAGGGATGACTTCCCTATTCCTAAGGAAAATGTTAGCGACTACCACATCGATATTGGTAAGCTCAATACTTTCATTAAGCTCCAACCCTACTCGCCCAACGGTCAAGAGGTAGCCTCTGCAGACTTAAGCCCACAGAATCTTTATCATTATTATTCAAAGGGAACTATCGGAGATATGCCCATAAAAACGGCCTATAAGTTTAAAAGACTTGTGGATATCTATGAAGCAGAATATGGTCCCCTTGAACCTTCAAGTCGAGTTTTAGATGTCAAGGAACTAGAAAGATTCCTTTATAGTGGTATGATTACTGGTTATGCCATTGCTAAGACAGGGTTGATGAATGCGACCAATGGAAATCTCTATATCAGGGGCAAACGTCCTATCGAATCCATGCAACTGGATCGTGCCTTCGGTCTCTATAAACACCTAAAAAGACTGAAAAAGGACCAATAAATTCTTTACCTAACAAAAAGCCAAAATCAGAATGCTGATTTTGGCTTTTTGTTTGTTTTTTTATCTGTAAGACTAGTAAGAATAATTTTAGTCAATTTTCGGACTTATTTTACAATTGTTTCGCACGTCCATTTTCATCAAAGTGATAAGTCACACCATTGATGGTACGTGTTTGGTTGGTTACGAGCTCACCAGAGTTTTCATCGTAATAACGAGTACCCTTGTAGTCTGTAACGAAATTGCCTTTAATTTGCTTACCTTGATAATCAAAGTAGAGGTGTTGACCATTGATGACTTGATCAAAGATAAGAGCCTTTCCATCGTTACCGAAGTAGTACCAATTGCCCTTCCAATTGAAGAATTGATTGGTTACAGCAGCCCCAGTCTCAGCGTCGAAGTAGTAGACAGGATTGTCATAGGGTGAACGGTTATAGTTGAAGAAACTATAACCGTTCACCAGCTCTCCTTTAACTTGTTCGCCCATTCGGTATTTTGTTGCGACGGGATTACTGAAATAGTAGAGATTACCATCTATTTTGGCAAGTCCTAATACTTTATTTCCTTCATCATCTAGGTAGTACCAGTTACGTCCAGATTTAACAAAACCTCTTTGTCGTACAGCAGCCCCAGTCTCACTATCATAGTATGGTTCGTAACCGTAAGGTCCGAATTCTCCTCTTAAAACTTCCCCATATCCTGTAATAAAATAATCCTTACCGTCAATTTTTTTATAACCAGAACTTATCTTATTATCATCGTCAAGATAGTATAATTTACCACCAGCCTTTATAAATTGCTTACGAGGGGCTTCGTGACGAGCACCAGAGTCTTTATCGTAGTAGTAGCCTTCTGCGATTGCGTCTTTAGCTTGTACTCCATAAGAGTCAAAGTAAACGTGCACCCCATCAATGGTTTGTTCACCTTTAAGGATATTCCCCTCCGCATTAGCGTAGTACCAGTTTCCATTGTGGTTAAAGTATTGACCTTTTACAAGAGCTCCAGAATTTTTATCATAGTACTTAACTGGGCTAGTATAGGAGTTTGCTTTAACCGCATGCCCATTACTATCGGTAAATTCTCCTTTAATTTGATTGCCATAATATGGATCAAAGTGAACCTGTACCCCGTCGATGGTTTGATCGCCTTTAAGGATTTTTCCTTCTCCATTAAGATAGTACCAGTTATCGTTGATGTAAACGTAGCGATTGGTACCAAGGTCTATTTTAGCACCAGAATCTTTGTCGTAGAAGTAGCCGTCATTACCAAAGACACCTTTGGCTTGTTTACCATCATAAGGGTCAAAGTATACAGGAACATTGTTAATGGTTTGAGAACCTTTAAGCCGTTTACCGTCATTGCCTACGTAGTACCAGTCTTTGTCGACTTGGACATAACTATTGATTACGAGAGCACCAGTAGTACTGTTATAATATTTTTTGTTACTTGCGAAATTTCCCTTAACCTGAGCGCCAGTTTTTTCGTCAAAGAAGTATTCAATGTTGTCGATGACGGTCGCTCCTTTAATAGCCTTACTATCTGCTCCAATGAAGTAGGTCTTGTCATTAACGGTAACGAAACGATTAGTAACTAGATTTCCAGAGTCTTTATCGTGAAATTGATTTTTATAGTCAAAATCTCCTTTAACTTGTTTACCTCCATATTCAAAATAAACGTGAGCTCCATCAATAATGTGTTCACCGGTTAAAATTTTTCCATCGTTACCGACATAGTACCAATTGTCTCTGATTTGCACATAACGATTGGCACCAAGATCAACACGATTACCGTCCTGATCGTAAAAGTAACCATCATCGCCAAAATTGTCGAAAACTTGGCATCCCTCGTATTTATCAAAGTAGACTTGTTTACCATCAATTGTTTGAGGACCAGTTAACCGAACTCCTTGGTCGTTAACATAATAACGTTCATTTCTATGTCTGTAGGGGTTGTAGGCGATGATATATTGGTTAGTAGCTAGAGCACCAGTATCTTTATCATAATAGCGTTCATTATTGTCAGTACTATCTTTAACAAAATAGCCCTTAACTTGAACACCTCCTTGGTCGAAGTAAACCTTAACGCCATCGATGGTTTGTGGTCCCTTTAAAATAGCACCATCATTTCCAGCATAGTACCATTCCCCGTTTAATTCGAAATAGCAATTTGTTCCGAAATCCACTTGTTTTCCGTTTTCGTCGTAATAACGGTTATCAGAAGCAAATCTACCCTTAACTTGTTCACCATACTGATCAAAATAATACCACGCTCCATTAATTTCCTTGGGTCCGATTACTTTATTGCCATTTTCATCTAGGTAATAGGTGCTACTGTAACTATCAACGAATTTATTAGTAACAAGAGCACCAGAATCTTTGTCATAATAGTGACCGTCCCAGGTAAATTCCCCTTTAACCTGAACACCACCTTGATCGAAGTAAACCTTAACGCCATCAACAGTTTGTGGTCCAGTCAGGTCTTTACCGCTAGCATCCTTATAATGCCAGTATCCATACTTATCGCTGTAGTAATAACCACCAGTGACGTTTGTTTCCTTGTTCGAAGTTTCGTTAACTGAAGCTGTCTCACTGGCAGCTCGGTCTGTAGATACAGCTTCGCGTGTTTGGCCAGAGGCTGATTCTGAAGGAGCTTGGCTTTCACTTACAGTTGTTGAAGCTGTTTCACTGGTAGTTTCAGAGCTTGCAACAGAAGTTGTGGCTTGTTCTGAGTCATTTGTAGTGCTTTCAGTGCTAGCAACTTTTTCAGTAGTAGCAGGAGCTTCAACAACCTTAGTTTCTACGAGGTCTGCTGTGGTTTCTACATTGGCAGTGGTAGCAGCAGTCACATCAAGGTTTGTTGAGCTATCAGCTTTAGCTTCCTCAGCGAAGGCAGGCTTTGCGATGAGGGCAAAACCTGCAAGAGCAGTTGCACATGAGAATGCAATCAGACGTTTTTTGGGCTTAGATCCAGTAAAAGTAGAATGTACTTTCATAATTTTTCCTCCATTTCCTAAGTCCTATTATAGCGCTATTTTAGAGACTTTCAAGAAAATATAAGAAATTTAGATAAAAATAAGAAAACGATTACATTGCGTTGCGAGTGAGAGGGGATGATTTTAGTTGCTACAGACCTTTCTAAAACAAAAAAATCCAGGACCTATGCCCTGGATTTAGGAGATTATGAAAAAGAAAAGTTTTAGGATGGTTATAGTATATAAAGCAAAGCCTAAAGTTTTCTTAAAGTAGAAGAAATTTTTTTCTTTCCCCATTAATTCACTTTCTCAGTGGCCACACCATTTTCATCGATAACATAAGTTTTGCCGTCTTTTTCGAGGGTTGCATTGGTTGTGATTGGAGAACCGTACAATTCTTTCCCTAATGAAGTTGCTTTTTCAAAGTGATAGAGTTTACCGTCAATTTCCTTCCAAAGTGGTTGGTAGTAAGAGATTACTCTTGGATCAAGATAGCAGAGGTAACCTTTATCAGTACGGTAGAATCCTGTTCGAACGATTCCATTTTCGTCTGAAGCGTAACCGTACTGAGTTCCATTACGTAATAATTCTGCGTAAGAACCGAAAAGATAGGTTTTACCGTCTATAGTTGCTGTTCTATTATAGTAGTGTTGCTTTTCGCTTGGATCTAGGTAATAGGTTTTACCGTCAATTTCTTTCCACCCGGATAATAGTTTTCCTTCTGAATCTGCAAGATATAAGATATTAGATAATTTAGCAGAACCATTAACAAGAAGTTGACCATCTTGACTGAAGTAATAATAGGCATCATCAATCAAATAGCTTCCATTTTTCAGTTGAAAACCATTTTTGTCGAAGTAAACACGATGTCCATCAAATGTGTACCAACCAAAAATTTGTGCACCATCTTCGCCAAAATAGAAGGAATCGGTGTTTGAGGAAGTGAGAGAATGGAATGCATTACGGAGAAGTTCTCCGCTGTCTTTATCGAAATAGTAGTACTTCCCATCTATAAGGATACGCTTACCTTTGATTTGTTTCCCAGTGCCATCAAAGTAGAGTTGGACACCATTAATGGTTTGCCATCCAGTAGCTAATTGGCCCTTATCTTTGAGATAAGTCCAATCACCATCCTTGTTCTGAACAAAGGTGTTACGTAGAGATGAGGTGACATGTCCTTCTTCATCAATAGTATAGGTTACGCCACCAAGCTGAATGGTACGGTTAGTCCATAAAGCTCCGCTATCTTTATCGAAGTAGTAAGTATCCCCATCGATGTCAACCAAAGTCCCTTTTGCTTGCTTACCGTTAGCATCAAAGTAAAGTTGAACACCATCAATGGTTTGACGGCCTGTTAGGAGTTTGCCATCATTGTCGTAGTAGTACCAGTTCCAGAAATCATCGCGAACAAATTGATTTTTGGCCGTAAACTCAGTAGCAACTCCCTCATTATCAATCGTATAGGTCTTGTCATCGACTTTTAGAGTAGTATTAGAGAGGATAATAGTAACGAGACCAAGGTTTGGGAAAGGAGTAAGTTCTTTCCCAAAGCGATAGAGATGTCCATCAATTTCTTTCCAAGTTGGCTGTTCAACACTATACACCTCAGGTTGGAAGTAGTGAAGTTGGCCGTCTGCACCACGCTTAATGCCTTCTAAAACAACGCCGTTTTCATCTGTTCCAAAGATGCCTTTAGGGATACCTCCACCAGAAAATGTCTTTTGCATCCATAAGAACAGTACATTTTTTTGGAGCTCACTCGAAATATAGAGATATTTTTTTCCATTATATCAGTAATGATATACCCATCCTTACCAAAAAGATACTCTTTTCCATCGATAATTTGTTTACCAGTTAAGACTTCGCCGTTAGCATTGGTACGGTAGGTAGAAGTGTTTGCATGGAACATTGAAGGAGTTTCAACAATGCCATATTTGTTCTTGACCAATTGTCCTTGGTAATCAAAAAGATAAATCTTCCCATCAATTGTGACAGTATCATTTTTAGCCAAAAGTCCGTCAGGTTTGAAATAATAACGTTTACTGTCAATGGTATGCCATCCAATAAATGCAGCACCATCTTCGCCTAAGTAATTAGTATAAGTTGTATATTGAGGTTCTGTCCTATAGCCATTGAAAATTGAAGTGTGATGCCACTGATTCGTTAATAGAGAACCATCATTCTCATCGAATCGATAGTATTTTCCACCAATCTCTCGTTCTTGTCCTTTGACTTGTTTGCCATCTTTATCAAAATAAAGGATGACACCATCAACATTTTGCCAACCAGTTAATTTTTCACCGTTGGCAGTGTAGTAATACCAATCTTTTTGGTTGTCAGATTGGAAATGACCACCGGTCACGACCTGAGTAGGTAGTTGTGTTTTTTCAGTTAGGATGCCATCAGCATCTGCTAGATAAGTTTTACCGTCTACTTCAATGCTTGTATCAGTTACTTTACGCCCATTATCTTTATCGTAGTAGTAATCCTTGCCATCAATGGTAATCTTTTCACCCTTTGCTTGGATTCCATTGTCATGGAAGTAGAGGTTAAAGTTATCGATGGTTTGTGGACCAGTCAGTTTGTGGCCGTCACTGTCTAGATAATACCAGTTGCCTTGATCATCTGAGGTGAACTTGCCACCTTGGGAAGGTGTTTCCTGTGAAGTAGTTGCGTTGTCGCTTGTTTCAGATGAGACTTCAGTACTTCTATCGGTTGTAGTTGTTTCACCAGATTGAATGGTTTCAACCTTCTTATCAGTTTCACTGGCAGGCTGTGTAGAAGTTGCTTCTGCAGGCTGACTAACCGCATTAGTAGATGCCGTGTCAGTTGAGACTGTCTCACTAGAAGTATTCTCAACAGTAGTGCTCGCTGGAGCTACTTCGGTTCTTGTAATGAGGCTAGCACTTGTCTCAAGATTGCTGTCAGAGACGACATTTTCAGGACTGTTAACAGCAGTCGTTTCAGGTTTGACTTCATCAGCTCCGACCTGTCCTAGTCCAATTAGTGAAGCCCCGATAGCCAAACTTGAGGCAGCAATTGTGATCCAATGTTTCTTAACTTTATGAAGTTTGAAACGAACTTTGTTTTCCATAATTTTCCCCCTTATATGGTGACTTGGTAAATTCATGCTGTGACATATAAAACAAGATGAATACCAAAAATTAATTTACGATTATATTTTAATCCTATTTTCTAATAATTTCAATAGAAAACGGATACAAAAACGCCATGATTTTATAAAAAGATT
>OMBM01000995.1_pt1 | contig 11787 bp, 13 predicted proteins | sample 1644861 | NCBI WGS metagenome assembly OMBM01 (sample SAMEA103958165, study PRJEB25191) | human gut metagenome | biome: human-associated habitat [ENVO:00009003]; feature: intestine environment [ENVO:2100002]; material: feces | place: Germany | collected 2013/2015 | reverse complement strand
GTCACGTCAGATACTTTGTCGATGGACTCATTGGGCAGACTTGACGCGTCACAGTTTTCTGCGCATAAGCTGCGGCACACAGCCGCAACGCTGATGCTGGCGAACGGCGTGGATCTGAAAACGCTGCAGGAGGTTCTGGGTCACGAAAATCTGAATACGACGCAGATCTATACGCACATTGAAAACACCGACAAGAAAATTGCGGCAGAGGCCAATCCCCTTTCCAAGCTGAAACTATAAAAAACGCAGGCAGTGCACAGCATGGCTGCGTACTGCCTGCTCAGTTTGTTATCCCATATTTGCGAAGGTCGTTCCAAGGCTGGTATTAAATCCAAGCGCTTGATACATTGCCTCGTCGCACGCGGCGCAGCATACGGTTAAGCTTGCAATATCGTTTTCTCTGCACCAGCTTTGCGCTGCTTCCGCCAGCTTCCGTGCGGTTCCCCTGTCCCGGAATGCGGGTTCAATGTAAAAATCCTCAAACACGCCCACATTCGAACAGGAAAAAGTCGAATAATATGCGGCAACACTGCACATGCCGACAGCGCGGTAACCGCGCTTGGCAAAAAAGAATGTGATTCTCCCCACTCGGACAGCCTGCTGAAGCTGCTTTTGCTGGATTCTTGTAAGTGATTCCTCGCCAATTTCACGTTTGAAGCCGTTTTCCAGCTTCAAAAGCTGCCAATCAACGGGGTCTTTCAGAATCTCCACGGTAAACGGCACAGTCTCCGCAGGCGGCAGAAGCATCAACGGCTCTCCCCACTCGTCCACGCCGTTTTCTACAAATCCGACACGCTTCCAGAACCGGAGAGCTTTTTCACCGTTTCATCGTCCGCAATCTTTTTCTCTTTCTTCTGTCCTGCGTATTTGTAGGTGCGCCACGCGGGATTGTGATCGAGATAGCCGCCCTCCATCGCGTCGGAGAGGATGCCGCACAGACAGCTGTGGACACCTTCAACCGTCGCTTCGGAGAGCGGCTTTCCTGTCGCTTTATTTTTCTGCTTCCGCAGCTTTGTGTACAGACTGCGGAAGTGTTCCGGCCGCAGATCGACCAGTTTGTAGTTGCCGAGGTACGGCTTGAATCGCTCAATATCCTGCTTCTCGCGCACAAGTGTGGATTTAGCGAGTTTGTCCGGCGCGATGGTTTGCAGCCAGATCTCGGTGTACTTTTCCAGCGTGATTGACCGGTCAATGTCCGGATTTAGCTTCTTGCAGCTCATCTCGAAGATCATCGCCTGCTCCTGCAACCACTTTTCCGTCTGCTTCGGCGTAAGCCCTGTTGGCGGCTTGACCGTCTTCTGCTGCGGATTCCGCCGCCGCCCGTCGGGCGTGTAGCCCATCGAGACGACGAGCAGGTAGCTATTCCCACGTTTTCTGATACTTGCCATGTTGTGATTCCTCCTGTTCTGCTCAGCACGGCTGAGATTTTGTAACAGCAACAATACCATGAAAACGGGAAATAGCTAGTGGCTTCGGGAAATTCTACGAAACCAACAATTCCGGATTAGGTGCTGCGAACAGACTATTGCTCATGCGCTTTGCCGCCTCCTGCTTGAGCTGCATCTGCGGGTGACAGTAGGTGCGCTCCAGGAACGACGTATCGCCGTGACCGGCAAGGTCTGCAACTGTGTTCTTGTCCACGCCCTCATGCAGAAGCGTTGAAACAAAAAAGTGCCGGAGGGTGTGCAGGTGATAGGATTTCGGCAGACCGATCTCTGCAAACAGGGCTTTCAGGTGCTTGCTGAACGTGTCCGGATGGATGGGTGTGCCGTCGTCTTTTGTGAAAATGTATTCCGGGAACGGGATTCCGTTCTCGTCTCGGAGTCTCATTTTGCGGTAGCAGAACCCGCGCAGCAGGCTGAACATTTCTTCGTTCATCGAGACTGTCCGTGTGCGTCCGTTTTTGGTTTTGCCCTCTTGCACACCCTCGCCGGAAACAGTGCTGCGGGAATGCTGGACAATGATATAGCCTTCGTAGTTGCCGGTCACGATCACGTCTGACCAGCGCAGGGCGCACAGCTCACCACGCCGCATCCCGGTATTGATGGCGAGAAAGTAGAAAAGCTGAAAGACCGGTTCTTCATAGCAGAGGGCGGAGAGAAATTTCTGCATTTCCTCCATCGTTGGAATTTCCTGCAATTTTCGCTCGGCATCTGGAAGATCGATCATGCGGGCAGGATTCTTTTCGATAATCTCGTTGCGTTTTGCGTCGCTCAGAACGGCAGACACGACGGTCAGGTATTTCTGCACCGTCTTTTCCTTGATCGGCTTGCCGCGGTAGGTCCGCTTGCGGAGCTTTGCCAGCAGGTTTTCCAGCGCAATCGGGCGCAGCCGATTCAGCTTGATCGCGCCGATCTCCGGGAATACCGTTTCAAGCGACCGCCGGTAAAAGGCAATCGTGCCGGGCGCGTATTTCGTCTGCCGCTCCAGCCAGCCACGGGCGTAAGTTTCAAACGTCATTTCAGCGTCCTCGCTGTACCCTTGCTTGAATAGCCGTTCCAGCCGCTCGGCTTCATGGTAAACGTACTGCTCAACGCCACGCTTCGGTATGCTATCCGGTACCTGAATCGTTTTTGCCTTGCAGATTTTCCGTCCGTCGGTGCGGTAGCCATTGCTGATGGTGATTTTATATTTTCGTTCCGCTACCTGTTTGATACTTGCCATCAAATTCCCCTTTCACATTTTTTGTTCCATATTCCAATCTTCGTGATCGTCCTCGGCGTGACCGAGGGCGGTTTTCTTTTGCCTGAGCTTCTTCCGGCGCTTGCTGTCGATGTGCAGCGGCATAGTCGTTCCGTCGTGCTGCGGCGCATTGTCCGTCATCTGCTCCACAGCACGGCCAAACTGCACAGCGCCGCGCACAAGATCACCGCTGTAATCGAGATCCACGCGCACAAACGAATTTTCTTCCGCGTCTCCTGCACCGTATTCGAAAGCTGATTCTTCGTATCGTTCAGGATCGCGGTCAGGGAGAGCTTCGTATTCTCTGTCAGCGCCTTGCAGTTGGAAGAATACCTCTCGTTCAGGCTCCCAGCCTGTTTCTCGAAATTTTCTGCGCTCGTTTGCATCTTGATCAGAGATTCCTGCGCTTCTGCTTTCGTCAGAAGCATCTTCAGGTCCGTGTCTAACTGCATCTGCTGCCGGAACAGCCTGTCCTGCATTTCGAGCAGCGCGCTCCAGTTCCGCTCCGTGACTATCACGCTGGGTTCCATCCGTTGCGCCTCGTCCATCAGCTTTTTGTGCTGCGCCAACATTTCCTGTGTTGTCATTCTCCGTTCTGTATCCAAATTCCGCCTCCATATTTTCTTTCAAGTATTTTTCTATATGTAATTTGCTGTCACGGCACTTGCGCCCATCCGGCGTGACGTAGGTGATGTTCTTGCGGCTGTCCGTCCAAGTGGCGTCGTAACCCTCAGAGCGGAGCAAGATCAGAAATTCCTCGCGGCTCCCAGCGCAGCGCATACATTCATCGATCACGCGCATGAGTTCAAACTTCCAGCTCTCGCCCTTAACTGCCGTGTAGTATTCTGCGTTGGACATTCCACGCGACTGCCGCTGCTCGTCTTTCTGGAATTTAGGTAACCCCAGTTCCTCACAAATTTTATCATTGCGAACGCGCAGTTCCTGAATCTGTTCGTCCGCCATATGCACCTTCCTGCCCGTCTCGAAGTTCACACTGTTGATGATGCAGTGCGAGTGGATGTGTTCCCGGTCGACATGCGTGCAGACCAGTACCTCGCAGCCCTCGAAATATCCAGCCAATCTGCGCGCCGCTTCGTGCGCCATACGCGGGTCGATGTCCGCACCTTTGGGAAAACTCTGTACCATGTGGTAGAACATCACGCCGCCGTCCTTGTGGTGCAGCAGCTTCGTACTGAGGAATTCATCGAACGCTGTTTCCGGCTGGCAGCCAATGCCGCTGACGAGCTGCTGACCATCCCAGAGCGTTTTCCTGAGCTGGGAGATGTAGCGCATGACGCTTTTCATGCACCCGCGTGTTTGCGTTCCCTTTTTGTAGTTCACGAAATGGACGATTGCGATTTCCCTGCACCACCTTCCTGCAACTCCCGCAGAGCCGTGCTGATCTTAGAAAACTCCTGCACGGCAGAATCCAGATTGGCGAACTGTACCTTGCCCATATTCGCCAGCACAGCCAGCTGGTTGAGATTGTTGCCAATGGCTTTCTGCTGCCGCAGGATTTCCTTCAGTCCGTCCAGAATCACAATGCGTTTTCCAAGGCAGCAAGCAGTCACATAGTCGCTCTGGCTCATGTGCGCCTGCGCTGCTTTTCGGCGGATTGTCTCTAAATCCTGTTCCGAGATCCGAATGCTGAATTGCTTGTCTTTTTTCATGTTTCCTCCGTTTTCATTGAAGTGGGTATGGGCTTCTGCCCGATTTGGGGCATTTGGCAGGGAGCCGGGGTACCGGCGACTAGCCAAATGCGATGCTGGCTCCTCCCGAACGGGAGGATTTTTCCCGCTGCGGCGGGGCTTTTCTGGGTTTCTAACCTGCGTTTTCCCGCGTTGCCCGCACGTCGGTGCAACGTGGGCTTTTTCTGCCGCGCCGCACACACACTCGCTGTCGGGGCAGAAAGCCGCACACAGCGGCGACACGCGCCTCACGGTGCGGTGCAGGCGTTCGGCACACCCGCAGGGTCGATTGTGCCGATTGTTTTCACGGGCGGAAAATCGGCACTATCGGCACGTTTGAGCGAAATTCACCGCTTGCCGTTGCTGCGGTACGTCTCAGCTAAAATCCCGTTTTCTCTTAGAGTCGCAACGCTTTCCCGCACCAACCGTGTGACCTTTTTCGGCGTGATTCCCAGTGTACCGTCAGGGTCGATCTTTGCGGACAGTGCCGATGGCGAACCGAGATGTTCAGAATCGGCACGGAGCAATTCAGAGAAAAGATGTACGAGTTGAAGCGTTGAAATCTTAGAAGCACCACTGCAAGTTTTACTGTCCTCAAGCAGTTTCCAGATGTGATCTTCCTCACCAAATTCGAGTTTTAATATGCGATCTGGGATGTCGCGCCCGGTGCAATGCAGGGAGGCAATGTTGGCAAGACGAGAGTTTTTCTGGAGAACAAAGGTCGAATCTGCCGCGCCGCTTAATCCCGTCGAGCCTGAAATCATGTTCATCGGATCGTCATCGTGCAGCTTCCGCAGATGGTGAATCAACAAAATTGCGATGTGCCGCCTGTCTGCAAGCTGTTTCAAAAGTCCGATGTCCTGATAGTCATTTGCGTACAAGTTGCTGTCCCTGCCTGTACCTCGAACGCGCTGCAGGGTGTCAATGACAACGAGTTTTGTGTCAGGGTGCTCTGTCAAGAACTGCTCGATCTGCTGCTCCAACCCGTGCTTGAGCGTGTCCGCCATGATTGCAAAATGCAGCGTTGGCGGCGCATCTTCCGTCAGGTCAAAGAGTCGCGTATGGATACGCTGGAACGAATCTTCAAGACTGAGATACAGCGCTTCTCCCTGCGTTGTTGCGAAATTCCAGAGCGCCTGCCCCTGCGAAACGCACAAGCAAAGCCACAAAGCCAGCCAAGACTTGCCGATTTTCGGCGCACCCGCGAGGATATGCAAGCCCTCCGGAATGAGTTCGTCCACCAGAAAGTGTGTCGGTTCGTATGTCCTGTTTTGCAGATCTTCCGCTGTGATGGTTTCCAGTTTGGTCATTTTTTCACTTCCTTTCGATTTTATTTGTTGTAGATACATTCTCTACAAATCTACAATCGAATGATAGCACAACCATTGACATTCCACAATAGGCAATGTATCATTTAAGCGCATACACTACACAAGCAAAAATACATTCTCTATAAAGGAGGCGCACGCACATGGGCGTTTTAGGGAAAGATTTATTGGATTTTCATCGGCCGCGCACCAATACGAAGGTGGAGTTCGGCGCTTCCGGCTATTGGGTCGAATCCCATCCGACGATGCAGCCCTACGGCGCTGTGCTGACGGAAATTCTGAATCTTGACGCTGCGCCGTTTCAGGAATTATTGGATTACTATCGGAAGACCGTTGCAGAAAAGGATGCAGAGCAGGCAGCGCGGGAGTTTCAGGCTGTGACAAATGGATTTGCATCTTTACCGCTTTACTGCCTGTATTGGAATGACGTTCAGCTGTTTGCAAGCATGGATGTGCGTGAATTATTCGTGGGAGAAGCGCAGGAAGCGTTCCGCGAATATGTGATGCAGGACGATACGTTGCCGAGGTTCATGCAGGAGCAGCTGGACGCCATCCGATTGATTCAGGAGCGCTATGCGTGGTTCCTGGACGGCATTTTTGCGGGCAAGCCGTTTGAAAAGAAAAAGGGTCAGAGAAAAACTTCTCTGGCCCAGCAGATTGAGAAAAAAGGCTTGGAGCCGTTCGTCAGCGGCGTCAGCCTTGGCGCAGATTCGAAGGTGGACGCGCCGAAGGTAAACGCGCAATTCTGCATCCGTGGCACTGGGCGCGAGGCGGAGGTGGTCGAAAAAATGTACTTTGACCGGCTGCTGGATTTTGTCTATGTAGAATTCATGAAAGGCTTGCAGCGCGGGTTTGTTCCGAAGCGCTGCGCCAACTGCGGGCGCTGGTTTTTGCAGACGCCGGGCGCGACCTTTGCCTATTGCGCCGGTCCTGCGCCGGAAGACCCAGGTAAAACCTGCCGGGAGATCGGCGCGGCCAGCAGCTTTAAGGACAAAGTTGCGAACAATGAAGTCTGGCAGGTGCAGCAGCGGGCATACAAGAAATACTACGCGCGCACGATGCGGAAGGATATGACCAAGGCCGAGTTTGAGGCATGGACGCGCGACGCGGAGCAAAAGCGGGACGCCGCGCTGGAACCGTATGCACGCGCAGAAAGCGAGGAAGAACGGCAGCGCATCGCGCAGGAGGTTGCCGAGGCGTTGAACGAAGCATAAAAGGAAAAACAGAGGCGTGTTTTGAAAATTTACGAAAAATAATTTCCGCAAAGATTAAATCCCGCCGTGCGGCAGAAAATAAATCAAAACGGTTTCTGCTTGGAACGCTTATTTTATAGAAAATGATGCTTGACGTGTCTTGCAGAAAGGACTACACTGGCGCCATAAAAATCATGGAGGTGCAATGCAATCATGAAACTTGCATTTTTTGATACGAAACCCTACGACAAGCCCGGCTTTGACGAGCATATTGCCGGAACGGACATTGAGATCAAGTATTTTGAGACGAGACTCGGCGAGGACACCGTCCAACTGGCAAAGGGCTTTGACGGTGTGTGCGTGTTCGTCAACGACACGGTAAACGCGAAGGTCGTAAACGAGCTTTATGATCTGGGCGTGCGGGTCGTTGCGCTGCGGTGCGCAGGCTTCAACAATGTGGATACCAAAGCCTGCTTTGGAAAGCTCCATGTGTTCCGTGTTCCTGCGTACTCGCCCTACGCGGTGGCGGAGCACGCGATGGCGCTGCTGCTGACCGTCAACCGGCATACGAACAAGGCGTATATCCGCACGCGCGACTTCAATTTCAGCCTGTCCGGGCTGACGGGCTTCGATCTGCACGGCAAGACCGTGGGCGTGGTCGGCACGGGCAAGATCGGCAGAATTTTTGCCGGTATCTGCAAGGGCTTCGGGATGCGCGTGCTGGCATACGATAAATTCCCGAATCCGGAAAGCAACCTTGACTATGTGGAGCTGTCGGAGCTTCTGCGGCAGGCGGACGTGATTTCGCTCCACTGTCCGCTCACCGACGAGACGCGGCACATGATCGACGCAGACGCCATCGCGCAGATGAAGCCCGGCGTCGTGCTCGTGAACACCTCCCGCGGCGGTCTGGTGGATACCGAGGCACTGATCGAGGGGCTGAAAAGCCACAAGGTCGGCGCGGCGTGTCTGGATGTGTACGAGGAAGAGGGAGACCTCTTCTACGAGGACTGCTCGGAGGAGATCGTCGCAGACGACACGCTGGTGCGGCTGATTTCCATGCCGAACGTCATTGTCACCTCGCATCAGGCATTCCTCACAAAAGAAGCGCTCAGCAACATCGCCGCGACGACCGTGGACAACCTCCTGAAATTCGAGCACGGCGAGCCGTCGCCGGATACTGAGGTCTGCTACCACTGCGAGCGCAAGGAAACCTGCCGCAAAACACGCGACCAGAAGTGCTTCTGAGATAAAAATAGCAAGAACCGGCGTACCGTCCGATTGGGCGATACGCCGGTCCTTTTTTCGAAATTCAGGATTTTGTCTGGTCTTCCTGCTCCTGTAGCTTCTTTTCCAGTGCAGACTGCTTTGCAAGAATGGCATTGACCTTATCATAAAGATCTTCGATCATGATCTCGGTTTTAAGATTGACCTTATAATCGTTCTCCGCGCGGCGGCGGTCCTTTTCCTCCTGCCGGTTCTGGCTCATCATGATGAGCGGCGCCTGAATGGCCGCAACGCAGGAGAGAACCAGATTGAGAAGAATAAACGGATACGGGTCAAAGGCTTTTGAAGCTAAGATCGTATTGACGACCATCCACAGGATCAGCACGCCCGTGAACGCGAAGATGAACGCCCAGCTGCCCGCGAATTTCGCGATCGCGTCCGCCGCGCGCTGCCCGAGCGTATATTTTTCCGTGGTGGGATTTTCGGAAATTTTGCTGTCCGCCAGCAGGTTCAGAACTTCCTCGTCCGTCATATCGTGCTGGATGTCCTTGAGAACTTCCTTCAGGAGCTTTCGGTTTTCTTTCATGAAGTTTGCCCTTCCTTTTGGGGATTTGTCTTTATTATAGTCCGTCAATGCAGGACGGTCAAGCTGTTTTCTTCCGTGATATTGTTTGTACTTTCCGCACAATCAAATCCGCATTTCTTGTGCTTCTGGTTTCTTGTTTTTTTGCAGAAAAGGAATAAACTAAGGGCATAAAAACAAAGAGGAGTTCGAAAAGAGCTTCAAAAGAGAAGAGGAAGAAAGTATGTGCACAAAAACAGTTCGGATCTTGAATATCGTAGCTGGTATCCTGCTGATCGCGGCAGGCATCTATTGTTTGTGCAATGAAGATGTTGCAGTTCTGTCCGCGGGTCTGATGCTCGGCATTTTCATGCTGGCGGCAGGCATCGCGGAGATCGTGGTCTTTGCCGGAACAAGCGGTGTACTGATCGGCTCCGGCTGGCTGCTGCTCGACGGCGTTCTGACCGTGATCATGTCGCTGTTCCTGCTCTTTAACCAGTGGTTCACGCTGTTGTCACTGCCGTTTATCTTTACGGTCTGGCTGATGTTTTCCGGCATTTCCCGGTTCGTCAGCGCGTTTGATCTGCATGCGCTCGGCGTTCGCAGCTGGGGCTGGGTCCTTGCCGTCGGCATTTTGCTGATGGTTGCTGGTTTCATCTGCATGATGGATCCGTGGGTCAGCGCGGCGGCAGTCGGCGTAACGGTTGGACTGGTGTTCCTGCTCGAAGGCATTAGCGCCATCGTCTGCGCCTGCATTTCCAGAACGAAAGATCTTTGATCTGCAAGCAATGCCCAGCGCGGCAGCTGCTGCGCCGCAGAGCTTCACATATAAATATGCAAATCTCTGAAATCAAAATATATTGGAGGAATTATTATGGTACCCAGCATCTATGGTGAAAATATGTTTGATGAATTTTTTGACAACAATGGTTTCTTTGGTTCGCACAGCCCGCTGTTTGGTAAGAACTCCAAGAACCTGATGAAGACCGATATCCGCGAGACGGACGACGCCAAGGCTTACCGCTTTGCAGTTGAGCTGCCCGGCTTCAAGAAGGACGAGATCAGTCTCGACATCAAAGACGGCTATCTGACCATCGCTGCCCAGAAGGGTCTGGACAAGGATGAGCAGGACAAGAAGGGTCGTGTTCTGCGTCAGGAGCGCTATGCAGGCGCTTGCTCTCGCAGCTTCTACGTCGGCAATGTCAAGCCGGAGGATGTCAAGGCGAAGTATGAAGACGGCGTTCTGAGCGTCATCGTCCCGAAGGAGGACGTGAAGAAGTTCGCCTCTTCTACCGCAATCGCCATCGAGTAATATCCTGCGTCAGCCTGCCGCCTGCGGTTTTCGCAGACGGCAGGCTTTTTTCTTCCGAAGGAGGGAGCGTTCATGGACACAAAGCAGAAAAACATTCTGGATGGCGTCATAGATCTGCACGTCCATACCGCACCGGACGTCATTCACCGGACCTATAACGATCTGGAGCTGACGGACGCAGCCGTCCGTGCGGGTGCAAGAGCGATCGTCATCAAGGGGCATCACTGCGGCACCGTCGCGCGCGCGTCGCTGTGCAACGCATACAACCGGACGGTTCACGGCGACAATTCGTTCTATATGTACGGCGGGCTGGTTTTGAACCGGGAGGCCGGCGGGCTCAATGAGCAGGCGGTGCAGACTGCGCTGCGCATGGGCGCGAAGATCATCTGGCTGCCGACCGTGGACGCGGAGAACGAATATCGCAAGCGCGGAAAAACGGGTGGCATCCGCATGACGGACAGCCGTGGCAATCTGCTGCCGGAGCTGCTCGGTATCTTTTCTCTGATCAAGGCGTATGATGCCGTGCTTGCGACGGGGCACATCTCCCCGGAGGAGATTCACTGTGTGGTGGATGGTGCGCGCAACGCCGGCGTGCGAAAGATCGTGATCACGCACCCGGAATACTGGGTCGTGGATCTGAGCGTTTCCAAGCAGAAGGCGCTTCAGGAGGATTACGGTGTCATCTTTGAACGTTGCTACCGCCAGCCGCTGCAAAACGGGCAATGGATCAGCAATGCTGAACGCAATCTGGACGCGATCCGTCAGCTCGGTACGTCGCATACCATCTTGTCCACCGACTGCGGCGACCCGGCGAACCCTCCGTGGGAGGAAGCCATGCGGCAGTATCTGCAATTCATGCTCGATCACGGCGTGAGCACCGGCGAGATACAAGCCATGACGCGCACGCTCCCGGCGTGGCTGCTTGGGCTGGAGGACGCGCCAAAGCAATAAACAAAATAAACGCGCCGCCTTCTTTGAACCGAATAATCGGTTCGAAGAAGGCGGTGTTTTTTACTGCTTCAGGAGCGCTTGTCCAGATGCCTGCAAGAATTTCCGCGACGGACAAGCCCATCAGAACGCCTGAAATGAAGTTCTGTACATCCGTTCCGCCGGTTGTTTTGGACATGGCACCGCTGGCGATGCCGAGGACGACAAGAACAAGCCCATAGAGGGCGCCCTTCTGACGCTCCAGCTCCTGTGTGCGGCGCAGCAGATTGAGAATTTGTTCATCGTCGTAGACGCGCACACTGTCCTCTGCTGTATCCTCTCCGTCCATCAATTCCGGAAGCGACACATGAATCACCTCGCAGAGCCTTTGAATGATGCTGTAATCCGGCATACATTTTCCGTTCTCCCATTTGGAAATGGTCTTGTTGGACACGCCGAGCTGCTGCGCCAGCTGCTCCTGCGTGAGGTTTTGTTCCCTGCGCTTGCGCGCGATGTAGCTGCCGATGGCTGTCTGGTTCATTCGGAATGCCTCCTGCGTTGAAGATGCTCTGAGCATACGGCAAAGCCGGGAGAAAAAACATCCCCCGGCGGTAGAATTTGCGTGGAATGCGGTCTAATGCAGCGCTTTTGTGGGGCAAGCCTTCGTACACTCATACGATCGTTTTGTAGGTCATAGCATCCGCCCCATTTCCGTATAGATATGGTTATGATAGCAAGCCTGTGTAAATTCAGCGATCGTTTTTGTGTGAAATCTCCGTAAAAATCTGCCGCAGCAAAGAAAATGCCCGGAAGCGTTGTGCTTCCGGGCAGATTCTGCGTTTCGAAATTACGGCGTATAACTTCTGGC
>OMBM01000988.1_pt1 | contig 11821 bp, 9 predicted proteins | sample 1644861 | NCBI WGS metagenome assembly OMBM01 (sample SAMEA103958165, study PRJEB25191) | human gut metagenome | biome: human-associated habitat [ENVO:00009003]; feature: intestine environment [ENVO:2100002]; material: feces | place: Germany | collected 2013/2015 | reverse complement strand
AGGCGATGACCTCCAGCGTCTCGACACTTTTTGCCATCAGGGCACCGGCACCGCCCAGGGCTGCCAGATACACGGCCCCGTTGCGCACCACGGCTTCCTTGACGGCGGCGTCCCGCTTGCCTTTGCCGATCATGATCTTGTTGCCCAGATCCAGCAGGCGGGGGCTCATGGCGTCCATGCGGCCGCTGGTGGTGGGCCCGGCCGAGCCGATCACCTCACCCGGACGCTCCGGGGTGGGGCCGACGTAGTAAATGGCGCTGCCGGTCAGATCAAAAGGCAGCGCTTCGCCCTTGTCCAGCGCCTCGATCATCCGCTTGTGGGCCTGATCGCGGGCGGTGTACACCACACCGGACAGCAGCACGGTGTCACCCGCCTTCAGCGGGGCAAGGTCCTGCGCGGTGCAGGGAGTGGTCAGTCTGTATTCCATGCTTCTCCCTCCTTACAGTTCCGCGCTGGCGCGGCGGGTGACGTGGCAGGAAACGTTCACGGCCACCGGCAGGCCCGCCACATGGGTGGGCATCTGCTCAATGGCAAGGCCCAGGCAGGTGGTCCGGCCGCCAAAGCCCTGGGGCCCGATGCCCAAGCCGTTGATAGCGGTGAGCAGTTCCTGTTCCAGCTGTGCGTAGTAGGGGTCGGGGTTGGGTACATCCAGCGGGCGCAGCAGGGCCTTTTTGGCCAGATACGCCACCTTATCAAAGCTGCCGCCCACGCCGATGCCCAGCACGATGGGCGGGCAGGGGTTGGAACCGGCCAGCTTCACAGTCTCCACCACGAACTTCTTGAAGCCCTCCACGCCGTCGGCGGGCTTGAGCATCTGGATGCGGCTCATGTTCTCGCTGCCGAAGCCCTTGGGGGCCACCGTGATGGTGCAGCCGTCGCCGTCCACCAGATGCACGGTGATGGCGGCGGGGGTGTTGTCGCCGGTGTTGCCCCGGCGCAGGGGGTCGGCCACGATGCTCTTGCGCAGATAGCCGTCGGTGTAGCCGCGGCGGACGCCCTCGTGGATGGCGGCCTCAAAGCTGCCATCGATGTGGACGTCGGTGCCCAGCTCCACGAAGACACAGGCCATACCAGTGTCCTGACAGATGGGCAGAGCCTTCTCCGCCGCCGCGCCGAGGTTCGACCAGAGCAGGTCGAGGGTCGTCTTGGCCAGCGGCCACGGCTCTTCCTCCCGCGCTTTGGCAAGGGCCGCTTCCACGTCCTTGGGTAGGTGGGTGTTGGCCTCGATGCAGAGCCGGGCCACGGTGCTTGTGATCTCCTGTGCGGAAATCGTCCTCATAGCGGGACTCCTCCTTTACAGCCGGGCCACGCCGGTCTCGCGGGCAGCCTTTGCCACGGCAGAGGCCACGGCCTCGGCCACGCGGGGGTCAAAGGCGCCGGGGATGATGTTCTCCTCGCTGCGGTCGTCGTCGGTGATGAGGTCGGCGATGGCGTAGGCGGCGGCCAGCTTCATCTGGTCGTTGATGTCCCGCGCCCGGACGCTCAGCGCACCCTTGAACAGGCCGGGGAAGCACAGGACGTTGTTGACCTGATTCGGGAAGTCGCTGCGGCCGGTGGCCATGACCCGGACGCCGCCGGCCTTGGCCTCGTCGGGCATGATCTCCGGGGTGGGGTTGGCCATGGCGAAGACGATGGCGTCCTTGTTCATGGTCTTGCACAGCTCGGTGGTCAGGATGCCGGGCTTGGACACGCCGATAAAGACGTCGGCCCCGGCGAGGGCTTCCTTCAGGCCGCCCTTGATCTGGCGGGGGTTGGTCACCTCGCCCAGCCAGTTCTTGTGGGCCTCGGCGCTGTTGCAGCCCTTGTACAGGGTGCCGAACTGGTCCACGGCCACGATGTCCTTGGCACCGGCGGTCATCAGCATCTTGATGATGGCCGTGCCCGCCGCGCCGGGGCCGTTCAGGACGATGTGCACGTCCTCCATCTTCTTGCCCACCACCCGCAGTGCATTGATGAGGGCGGCGGTCACCACGATGGCGGTGCCGTGCTGGTCGTCGTGGAAAACGGGAATGTCCAGCTCCCGTTCCAAGGTCTCCTCGATCTCGAAGCACTCCGGGCTCTTGATATCCTCCAGATTGATGCCGCCGAAGGTGGGAGCGATGGCCTTGCACGCCGCAATGACGCTGGCGGCGTCGTGAGCGTCGATGCAGATGGGGAAGGCGTCCACCCCGCCGAACTCCTTGAACAGCACGGCCTTGCCCTCCATGACGGGCAGCCCGGCTTCGGGGCCGATGTCGCCCAGACCCAGCACGGCGGTGCCGTTGGACACGACGGCCACCATGTTGCTCTTGAAGGTGTACTTGTACACGTCGTCGGGGTTTTCCTTGATCTTCCGGCAGGGCTCGGCCACGCCGGGAGTGTACGCGGTGGACAGGTCGTCGCGGGTTTTGACCTCCACCTTGCTCACGACGCCCACCTTGCCGTGGTGGCTCTCGTGCATTTCGAGGGCAGCTTTGTTGTAATCCATGGGGGGTTCCTCCTTCTGGTTGATGGTTGGCGTATCACCTATTATAATAGAACGCGCGGCCCGGAGAAGCAAGAGGGAATTGTCCCTCCGCCGGGCTGCGGCTTGACAAACGACGTTGGAACGATTATACTACCAATAGAGAAAGGCGCTGGCCCGCAAACGGCTAGCTCCTTACTGATGAATCAGGAATCGCAAAAAAGCGAATTGACCGTTCAGGTTGGGGAACATGAAGGCGGTCATTCGCTTTTTTTTGCTGTCTTCATCTTTGCGCTCATGGGCGATCTTCCAAGTGATGTTGAACGTCGTGTTCACGATATTCACCAACAACCCGGCAAACGTAAAGATCACAGCGATCAACGTCAGCATGTCGTTCAGAGCCATCGACGCATCCCTCCTTTCGGCGTAGGCGTCCGGGAGGTCATGTACTTCAAAAAAGCTGCCCTTCCGGCATCTTGCTAGGGAAAACCACAAACAAGACCCACCGAAGGAGCTCAGCCGCCTGCGTTTTGGGCACAGCGCCTTGCTGTTTTTCAACAGCAATTATAGAATAACACAGGTTTCGACAAAAAGCAACGAACCCGCCCTCTTTGTTCAACTTGTGGAATTTTCGCGAAATTCTTTTCTTTTTCATTTTTACCCTTTATAATAAGGTTTAGCTGAAAAAATCATAGAACGGCCTTATGTCGGGCCACAGGAGGGAACCAGTTGAAACGATTTATGACGAAGGCGCTCTGCCTTCTTTGCGCCGGTGCGCTGGCGCTGACGGCGGCGGGCTGCTCGAAGTCCGGCGCGTCTTCTTCCGCTGCCAGCAGTGAGGCCGTCTCGGTCTACGGCAGCGCATCCGATTACGATTACCAGAACTTCGCCTACAGCGACGGTCTGGATGAGAACGGCTATTGGTCCGGCATCAAGGCACTGGACTACGTCACTCTGCCGGAGGACTATGCGGCCATCCCGCTGAAAAAGGCGGACATCGAGCCTACCGAGGAGGACATCCAGTCCCAGATCGATTCGGTGCTCAGCCAGAACACCACCACCCGGCAGGTCACCGACCGCGCCGCGGCTGACGGCGACACCGTCAACATCGACTACGCGGGCACCGTGGATGGCGTAGCCTTCACGGGCGGCACCTACAGCGGCTACAGCCTGACGCTGGGCAGCGGCAGCTTCATCGACGGCTTCGAAGACCAGATCGTCGGCCACAAGCCCGGCGAGACCTTCGATGTCAACGTCACCTTCCCGGACGGCTACAGCGACTCCACCGACGCCGACGGCAACGCGGTGGTCCTGAGCAACAAGAAGGCCGTCTTCTCGGTCACCCTGAACTACATCAGCGAGGAGATCCTGCCGGAGCTGACCGACGCATGGGTGGAGGAACACTTCGGCACCTCCGATGACGTCCACACCGTCGAGGGTCTGCGGGCCGAATTCCGGCAGATGCTGTACCAGAACAATCTCAACACCGCCGTCATGGACTACCTGCTGGCCAACTCCACCTTCAAGGACGAGCTGCCCAAGGAGATCACGGATTATCAGGTCAACCAGTGCCTGAACTACTACTACACCATGGCCAACCACTACGGCTACGACCTCGACAGCTTCCTGCAGACGGCCGCCGGATACGACTCCGCCGATGCTCTGCTGGAAAATATGAGCGACAGCATCACCCAGTACGCCCGCGAGGCCCTGCTCTATCAGGCCGTGGCCGAGGCGATGGACATCGCCCCCACGCAGGAGCAGGTCGACACCTACTCCACCTACACCGAGACCTACGGTGCCAATTACTGCACCATGGTCGCCCTCATGGACGCCGTCTCCGACGCCCTGACGACTGGGGCACAGGTGGCGTAAAAATAACACCAAAGGCTGTTGCCAACTTCTTTCACAGCTTGCCGTTAGGCCAAGGCTCCCTCCCAGAGGGAACTGGCACGGCGAAACCGTGACGGAGAGAGTTGGCAGCGGCTTTTTTGTTTTCATTTGCAAACTTTTTGTGAATTTCCCTCCTGTCACCGTTCAACCTATTGACATCGCAGGTTGTTTGGAGTATATTCTTAGCAGTCGAACGAATAGAGTGCTAAAAATGAAATAGCACGTCTGCCGAACGGCTGCTAACACAACAACACGGTACGAATGGAGGTCGATTCTATGAATACCAATCAATATACCCAGAAGACGCTGGAAGCCCTTCAGGCTGCGCAGCAGCTGGCCGTGGAGTACCAGCACAACGCCTTGGAGCCGGAGCATCTGCTCCACGCCCTTGCATCGCAGGAGCAGGGCCTCATCCCCCAGCTTTTGCAGAAGCTGAACGTGGACCCCGGCAGCTTTGCCGCCGCCGCGGCCGAAAAGCTCGCGGCGCTGCCCCGTGTGTCCGGCTCCGGCCGTGACCCGGACAAGGTCTATATCTCCCAAGCCACCGATAAGGTGCTGAGCGCTGCCGCCCGCGAGGCCAAGGCGATGAAGGATGACTACGTCAGCGTCGAGCATGTCTTCCTCGGCTTGCTGGATGAGCCTACCCAGAACACCACCGAGCTGTTCCGCGCCTTCAACATCAAGAAGGATGCGTTCTTGCAGCAGCTCACTGCGGTACGCGGCAACCAGCGCGTGACCAACGACAACCCGGAGGATACCTACAATGCCCTCCAGAAATACGGGCAGGACCTTGTGGACTTGGCCCGCAAGCAGAAGCTGGACCCGGTCATCGGACGCGATCAGGAGATCCGGAACGTCATCCGTATCCTGTCCCGTAAGACCAAGAACAACCCCTGCCTGATCGGTGAGCCCGGCGTCGGCAAGACCGCCATCGCCGAGGGTCTGGCCGAGCGGATCGTCCGGGGCGATGTGCCCGAAAACCTGAAGGATCGCACCGTGTTCAGCTTGGACATGGGTGCGCTGGTGGCCGGTGCCAAGTACCGCGGCGAGTTCGAGGAGCGCCTGAAGAGCGTCCTGAACGAGGTGAAGAAGAGCGAGGGCAAGATCATCCTCTTCATCGATGAACTGCACACCATCGTGGGCGCGGGCAAGACCGACGGCGCCATGGATGCGGGCAACCTGCTCAAGCCTATGCTGGCCCGCGGTGAGCTGCACTGCATCGGCGCCACCACGCTGGACGAGTACCACAAGTATATCGAGAAGGACCCCGCGCTGGAGCGCCGCTTCCAGCCCGTTCAGGTGGACGAACCCACCGTCGAGGACACCATCTCCATCCTGCGCGGCCTGAAGGAGCGCTATGAGGTCTTCCACGGCGTCAAGATCAGCGATAATGCGTTGATCGCCGCCGCTACCCTCTCCGACCGCTATATCACCGACCGCTTCCTCCCCGATAAGGCCATCGACCTTGTGGATGAAGCCTGTGCCATGATCAAGACCGAGATGGACAGTATGCCCAGCGAGATGGACGACCTCGCCCACCGGATCACCCAGCTCCAGATCGAGCAGGTCAGCCTGAAAAAGGAGACCGATGCCCTGAGCCAGAGCCGTCTGAAGGAACTGGAAAAGGAACTGGCCGAATTGCAGGATCAGTTCCGCAGCATGAAGGCAAAGTGGGAGAACGAGAAGAACGCCATCGGCAAGGTGCAGACTCTGCGCGAGCAGATCGAGCAGACCAACGCCGCCATCGAGAAAGCCCAGCGCGAGTACGACCTGAACAAGGCCGCCGAGCTGAAGTACGGCAAGCTGCCCGAATTGCAGAAGCAGCTGGAAGCCGAGGAAAAACTGGCCAACGAGAAGAAGGAGGACAGCCTCCTGCGGGACCGCGTCACCGACGAGGAGATCGCCCGCATCGTGGCCCGCTGGACCGGCATCCCGGTGGAAAAGCTCGTCGAGGGCGAGCGGGAGAAGCTGCTTCATCTGGACGATGTGCTCCATAAGCGGGTCATCGGTCAGGACGAGGCCGTTACCAAGGTCAGCGAGGCCATCCTGCGCAGCCGCGCCGGCATCGCCAACCCCAACCGCCCCATCGGCAGCTTCCTCTTCCTCGGCCCCACCGGCGTCGGCAAGACCGAGCTGGCCAAAGCGCTGGCTCAGGCTCTGTTCGACGATGAGCGGAACATGGTCCGTATCGATATGACCGAGTATATGGAGAAGTTCAGCGTCAGCCGCCTGATCGGCGCGCCTCCGGGATACGTCGGTTATGAGGAAGGCGGCCAGCTCACCGAGGCCGTCCGCCGCAAACCCTACAGCGTCGTGCTGTTCGATGAGGTGGAAAAGGCCCACCCGGATGTCTTCAACATCCTGCTTCAGGTGCTGGACGATGGCCGCATCACCGATAGTCAGGGCCGCACCGTGGACTTCAAGAACACGGTCATCATCCTGACGTCCAACCTCGGCAGCGACATCATCCTGAACGACCTCGAAAAATCTCGCGCGGGCGGCTCCAATGAGCTGAGCTTCGAGGCCCGCCAGCAGATCGACGCCCTGCTCAAGTCCAAGTTCCGCCCGGAGTTCCTCAACCGTCTGGATGAGATCGTGTACTATAAGAGCCTGACCAAGGACGAGATGCGGAAGATCGTCGATCTCCAGTTGGACGACCTGCGTCACCGGATGGACGAGGGCAAGCACCTCAAGCTCGACGTGACCACCGCCGCGAAGGACTTCATCATTGATTCTGCCTACGACAGCGTCTATGGTGCCCGCCCCATCAAGCGGTTCATCCAGAGCCGGGTCGAGACCCTCATCGCCAAGGCCATCATCAAGGGCGACTACGACGAGGGCGCGACCCTCACCGTCGATTACGACGGCACTGCCCTTGTGCTCAAATAAACACGTTGATTTTACCGGTTTTGTACCCTTCCGCCGCCCGTAACGCTTGCGCGGGGGTGCAGAATATGGTATGATAGGCGTTGAACAAAGTGCTTTTCATCGTCGAGAGCAACGGTGGAGAGCACTTTTTCATAAGGAACCAAACCTCTCAGTCAAAGCCTCCGGCTTTGCCAGCTCCCCTAGTAGGGGAGCCTCTGGCGTGTCGGTAGAGTTTGCGCTGGACGAAGGAAGCCCAAGCAGTCAGCAGGGCTGGCCCGGTCTGCCAAGGGCTCCCCTATTAGGGGAGCTGGCGGGCGCAAGCCCGACTGAGAGGTTATTATTTTAATTAGGAGTGTGATTTCCCTTTATTATGGACGATGGCAGTATGACGCTTTGGGTGACACTGGTGATTCTGGTGGCCTTCTCCGCCTTTTTCTCCGCATCCGAGACCGCTTTTTCCTCCTTGAATCAGATCCGCCTCAAGAGCCGCGCCGACGACGGCGACCGCACAGCCGCCCGCGTGCTGGCGATGTCGGAACAGTATGATAAGCTGCTCTCCACCATTCTCATCGGCAACAATATCGTGAACATCGCCGCCGCTTCCATCGGCACCATCATTTTCACCAAAATGCTGGGTGCAGAGCGGGGCGCTACGGTGTCCACTATGGTGCTGACCATCGTGGTGCTGATCTTTGGCGAGGTGACACCCAAGAGCCTTGCCAAGGAGATGCCGGAAACGATAGCCACCGCAGTTGCGCCGGTGCTCAGCCTACTGATGCTGGTGCTTACCCCGCTGACATGGCTGTTCAGCCAGTGGAAACGGCTGCTGAACCATTTTGTTCACAGCAGCGAGAGCGACACCATCACCGAGGGTGAGCTGATGACCATGGTCAGCGAGGCCGAAAATGACGGCGAGCTGACCGACCGGGAGAGCGAGCTGATCCGCTCCGCCATCGAGTTCGATGACGTGGAGGTGGAGGAGATCCTGACCCCCCGTGTGGATGTGGTGGCCGTGGCGGACGACATCTCCCTTGAGGAGCTGGCCCAGACCTTCGCGGAGTCGGGCTACTCCCGTCTGCCGGTCTACCATGGCACCATCGACAATATCATCGGCGTGGTCCATGAAAAGGACTTTTACATTGCCCGCCTGAAAAAGGCGACGAAGATCGAAGATCTCGTGGCTCCGACCCTGTATACCACCGGCTCCACCCAGATCTCTCAGCTCCTGCGCACCCTGCGGGAGCAGCATCACCATATGGCCGTTGTCGTGGATGAGTACGGCGGCACCGAGGGCATCATCACGCTGGAAGATATCCTCGAAGAGCTGGTGGGTGAGATCTGGGATGAGCACGATGAGGTCACCGAGGACTTCCGCAAGCAGTCGGACGGCAGCTGGCTCGTCTCCGGCTCCGCCAGCGTGGACGACCTCTTCGAGACGTTGGATCTGCCCGAAGATGAGGACATCGACTCCAACACCGTCAACGGCCTCGTGCAGGAAAAGACCTGCCACCTGCCCAAAGTCGGCGATCACTTCTCCCTCGGCGAGTACGACGGCGTCGTGACCCGCACCGCCCGCCGCCGCGTCACCGAGGTCCGCCTCACCCCCACCGACCCCGCCGCCGCGCCCGACTCGCCTGACGAAAAGGAAAAGCGCTTTCCCCGTCTGTCGCAGAATCGGTAACATCTAACAAACCAACACCCCCGGCACTGGAAATGCAGTGCCGGGGGTGTTCTTTGCGTTCTGAAAATCTCCTCTATCGTAAGCACGTTGGTTTAGGTTGAGCTTATGATAGGCGATTGCCTTTGTTTAGCAGGTGCCTTCGGCAGGGGATTGCTGCGCCAGCTCCATAAACGCCTTCATCTGGGGCGTGAGCCACTTATCTTTGTGGTAGAACAGCTGGCGCCGCATGGTCACAGTGCAGTCGGGGACGTTCAGGCGGGCGACACGCCCAGCGGCGAGGGCGTCCCGGACGATGTATTCCGGCAGGAAGGAGAGCCCCAGCCCCCGCTCGACCATCTGGCACAGCAGCGCGGCGCTGCCCAGTTCCAAGTAGGGCTTGATGGACAGTTGATGCGCTTCCAGTACCTGATCGAGGGCGTCGCGGTAGCTCATGCCCCGCTCGGTGAGCAGAAACTCCTGCTGGGCCAGCTCCTCCAGCGTGACGGCGTCCTTTGCCGCCAGCGGGTGCCCGGCGGGGGCCACGAAGCAGATGGATTCCGGTATATCCAGCGCCCGCACAATGCTGGGCTGCACCAGCGGCTCGTCCAGCGTGTAGGCGAGGTCCACTTGGTTGGTGCCCAGCCATTGCATCATCTCGTCCGCCGTGGCCGAGTGGAGCACCAGCTCCACCTGCGGACAAAGCGCGTGGTAACGCTGTAAAAGGTCGGGCAGGAAGGCGCTGCACAGGGAGTCCGCCAGTGCGATGCGCAGGGTGCCGCCCACCTGCCGGGCGGGCTGAAGCGCGGCCTTGGCCTGTTCGGAGGTCGCCAGCAGGGTCCGAGCGTAGGATAAAAAGGTCTGCCCGGCGTCGGTCAGGCGGACGGTCTTGCCCACCCGGTCGAACAACGGAGTCTCCAATTCGGCCTCCAACTGCGCGATCTGCGCCGACACCGCCGACTGCGAGTAGCCCAGCTCCCGCGCGGCGCGGGAAAAGCTGCGCAGTTCCGCGATATGGAGAAATGTGTTGATGATTCGCAGCTCCATAGTGTCTCCTTTGGCTCAACGGCGGGAAATGTCGGTCACGGTCAGGGTGTCGCCATCCACCTTGAAGTGGACTTCCAGCCCTGCAAACTCCATGCCGTACACCCGCTTCGGGTCGTGCTGGTAGGAGGGCCGGGGGTCGTTTTCCAGCACTCCCCGCAGCCCGTCCCGCTCGGCGGCGGGCACCTGCGCCCAGACCTCCTCCGGGCAGACGACCTCGACGTGGTGGAACTGGGTCTGGGCCGTAAAGCCTGCCGCAGCATCCGGGTGGCAGTCGGCGTAGGGGATGTAGGGTTTAATGTCGTAGATGGGGGTGCCGTCCATCAGGTCAGCCCCGCGCACCAGCAGCACCGGCCCCACCTCCGGCCGCATCTCGATGCCCTCCAGCTTCACGCTGGAAAGGCCCAAGGGGTTGGGCCGGAAGGGCGAGCGGGTGGCGAACACGCCCATCCGGGTGTTGCCGCCCAAGCGGGGCGGGCGCACCGTCGGCGACCACGTATCCCGCACCGCGCCCGAAAACTGCCACACCAGCCAGATGTGGCTGAAATCTTCCAGCCCGCGCACCGCGTCGGCGCTGCGGTACTCCGGTGTGAAGATGATCTCGCCCCGGAGGCTGTCCACCAGCCCGCTCTGCCGCGGGATGCCGAATTTGGTGGGAAAGGCGGTGCGGATGTGGGCAATGACCTTCAGCGTCATGGCTTCGTTGGATTTCTGGTTCATGGCAGACAGTCTCCTTGTTGGAAAAAAGTTCTTGACAATGGGGGAAAGCAGCAGTATAATACAACTAAAGATTGTGATGCGTTCGAGCTGTCCAAAACGGAAAGGAGATATGCTATGACAGACGGCGCACAAATTGCTTATTATATCTGGAATCGGGACCTGAAACTGAGCCATGTGGCGAAGGTGCTTGGCATCAGCACCTCCACGCTGAAAAACAAGCTCAGCGGCAGGACGGACTTCAAGGTGAGCGAGGCGGATACCCTCTCGTCGCTCTTGGGGCTGACCCCGGCTCAGCGGGACCTGTGCTTTTTCTGCGGCGGGCGGAGGTGAGCGGCATGACGGAAGATCAGCGCGCCAAGACCAAGCTGGCGCTGCGCCGTTACGGCACCCGCCAGTGGGCTTGCAGCCCGGCCAACGTGGGCTGGCGGCGGGCCATTGAGCGGACGATGGATTACTACCAGCAGACCGACCCAACCCGCGCCGACCTGATGCGGCTGCGCTACTTCGAGCGCCGCACCGAGGACGACACTATTGAGCGGCTCCACATCGGCCGCAGCACCTACCAGAAGGCCCAGACCGACCTGCTCAGCACGGTGGCGGTCTACGCCGCGCAGTACGGCGCGTTATAAGCAGACGGAAAAGGACTCCCGGCGCTTCGGCTCCGGGAGTCCTGCTTTCACTGTTCTTTTTTCTGCGGGTGGTTGCAGCGCTCGTGGCACGTGGAGCAGTTGCCGCCGCAGCCCTTGCCCTCCCAGCCGTCATGCCGGGAGATCCAGATGACCGCGTAGGTGAACAGCGCTGCTAAGACCAGAACCGTGATGATTCCGCGAATGGACAGCATCGATAAGACCTCTCTTTTGCGCCAGTAGGCACATTTTTAGTATACACCATTTTCCGCAAAAGAGCAACTGCCCCGCCCGGCAAAAAAATTTGCCGGAATCGAAAATTGAGGCTTGCAAAACCCTTTGCGTTGTGGTATAATCTCCTTGTTCCGATTCGGAGGATTAGCTCAGCTGGTTAGAGCACCTGCATCACACGCAGGGGGTCTGGGGTTCGAGTCCCTAATTCTCCACCATACAGTTCGTACTCGAACCCGATTCTTTATGAAAAAGGGTTCGGGTACGTTTTTTGTTTATCGGAAGTTCTGCGGAAGGACTACTCGGAACGGTAAACGAGCAAAGGCAGGGTATCACTAT
>OMBM01000984.1_pt1 | contig 11844 bp, 7 predicted proteins | sample 1644861 | NCBI WGS metagenome assembly OMBM01 (sample SAMEA103958165, study PRJEB25191) | human gut metagenome | biome: human-associated habitat [ENVO:00009003]; feature: intestine environment [ENVO:2100002]; material: feces | place: Germany | collected 2013/2015 | reverse complement strand
AACAAAATAAAACATTTTTCTTTAAAATTAAGCAAAAACCACATTGACTTTATCGCGAACTGTTGTACAATCGAATATCAGGCGCAAAAATTAAGGAGGTTTATTATATATGAAAGATCTAACAGTCGGAAAGCCAATGAAAGTCATATGGTTATTTGCTGTTCCTATGATACTGGGACAGATCGCACAGCAGTTATACAGTTTTACAGACTCAGCCATCGTGGGCAACTACGTAAGCTCACAGGCACTCGCCGCGGTTGGCGCAACCTCAGTCATTTCGAATATGATAATAGGCTTCCTCAACAGCGGAACCATGGGGCTTGCCATCCCTATAGCCAAATACTATGGTGCAAAGGACTATCACAATATGAGAAGATGTATCGGTGCATCGGCCATCATGACACTGCTGGCATCCATTGTCCTGACCGTTCTGAGTCTAATATTTATAAGGCCTATCCTGGTACTTCTCAAAACACCAGACGACATACTGGATATGGCAGCAAGCTACGTTATAATCATAATCGTTGGAATCATATTCTGTTCATTATATAATCTGTGCGCCAACATACTGCGTGCAGTCGGAGACAGCAAGACGCCTCTTATATTCCTCGGTATATCAGTTGTCCTCAATATTGTTCTGGATCTTATGTTTATAAGGGCATTTGACATGGGAGTACGAGGTGCAGCCATCGCCACCGATATATCACAGGCGCTGGCGGGCATACTTGCCCTGATCTATATACTTGTGAAGGCCAAGCATCTGATTCCGGAGAAGGATGAATACTCCGTAGAGAAGAGTGACCGGTCAGACCTCATACAGTCCGCACTTGCCATGGGATTTATGAGCTGTATAGTGAACATCGGAACGGTCATACTCCAGAGAGCCATCAATGGACTCGGAACTGATATAGTAACCGCCCACACAGCGGCAAGAAAGATATTTGATATCCTCATGTTCATGTTATATATAGTAGGAAATGCCGTGACGACATATGTAAGCCAAAATATGGGCGCAGGCAGATACGACCGGGTACATCAGGGTGTGAGGGCTGCGATCATCATAAACACGATCATAACCACTGTCATGATAATATTCGGCTGGCTGCTCAGCCCGGCACTTATAAAGCTGGTTGCAGGTACATCTGCCAGTGCCATCATAGATCCGGCCGTGAGATATGTAAGGATCGGCGTGACGTGCTTCTATGTACTTGGTCCTCTGTTCGTTCTGAGATGTGCAATGCAGGGAATGGGCAGGAAGATCGTTCCAGTTATGTCATCCACTATAGAATTGGTTGGAAAGGTACTTGCGGTTATGATACTCACTCCAAGACTTGGATATCTCGGAGTTACCATCACAGAGCCTATCATCTGGTTCTGCTGTACACTGATGCTCTCCATAATGTATCTCACAACCCCTGTGGAGAAGCTTGTTGAGAAGAGACGTGCTGCAAACTGATATTGCATACAAATATAAACCAACAAATAAAGCCCCACTGACGGTGGTCTTCATCACCGCCGACAGTGGGGCTCTTTGTATGGCTAAAATGAGTATTACTTCTTATCCTTTTTGATAACGATATAGCCTGCACCAGCCATGATAAGTGATGCTATCATTATCGCAAACATTACGTCTACAGGTGACTTATCTCCTGTATTTACCACGTTCTGTCCATTTCCACCTGTGCTTCCATCCGTTGTTGCTGCTGTGGTAGCCTCAGTTGTCTTGTCGTCATTGCCAGGCTTCTCAGTTGTTGGAGCCTCGGTAGTCTGATCCTCTGTGGTTGGATTCTCTGTGGTTGGATTCTCTGTGGTTGGAGCCTCTGTTGTTGGATCGTCCTTACCCGGATCTGCCGCATCCTTCTTAACCAGTGACTTGTCTGTTATGATAAGTCCATTCTTGTCCACTGGATTCTTCTTGAGCATATCATCTGTGAGCTTCACTGCCTGGATTCCATCAAAGTAGATAGTTGAGTCAACTGTCCACTTGCCAGTGTGATCCTCCGGCACGATCGAGTTGCACCATACAGCAAATTTGACTATATCCGATGCATCGAGTGTACCACCCTTCTTACCCTTGAATGAGCTGAATGGAATAGTAACATACTGTGCCTTTGTTCCCTTTACGAAATCTGTGAGGTATACCTCAAATTCCTCGCCGCTTCCATCTGTGATCTGGATCACAAGCTTCTGTCCCATACCGTCCGGCTGTACCCACATCTCAAGCGCATTATACTTTGAGAAATCATTGTTTGTAAGCTCTGACTTAATTCTTCCTGTCCACACCTCTGATCCATTTGTCTCAAGCTTATACTTGAACGCACCGCCGTATGTGCCACCGTTCTTATGTGTCTTGTCAAGAACAAAGCTTGAGCTGCATCCTGCGGCTGAGTTAGATGTGTATGTGGAATCCAGAAGTCCGTCGCTTCCTGAATAGTACTCGAAGTCCTCGATGACATTTGCAGGAGCCTTATCCTTGGCCTTTCCAAGGCTTATGTGTGACAGCTGTGCGAGCTGCTCGCCATCTGCCAAGAGTGTGATGGTTGCTGTATCTGTCTTTCCAAGCTTGCTGAGATTCTTCTCTGTAAGATCAGCCGTGTAAAGTGTTGGCTCTGATCCTGCAGCGGCAATCTCGGCTCCAGCCTCAGCGTTAAGTGTAAGCTTAACACCTGTATCAGGATTGTTGATAATGAACTGAACCTTTGATGCATTCTTAACACCAGCCTTGAGTGTTGTCGCCTTGAGGATGGTATCTCTGTCAAATGGATATACCATGTAACCCATCTGGCCCGTGTATGTATTTGCAGATACTCCTGCAAGGGTTCCCATGTTACTGTAGAATCCTGTATCGCCACCAAATATTGATGAGTCGTCGTTATAATACTTTATGAAGTCATTGATAAGCTCCTGTCCATGTGTAGCATCATACTTGTATGGTACATAGAAGTTGCTGTCTCCGAAGTTTGCCCATACAAGGTAGTATGGCATGTTGTTCTTCTTCGCAATGTCGTTGACTTCCTGATACCAGTTCTTTCCTGAAGCCTCTGTTCCAACCGGATTACCCTTTACGAGAAGTCCCTCGTTGTCTGAACCATCCTTCTTCATGACTCTGACACCGCACTCAGCGATGGCTGGTATCTTGCCTCTCTTTGCAGCTATTGATGACACGATATTACATGTTGTATCAAGACTGTCAAAGAAAGAGTTGTCTGCTGCTGCAGGGTACGAATTGTAATCGTTGTAATAGTCAAATGCAAGGATATCTACATACTCATCGCCTGGATAGTATGACACGTAAGCTGCCTCTGATGTGACAGGTCCGTTTGGCGAGTATACCCAGAGAAGGTTGTGTACACCGCTCTGCTCCATGTAATCCTTGGTATATCTGTAGAGAGACTTGTATGTCTCAGCTGTGTTCATTGATCCCCACCAGAACCAGCTTCCTGTATTCTCGTGGAATGGTCTGATCATGATAGGTATTCCGGCAGCCTGAAGCTGTGATGCGTAGTCTGCGATCACATCAAGGTAAGCTGTAAATACCTCATTGTACTCTCCACCTGGGAGAATCTGCTTTACTATGTCATTTGACAGATCCTTGGACTCTGAGAAATCACATCCGTAGAAACTGTATGTTCCATCCGAGTTATTCACTATCTTGGAGCTGGAGAAGTTTGGCATATGCATTGACAATGACACGATCGCACCATTTGCCGCTGCAGTCTTGCTGTATGCCACTGAGTTTGCCAGTGCCGAAGCCGCGTCTGAACCGCCTGCCTCCGAGCCTGTAACTGCCAGTGAATCGATTCCGAACACACCGCTGACCTGTCCGGTCACATCATATACATCACCGAGTGACGCCTGTGGATTTACGCTTCTGCTCACATCATTCTGATGTCCGAACAGAACCTGATCGCTGTTCATGAGCGTATTCAGGTATGCCGCGAGCGCTCTTGCGCTGTCTGCTGCATTTGCATCGCTCACTCTAACTGATGATGGCATCTGTGAAAGATCCGCTGGTGAACCAGCACCAGGAGTCTCTGTTATCTCGACAAAATCCTTTGTTGTATCTGCCTGTGACAGAACAAGATTATCAAGATATACATTTCCCTTAAAGCTTGTGCTGCTTCCTATGATTCCTATTGTCACATCTCTGAGTGGTTTATCTGTAGGAGTAAATCCCATAGTAACTGTAACCTTCTTTAATCCATCTCCGATATCCTCTGCATCATCGTCGATGGTTGTATCTTTATTTATTATTCCATCTGCAAAAAACTTGATCTTGCTTCCCTTGAGCTTTGCCGGGTAGATTATATCCACACTGAGCTGGTTGTACTGGCTCACATCCATAGCCTCTGTAGGAACACACTTAACCTTTGCCTCACTCCATGAGGAAGTTGAATCTGCTGAGTAGTCAACAGAAACCTTAAGTCTCTCATTTGCACTGTCATATGATATGTCAGGTGTGGCATTACCGGCCTTGTTGGCTGCATCGCCGTGCTTGTATGCATATCCGGCCTCTGTGCTCCACTTGTCATAATCCTCAGCCGATGAGAGATCTGAGATCACAGCAGGATCTCTCTGCTCAAGTCCGCCGCTGCTCTCCTTAACATCAAGTACCTTAACGTTGCTTATTGTGATCTTGCCAGCATATGCTGAGTTGGAATTGTACTGGAATACGATCTCCTGTACATTTCCCACCTCTGATACATCAAATGCAAATGATATATCGCACTTGCCATCGACAAAGTTCTCAGCCTTGATGAACGGATAGTCGCCTGACTTGACGTAATCCCAGCTGTCGCCTGTCTTCATGGCACATGCAAGCTGGATCGCATTGTATGATCCGTCTGATGCCTCAGCGCCGTCAAGGCCTGATATATCGCCATCAAGTGAAACCGTAGCTGTGAGTTTCGCCTTTTCACCTACAGTTGCACCCTCTATTCTCGCCATATCAGCATATGTATCGCTGTCATTGCTGGCGTACGCCTTATCCTTCCATGTCGTATCTGAAGCAGCGTCAAATGTGAGAACTGCATCTGAACTGCTCCATACTGTATTGTCTGTGATCGAAGGTGCTGCCACACCTGTCACATTTCCTGTTGCTGATGATCCGCCACCTGGCTCTTCTCCACCACCTGGCTCCTCTCCTGAATCATCACTCTGAATCTCTACATCAGATATTGATATTGTTCCAGTATATGCAGAGTTTGAATTGTACTGGAATATTATCTCGTTCGCAGCTCCTGTATCCTCCACATCAAATGCAAATGATACCTGTGTCTTGCCATCTGTAAAATTTTCCGCTTTAAGGAATGGATAATCATCAGACTTGGTGTATGTCCATCCATCGCCAGTCTTGATTGCACAGGAAAGCTGGATCGCATTATACGTTCCGTCAGCAGCCTCCGCACCATCCAATCCTGAAAAATCTCCATTAAGTGTTACATTTGCCGTGAGCACAGCCTTTTTACCCACAGACACATCATCGATCCTGCCTAACTCTGGGTATGTACCTTCATCATTGCTGGCATAAATTTTATCTGTCCACTTGGCATCTGCGCCAGTGTCAAATACCAGTTTGTCTGTAGTGATGCTCCACGCCATTTCCGCAGACGGCTCTGCTGCATCAGCTGAGACTATTGCCCCTGCACTTCCCCAGAATGAGCCAACCATTGCAACTGCACATGTCACAGCAACAAGTCTTGTTCTAAATCTCACCATATTTCCTTACCCTTTCTTTTTTGTGATATTCCTCCACTTTACTCACCACGAACAGCCTAATTCGTGATTAATATTTATACATATACTTATATTAACTCATTTTTTAATTGTTGAACATGTCATTAATTACCGAATATTTAAGTTGTTTTTTATTGCTTTTGCACGCCATATTAGTCAATAATTTAAGTTATTTGCAATTAATATTAGTTTCTTGTTACCGCACGGATTGTTACAGCTCGCAGAGCGGGCAATCAGTGGTTTAACACACGTTGTAATTAATACATAAAAAAGCCAGCTGGCATAATACCAACTGGCTTTATATTAGTTTATTCATTTTTCAAATATTGAAGTATCTAATCAAAATATCTGAATGCTTCCACACATGCCATTGATTCTTCCACTATATTATAAATATCTATGAAAAAATTCGTTGTGCCTAGAGATTAAACTTACCGGAATATAAACTATCAGGGTACGAATTGCATCTACTCATAACATGCACTGCATGAACTTGTATATGTACCAACCTCTTATAAGCACTGGTCTTGCGGTATGTGATATGACCTGATGCCCTTGAAACACCACTCATATCTTGTGTTTTGAACAATCACGATGGATCAAATCTGGTATCAAATACCTGCGTCCTGGCACTTCAATCATGCTATATACAGCATCTACATGTGGACTGATTCAAGATTTATCTTAAAGGCATCTCGTGTGGAAACAACTTCCCAGTTCTGAGTTACCATCATGATAAAAATGTTCTTCAATTGTCTCCAACGGAACCTCCTCCTTTCGTGAACTTGTACCACGAATCTCTGTTTCCTGCGCACCATGTGTAAAGTCTTTTTCACGATTCTATAAATCTCTGAGATAACTTCGTACATGTTACGTGTCACGGGTGACAATCTATGGTGTGCCATCTGTATCTTTTTCAAATGGCCGTTCTTTAATGTACCTTTATTATACATGATGCAAGGCAAATCGTCAACATATTTTTTGACAATTTATCAATTTTATTGTCATTGTTGTTGCGTTTTATCATCAAATTGTCTTTTATGTATATAATTGTGTGAATATTATACACATTTTATCTGTCCATCTTCTATCCTTACGATACGATCGGCCTGATCTGCTATATTTCCATCGTGGGTAACCATAATTATAGTCTGTCCATCTTCACTCTGCAGTTCTCTAAGCAGTCTCAGGACTTCTTTTCCTGATTGAGAGTCCAGATTTCCGGTAGGTTCATCGCAGAGCAACACTTTTGGTTTGTGTATGAGCGCTCTGGCTATCGCAACCCTCTGCTGCTGTCCACCGGACAACTGTGACGGATAATGTGTCAGTCTCTCTGAAATTCCAAGTTTTTCAGTAAGCTTATCAAAGTACTCCTCATCTACCTTAACCTTATCTATCATCATTGGCAGGAATATATTTTCCTTTGCTGTCAGCTCTGGCACCAGATTGAAGAACTGGAATACGAAACCTATATTTTTTCTGCGGAATTTTGCAAGCTGTGCATCTGAATATCTGAGTATATCTTCATCATCATAGAATATCTCTCCTTCTGCCTTTGTATCCAGTCCGCCCATCAGATGTAGCAATGTTGACTTTCCACTGCCTGATGTTCCTATAATCGCCGTAAATTTTCCATACTCAAATTCCACGTTACAGTTGCGAAGTGCATGAACAGCATTTGTTCCTTCACCATACGTCTTATTTAAATCCTTTATCTGAATCATATGCATCGTCCCCCTTACTCTTTTTCAGCCAGATCATCAATTATCTCTTCCGATTTCTTCTTATGAATGACCAGCACCGTAATAATCGTCGAAATCACAACAAGGAATGTTCCTATCAGTACCAACGCTCTTCCCACAGGGACAACAAATATCTCGCTGTCGAATAGAAATACATGCTGGAGTCTCGTTACCTCTTTTATAACATCTGCATCGACGTTCCATAAATCTGTCTCCGGCCAGTTGAACATGTTTAGCGCCTGTTCGTACTTGTAGCGCAAAAGCCATCTCATGCCATACACCATACCGGCTCCGACAGCACATGATACCAGGGCATTTCTTATGTTATGCCATATAAACGTCATGTTCCATGAGTGCTTCTCCATTCCAAGAGCCCGCATGATCGCCACGTTCCGCCTGCCATTCTGGTAACGCATGGTGACAAGTTCCCAATATCCCCATGCCGCCATGATAAGAAGAATAAAGAACAGACATATTGTGCTCGCATACTGTGATATATATGCCTCACGATACTCCTTATCACACTCATCTATCGTTCGTATCCTGAGTTCCATTGAAGAGTCCAATATGTCAGCAAACCTGGATACAACTCTATCAATATCTCCCCTGTTGCTTAGAGATATATATGTAACGTCATAACATGTCTTAAACATCCCAATACTGACTGCTGTGTCCTGTGAGGCCACTATTGCATATCCATACTGTGAAGCTCTGCCAAGACCTGCATACAATATCGGATCGCTCTCCTTTGTGGTCTCCGGAATCACAATTATCGCATCCACGATTTCAACAGTCTCCTTGTATTCGCCTTTTCCGTTCACTGTCATTGTATGCATTACATCGCCTATCTTATATGGCGACTCCGCGGTCATTCCGTCATATTCATATTCAACACACGCCACACCATTTTTATGGGTACCTATTGACCCCTCTTTTACATATTTATCCAGCTTTCTCATTCCGTTATCATCCAGCCATATCGCTGGAACATTGAAATAAAATCTATCGTCTGCATGATAGAATTCTTCTGTATCTTCAGGAAACTGGACCTCCGCCTGCCACAATCCATCCGGAATATCCTCGTCATTTCTATCATAAAATATATCAAAGCCATCGTTTGTGGAGAAACTCTCTATTGACTTTACTTCGTTCATATCCGCAATGCTCTTGCGCCCATCCTCAGTAAGTCCTGTATCTGTAAGCAATACTCCACCAGTAATCCCCGACCCCTGATCATAAAGGCATATATCTACATCACTGGTTTCCATATCCAATTGTCCATATGTATAATATGTGTCTCTGTCCAGATCATCATTGTGAAAATATCCTTTTCCCTTGCCGTCCATAGAGCAGAATGCGTAGCACATCACCGCCGCAAACAGGATCAGGGCAACAGACAACATCTGCATTATATTTGCAAATGGAATACCGGAAACCACCGACTTGATTCTCCCGAATGATCTCACACGATCTCTTCTTATAAGCCTTCTTCTTGATTTTATATGAAGATATATATAAAAAAGTAAATATCCAAGGGTAAATGTACCTGTTGCACACACAACAGAGATTACAAACGGATTTTCCGTAATCTGCTGTACACACCACTCCACTGTATAACCGCGCAATTTAGGCAACCCCAGAAAACGACTTTGAATCTCAAGTATGACTTCATATACAGTGATTCCAACGACTCCGCCGCATACCACTCCAGAAACCAACAGGATTCCCCATTCCAATATATGTATCCAAGCCACTTTCATCCGGCTGGCTCCTATATCTCTCACGATATCCAGGGATTTCTGTCTCTCGCTCATAACAGTTATCATCACGCCAAACAGGGATATAGCCGACAAGATCACAGCAATGACACTGAAATATAGTATCCCCTGGACAGAGTCCGACAGATAACTTTCGCTGTTGAGCTTCTCGTTTCCAAGGGTAATGTTGCAGATATCTTCTGCAGCCGATCTGCTGCGGCCGGATCTTGGCCATATTCCAGTTTTGTCATAATAATCCTGCGCAAACTCTTCCATAGCGCTCTCCGACTGCTCTGTTATCTCGTCATCACCATACAGGGAGACAGCAGTATATACGAATGTACTCTCGTCCAAATCACAGTCATCCCGCCATAGATATATAGTTGGCATCTGTACTTCCGAAAGGTCTGATCCCCAGTCTACTCTGTTCTCCTTAAGATCTCTTCTGCTGTCTGTACACAATACACCTGTGATAGTAAACGTAATCTGTCCCACATGTCTACCTGTTCTCAACAGATATGTATCATCCAAATCATAACTGTCAAAGGTTACTTCCTTTCCAACATACGAGTCAGGATCAACAGTAAAAAACATATCCTCCAACACATAATCGTACACTGCTGCCTCCCCGGTTTTTTCAGGGAATCTTCCCGACGAAAGCTTTACATATTCAAGATCCTCTGCCGCATCGTCAATATATGTACCATATGTATACTGTGTTTTGTCATTTCCCAGCTTTCCACATATAGCCGTACGCCCGATCATGCTGACCCTTTTGTCTTCTGACATCTCCTCATAGGCATCACTGCCAAGATTGCTATACAGATAAAATGTCTTACTACTTCCCCGCAGCTTGTCATCATACTGCCGTCTACATTCTGTTCTCTCCATCAAAAGTGCAATCAACAGGAAAGCCGTTAATATCACTATCGAGGTAAGCATGCTCGCAAACTGCTTTTTATGATATCTCCAGTATTTTGTTATCAGAAATAAGTTTGTTTTCATATGTCCCCCCCGCTATACACAATTAGCCCCGTCAAATTATGACGGAGCTATATTTCTATATTTTTAGCACATTCTTTATAATATCAGCATCTTACTCTGAACGATCCTGCAGTCCTATTATTTGCACCAGTCGGTTCAGTATAAAAATAATATGTTTTTCCTTTGCTTACTCCAAAAGTTGTTGAAAGTGAAGTACCTGTGCTCCCTTCAGCAGGCGGATATATAATCTTTGCTATATTTCCACTGGAATCCTTTACTGTTATTTTCACTTTTCCTTTCGTTGAAGCATTATATATCAGTGTCATAGTTGTACCTGCCGTTGTTACATGTCCTACTTTAGTATAACTAGTGCAATCATAGTCATAATAATATGATGCAACCGCTCTTGCAACACTATTATTTTCTACAGCTAGCTCTTCTGCCATTGTGGTCTCGCTCTCCCCCGCAAGTGCACTCACCCCAGGCATACATGATATCGTCATTACTGCTGTCATCACGCACACAATCATTCTTTTAAACATCCTCATATGCATATCCTCCTTATTCTTAATTCATTTCTCCTAGGTTTCTACAGCTTTATCTTTGGTGGTTTTTTAGGCTGATGAAGAATACTTATACAAAATGGCACATCTGAATTATTCTTTTTTACTTCATTGTAAGTGATTCTTTCAACCATCTTTAATACTTTTCTCCTTATCGTCTCACTCACCCCGATTCACCTCCTGTCCTATTATTTTTGCCAAAACCATGAGAACCGCACATAATATAATTGCCAACATCATAGCCATAATATATTTTCTGTTCATATCCCCTAATACACTGCCACCAATTATTACTGAAGTTTCTACAATTAAAATTATCCTTGTCCATCTTTTTAATATTCTCAATTCACTTTCATCAAAACAAACATTTGGATGATTTACAGTTCCAATTATGAATATTACAAAAAATGCCATGAGAAACATAATACATATACCTTTATAAATACACTGTCCTTGTAACCTACTACAGATACATACTACTGCAATACATATTATCAGCGACAACAAATAGCACTGTGAGAAATTTTTTGCATGATAACCACCAGTCCGACTTCTTAACAGCTTAAAGAATCCTAAAAATATAAAACTGATAACCACATTTCCCATTCCTATGCTTATACACAGTAGAGACAATATTGTTACAATTCTTTCGATCAATGTTATGCAGGCATATATATAATGTTCTCTTAATTGTGCAGTAATTATTTTTTCTTTTTCCAATGTATCAACTATACTCTCTGCAAGTTTTGCAACCATATTGCGCCCCCATATTTGTAATATAGTAACGAAATTACCCAATAGCAATATGTCTTGCAGAAAATGACATTATCTTACAGAAAACAACAAAATTGCCCGGGAAATTGTTTGATTAAGAATTTCTCAGGCAATTTATCATAATACAATTGAAAAATAAAACTTATTATCTTCACATCCAATCGTATATGTTCCATTATATTTATCTATTATACTTACAACATTTTTTATACCTACTCCATGTTCATCGAATATATCTCTTTTATTTGTGACAATCTCCTTTCCCCGGTATGATAAATATTTTCTATT
>OMBM01000981.1_pt1 | contig 11880 bp, 10 predicted proteins | sample 1644861 | NCBI WGS metagenome assembly OMBM01 (sample SAMEA103958165, study PRJEB25191) | human gut metagenome | biome: human-associated habitat [ENVO:00009003]; feature: intestine environment [ENVO:2100002]; material: feces | place: Germany | collected 2013/2015 | reverse complement strand
CGCCGATGAGGGCATCACCGGCACGTCGGTTGAAAAGCGCGAAGATTTTCAGCGCGTGATGCAGGACTGCCGGAAAGGAAAGATCGACCGCATTCTGGTCAAGAGCATCTCCAGGTTCGCCCGAAATACAAAGGACTGCCTTGCAGCCGTTCGGGAACTCAAAGAGCTTGGCGTCAGCGTCCAGTTCGAAGAACAGGGCATCGACACCAGCAAGGTGTCTAGTGAAATGGTCACGGCAATCATGGCATCCCTAGCGCAAAAGCAGAGCGAGTCCATTTCAGGGAACGTCAAATGGGGCGTCCAAAAACGGATGGAAGATGGAACTTATGTGGCTTCTTCGGCTCCGTATGGATATAGACTGGTCAATTTGCGGTTAGAAATCCAGCCGGAAGAAGCAGAAATCGTGAGGTGGATTTTTCAGCAATACCTAGCAGGCGCAAATGTAAATGAGATCACAAAGGAACTGAATGCGAGATCGGCAGGGAATAATCACAAATGGTACAAGGCTGCCGTTACATATATTTTGAGCAACGAACGTTATATTGGTGACTGCTTATGGCAGAAATGCTACATGACAAGTACAGTTCCCGCAAGGCAAGTAATAAACAGAGGAGAGAAAACGCAATACTATGCAGAAGGGAAGCATCCGGCGATTATCGATAAAGATACTTTCTATGCCGCGCAAAGACTCAGAAAGCAAAGAAGAACAACAAACGGAAGCGTGACAGGTACTGCATACAGTATTTTAACAGGAAGAATTCTATGCGGCAAATGCGGCGCAGCGTTTCGACGGAAGAACTGGCGAGGCATATCTCGATGGTCGTGCAGGACGCATAGCGAAAATATAAATCTATGTAGTATATTACCAATGGAAGAGCAGAGCATCCATGCAGCCTTCTGCCGTCTGTACTACAAACTCAAGCACCACGGAGAATCCATCTTCACACAAATGCTCTCAAACCTCCAGAAAATCCGCTACAGCCGGATGCTCTGGAGCGAAGATGTGATCTCCCTCAACAAGAAAATATCCGATATTCTCAGTCAGGTTCAATTCCTAGCCCAGCTTCAGCAAGCGGGCGGCGTTGATCCTGATACTTTTGTATCCTCCAACAACAAACTCAGCGAACAGCTCCGCAGGCTGAAACAGGAAAAAGCAAGGCTTCTCGACACCGACAGCGACGATCTGGCGGATCGCACACGCGATCTCATGGACGTGCTGGAAGACGGGCCGGACTTCCTCGACCGGTTTGATGCGGAGCTGTTCGATGCGCTTGTTGAAAGAATTATCGTAGGCAGCAACGAGCGCTTACGCTTCCGGATGAAAAATGGTTTGGAACTGACAGAACAAATCGAAAGGACACGACGCTGATGGGAAATCGGAAGCTGCCGTTCGGCTACCAGATGCGCATGGGCGAGATCGTCCGGAACGAGCCGGAAGCAAAAGCGGTGCAGGACATCTTCCTACAATATACGCTCGGCGCGTCGCTGAAGGAAATCGCAGAGCAGATGAGCAAAACCGGCCCCGCTTACGACGAGGGCAAGTCGTGGAACAAGAACATGATCGCACGAATCTTGGAAAACACCAAGTACACTGGGGCAGACAGCTATCCGAGATTAGTTGACATAAAATTATTTGAAGCAGCTGTCGAGAAGCGGCAGACCAAACAGCGCCTGCCGGAGCGGACGCCTGCACAGAAAGCGCTCAAGCGGGTCTGCTCCAAACTGCCTACGCCGGAGATCGAGCAGCAGGTCGTACATCTGCTCGGCAGGCTGGCAGAGCAGCCGGAGCGCATCACACAGCCTGAAAAACAGTTTGCACCGAACAGCACCACGCAGGCTGAATTGGACGAGATCCTGAACACCCAACCGCTCGACGAGGACGCTGCCAGAAGCCTGATCTGCAAGCTGGCGCAGGAGCAATACGACGACATCGGCAACGAAGAATACGAAACCGAGCGCCTGCGGCGGCTGTTCGCGGCGTTCGAATGCACGGCAGAACTCAACGCGGAGCTGCTGCAAAGCACCGTCTCCGCTGTGCTGGTGACACAACAGGCGGTGCGCTTGCAGCTTAAAAACGGGCAAATCATCGGAAAGGACGATTTGGTATGACAGACGAAAAGCCGCGCGTCATTATAATCCCACCCAAGCCAGACCTACAGCAAACGACCACGGTCACAAAGCAGCTTCGCGTTGCGGCGTACTGCCGCGTCTCGACCAAGGAAGAAGAACAGGCCAGTAGCTATGAAGCGCAGTGCGAGTATTATACGGACAAGATCATGTCCAACAAGGAATGGACAATGGCTGGGATTTTTGCAGATGAAGGCATCACTGGCACGTCCACGAAAAAGCGTACAGAGTTTCTGCGGATGATCCGTCAGTGCAAACAGAAAAAGATTGACCTCATCCTTACAAAGTCCATCCAACGATTTGCCCGCAACACGCTCGACTGCATCAATTACACGCGCATTCTCCGGCAGCTTGGGATTGGGGTTCTCTTCGAGAAGGAGAATATCAACTCGCTTCCAGCGGACAGTGAATTTATGATCACCATGTACGGTGCGATGGCGCAGTCCGAAAGTGAATCCATCTCCGGCAACATCCGGCGCGGCAAGCAGATGCACGCAAAGGTCGGAACACTCAAGGTTCCCTGCCATCGGCTCTATGGGTACAAAAAGGACGCAGATGGAAGATTCTGCATTGTTCCGGAACAGGCCGAGGTGGTGCGCGAGATCTATGAGAGATATAAAAATGGCGCAAGCCTGCGAAATCTGAAAGACTGGCTGGAAGGAAACCAGATCAAGACCGTCCTTGGCACAGCCGACTGGTCGGTTTCCGTTATAAAAGGCATCTTGACTAACGAAAAATACTGCGGCGACGTGCTGCTGCAAAAGACCTTCTGCACGGATGTGATCAGCAAGAAGATCGTCAAAAATGTTGGTCAGATGGCGCAGTACTATATGCCAGATCACCACGAAGCCATCGTCAGCCGGGAACAGTACAATGCAGTGAAAGCGGAAATGGCACGTCGGAGCGCCCTTCGCAGCCCATCCAAGGAGGCGGTCACCGGCCGCTCCTGCTACACCAGCAAGTATGCCTTATCCGACCGGCTGTTCTGCGGCGAATGCGGGACACTCTACCGCCGATGCACATGGAAATCCCGTGGACGAAAATATCCCGTTTGGCGCTGCACCAGCCGCCTGAACTACGGCACAACATACTGCCATGATTCCCCGGCGATCAAGGAAGAACCGCTGCAAAACGCGATCCTGTCAGCGATCAACGCTGCTATGAGTGATAAACCTGTACTGCTCGACCGTATCAAAAACGCAGTCTCTCTGGAGCTGCTGCCTGTACAGGGGCAGACCATGAGCCTTGCTGACATCGAGCGCCGACTGGCGCAGTTAGATGAGCAGTTCCAACAGCTTCTGACAGAAGCCATCGATGCGGAAGACAAAGAAGCCTGCAACGCGCAGTTCGCGGAAATCCTTGCTGAGCAGACCTCCCTCAAAAAGCAGAAAGAAACTATTCTGCAAAGCAGCATGGACACTGACCGCGTCTGCACCCGCATGAAGCAGGCAGAACAAGCCATAGAGAGCACCGCATCCACGATCACAGAATGGAACGAAAACGCTGTCCGTCAGATCGTAGAGCGCGTGACAGTCCTTTCCGCTGATGAGGTGCTGGTACGGATCAAGAGCGGCGCGGAAATCAAGCAAACGATAAATAGGTAAAAAAGAGATTACTTGTTCGATTCCATGCTGCACCTCTTTGTGTGGGCAAGCAAAGTCTTTACCACAAAGTCCACTTCAAAAAAGAGCACTGGAAAGCCGCACCAGCTGAATGAAGCGGTCAACAAAAACATACAGCGAAGGCACGACCAAGCGTCGTGCCTTTTACGTTATCCACGATTACCGTGAGCCATTCAGAAGCGCCGTTGTCCTTGCGTTGACACCCATAAGCTCCCGCTGGGTCTGCCGGTTCGACTGGCACATGGGCATCAGAAAATTCACAGCCTTTCGGATCTGCTGTAGGTCAGAAGAAGTGAGGGCATTCTGATGCAGATGCTCCAAAACACGGCTATAAGCATCCTTCAAAGATGCAGACACGGCAGGCTGAAAGAAATAGGTTGAAATCAGACCGCCGATCAGGGCGGCTTCGGCATCGGTGTACTGCATGATTGCTCCTCCCTCGCAAGAATCAAACGAACGGAGCAATCATACCACAAAATATTGTAGCAGGCTATTCGCAAAACGACGAAATATATGATGCGCAGCGGCGCGGAAAGGAGAAACCATGAACGTCAGAAAACCTGTGGATTACGGCACAATGCATCGGGAATTGACCGCAATTCTTGCGCAGAATCTTCCGCAGATGGACGAAATCCATGCCATCGGCAAAGTCATCAGCCAGCGTCCGGAGAAGGGCGCGGCGGTTGCAGCCGCAGAGTTTTTGCAGGCGAATTTCCCTGACCGCACAGGCTTTTCCCCACACAATGTGCGCCGAATGCGCGATTTTTACAAGACCTATGAAAATGACCAAACGCTCCTCCGGCTGGCGATGAAAATCGGCTGGACACTGAATGTGGTGATCATGGAATCGGAGTTGACGATGGATGCAAGGCGCTGGTATCTCCGGAAAGCCAACACAGGCGGTCTATCTAAGGCAGCGCTTCTGCGAATGATAGAATCTGCCGCACATCTGGAAATATCTCTCGACGAAAGCAAGCAGGACTGGTATACTAAAGAAAATGATGAAAGTTCGGAGTGAATGCAGCGTGAAGAATATCCTGTTTATCTGCCACGGCAGTATCCTAAGAAGCCTCGAAAAAGCCTGTTATATCAACGGTTTTCGTCGCTCAAACGGCGCGTACTACACCACAATTGCACCATTTGTGAAAGAGCTTTGATGTGACAGATAAGACGCTTTGATAATGTTCCGGGATCAAGGTTTAATAAATCCTCTACTAATTCAGGCGAAATGGAAAATTTATTACTGGAGAATATATTCATGATTCCATTACAACTGGGGCCGGGGATAGCACTCGACACTTTCCGCTCTTGGGCGTTTCCAGAAAGTAAACGCCGTCTTTGCATTGAAGCTGCTGCTTGATGGTGATCTGGCCGGTCTTGAAATTAACGTTGTCCCAGGATAGACCTAACAACTCACCTTGACGCATACCTGTGAACATCGCAACGATAAACAGGTTATCGTATGCATCCTTCTTCGCTTCCTTCAGCATTCGGGCGATTTCCTCTGGCTCCAAGGGCTTGATTTCTGGCCGAACGACTTTGGGAAGTTTGCAGCCGGCAGTTGGGTTCTTGTGAATATAACCATTCGAAATTGCCTGCTCTAATGCGGCATGGAGGACACCATGTATGTTCTTTACTGTTTTCGGTGCCAGTCCTGATTTTGTAAGGGAGTTATAGAACAGTTGAATTGTATGTGTGTCCAGATCCTCCAGTTTTGCAGCGCCGAGGCGTGGAATCAGGTGCTTCTTGATTTGCTTTGAGTAGTTGCTGACTGTGAGCGGCTTCCAGTCTGCAGTATACTCTGAGATCCACGTATTCAGCCACTCACCAACTGTTAGTTTGCAGGAAGGTAGGTAGCTGCCGGTATCAATCGACGTTGTGATCTCTTTTAATCTCCTAGTAACCTCGCGCTGTGTTTTTCCGCTGATACTTTTTTGAATCTGCTTGCCTGTGCCGGGATCGATCCCGACGGTGTAACGTGCTTCGTAGTAGGTATAGGCTTTTCCGTTTATAACTTTCTCTTTTTTTCGGATGGAGCCCATTCCGGCGACAGACTTCCTTCCAGATGCTTTGCTTTGCGACATAAATACGCTCCTTTCGATGCCGCATAGCAGGTACAAATCAATCATAGCAAATTCGATGGACCTGTACCTTTACCCAAGGCTTTTTGAGCCGCTTTTCCGAGAATTTTTCGGGAAAGCGGCTCGCTTTTGCTCTCGGCAAAGTGTAGAATTCTGACTGGCGTTTTTGTTTCGCCGGACGCCGTGCGCGGGCGCTTCCTGACGCTTGACGGGGAAAACGCGGCGCACGCGAAGGTCCTACGGCTCAGGCGTGGCGACAGCGTTCTCGTCTGCGACGGCTGCGGGACGGATTACCGATGCACCGTCTCTGATTGCTCCCCGCAGCAGGTGTGTCTGGTCATAAACAGCACGGAAGAATCCGGCGCAGAGCCGCCGGTCGCCTGCAGCGTCTATATGGCCTACGCAAAGGCCGACAAGCTCGAGCACGTGATCCAGAAGGCAACGGAGCTTGGCGCATACGAGATCGCGGCCTTCCCATCCTCCCGCTGCGTGCTGAAGCTTGATGCAGCCTCGGCGGAGAAGAAGCGCGAGCGCTGGCAGAAGATCGCCGCGTCCGCCGCTGCACAGTCGGGCAGGGGCCGGATCCCGCAGGTATTCGTGATGCCGTCGTTTGAGGACGCGGTGCGGCGTGCGGCCGGATGCGAGCTGGCGCTGCTTCCGTATGAAAACGAGCACGCGCTTTCTCTGCGCCGCGCCATTGGCAGCGCACAGGCGAAGACCGTCTCGATCATGACCGGGCCGGAGGGCGGCTTTTCCGACGAAGAGGTCCTGCTTGCGCAGCGCGCCGGACTTCAGATCTGTACGCTCGGTCCGCGCATTCTCCGCTGCGAGACTGCGCCGTTGTGCGCGCTCAGCGCCGTCCTGTTCGCCGCCGGCGCGCTGGACTGACGCGATAGATATTTAATATAATGTATATTTTTGAATCAAAGGACAGAACAGAATGATGACAAAGAACAAAACTGCTGCAAAAAAGACGGAGGATCAGTCCGTTGTCTATAAAGTCCCCGCCGCATTCGTGCTGATGATCGTTGTAATTTACGCGTTTTGGAAGCTTGGCGGCTATTACAGCACCGTAGAGGGCTTTACGGCGCTTTATCCGATGTTCTGCGTTCAGCGGTATGTGTTTCTGGCGCTGACCGCCGCTGAGCTTGTGCTGTGCGTTCTGCTGAAAAACGGGCTTGCGCGGACGATCTGCCGCTACTGGCTGGCGGCGTTTGCGCTGCTGTTCGTCTCGAGCCTGATTCTGTCCATCTTCTGGACGGGCAACATGATCGTGATCTATCTGCTGCACGCGCTGGTCTACTGCCTGTACATGGTTTGGCAGCTTTACCATTCCGAGTTCTTCACCTTCTCGCTGGTCACGGCCTCCGCTGGCGTTGTATTCTATCTCATCGCCCGCACCTCCTATATGGCCAACCGCATCGCGGGCAGCGCGCTGCTTGCGCTGATCCTGATCGGCACGGCGCTCACCGTGTTCCTGTGCGCAAAAAATCGCGGCAAGCTCAACCTTGGCGGCCGGACGCTGCGGCTGTTCCCGGACGGGTTCAATCCGCTGCTGTTCTATTTCATCTGCGTGCTCTGGGCTGTCGTGCTGGCCGCCTGCCTGCTCTTCGGCTCCGGCTTCGCGTTCTACGCCATGTTCGCGGCCATCGCTGTTGAGCTGATCGGCGCGGTGTACTATACCTTCCAGCTGAAATAAAAATTTGCATAGATACGCCCTCCGCTCCGTAAATATGGAGCGGAGGGTGATTTTTTGTTTTCTGGCCGTCAGATCCTTAAGAATACGCTGCTGCTGACCGCCGCGGCACTGCTGCTTCGGTTTGCGTCCATGCTGTTTCAGGCGCATCTGGCCGGGCGTATCGGTGCGGAAGGACTGGGCGCGGTGCAGCTGCTGCTGTCCGTGTTCGCGTTTGCCACGACGCTGGGGTTGGCCGGGATGCGCGTAGCGGCCTCGTGTCTGTGCGCACAGGCGCACGGCAGGCGGGAGCCTGCGCAGGTGCAGCTGGCCGCCGCGCACTGCCTCGGCTTCGTGCTCGTGACCAGCACGCTTGCGGCGGCCGGGCTTTATTGGGCCGCGCCGGTTCTGGCCGGGCGCGTGCTGCACGAGCCTGCGGCGGTAGGCAGCCTGCGGCTGCTTGCGGGGCTGCTCCCGGCCGGGTGTGCGGGGTTAGTGCTGGGCGGATACCTGACCGCTGTGGGAAAGGTTTGGCAGCTGACCGCCATTGACGCGGGCGAGCGTGTTCTGGGGCTTGGATTGAGCCTGCTCCTGCTGCGTTTTGCGCCGCAGACTGTGTCCGGGGCCTGCTTTGCGCTGCTGGGTGGGGAGCTGCTGTCCTCCTGCGCGGCGGACGCGGCGCTTTACGCGCTTTACCGGCAGAGCTGGCGCGGTGTCCGGCAGACGGACGCGCCCGGGATGGCCCGGCGCGTAGGCGCTCTGGCAGCGCCGCTGGCGCTGAACGATCTGCTGCGCGCAGCGCTCCGGGCGCTGGAGCAGTTTCTCATCCCGTGGGGTCTGACGCGGGCCGGTGCGACACGGCTGGGCGCGATGGCGGCATACGGGACGGTCATGGGCATGGTGTTTCCTGCGCTTATGCTGCCGTCGGCGTTTTTGTACGCGCTGGTCGATCTTCTGATCCCGGAGCTTGCCGCCTGCCGCGCACAGGGCCGCCGGGAGCGGCTTGCCTCCGTGACCGGGCAGTGTCTGCGGGCGGGGCTGCTGTTCGCTGGCTTTACGGCGGGCCTGCTGTATGCGCTGGCAGAGCCGCTTACGGCAATTTTGTATCAGAGCGAACAGGCCGGGCGGCTTCTGCGTGTGTTCGCGCCGCTGGTGTTGGTTTTATATCTGGACGCGTTGACGGATGGGATGCTGAAGGGTCTTTCCGAGCAGGTCGCAAATGTGCGCTATAACACGCTTACCTCGGCGCTGGACGCGGTGCTGCTCGTGCTGCTCTTGCCGCGCTGGGGGCTGGGCGGCTATATTTTCGCGTTCGCCGCGACGCATCTTCTGAACTTCACGCTGAGCCTGCGGCGGCTGCTGATCGTCACCGGCTGTCCGCTTCGACTGGGCGCGGCATTGGGCGTCGGGGCCTGCACCGGAGCCGGCGCGCTTGCGGCGCAGCTGCTGCCGGAGCTGGAAAGCGATCCGGCGGGGCTGCTGCTCCGCGCGGCGGTCTTTTCCGGTGTGTTTATTCTGGCTGCGTGTCTCAGCGGAACGGCGGAGCGCTGTCTGCCGCCGAGCCTGCGGGGACTGCTGTGCCTGCCGGAGTCGGAGCAAAAAACACAGACGGCCCGCCATGTGCCGATAAGGCAGTAATTTGAGAAAGCTGCACAATCGGCATCTGCCAAGCAGGATTGGACAACAAAACAGGTGGCACTCAATTTCGGTTGGGTGTCGCCTGTTTTTGTACATCTTAGGGTTGAAAATCGTTCATTTTTTCTCTCTGTGTGGCATTGTTCAAAAGCAAGCATACCAGACTTTACCTATCCGTGTGGTCTGGTATAGAAAAGCAAAAATAGCTACTGTTCAGCGCACGGGATACACGGGTTTAAGAAGCACTACATAGTAAAATCTTTTTGCTCTACAATGAAGTCCTTTTCGGAAATCACAACACTTTGTTTCCATGGAGAAATGGCTTTCTGTATTTCCGAAAAAGCTAAACGCAAGCGTCGGTTGCAGTTCTCAATAATATTTTGAAATTATCAAAATCCTGTTGATGCCTTGATCTCGCTATGCTATAATTAAAGTGATTTAATTGAGGGAGGATTAAATTGTGGCGAGATCGTATAATAAGTTGTGGAAATTGATGATTGATAAAAGGATGAACAAGACGCAGCTACGTACTGCCGCCAAAATCAGCTCCAATGCCATGGCAAAAATAGGACGTGACGAATCTGTTCCTATCGAAACATTAGAAAAAATATGTGGAGTATTACACTGTGATATTGGAGATATCATGGAGATTACGCCTGAGCAGAATGTTTAGTAATATTGAGGAGGAAATAATATGAACGAAGATAGATACGAACGAACAATAGATGAGCTTGAACCTCGTGCGTGTAAATGGTGGCCCAAGGAAGTTCGTGATGAAGCACAAGAGATTAGCGTTCTTCAAACATTGCTGGAGTCTCAAGAGAGATTCATTTCGATTCTAAAACTCGCAGACAAACATAATCCGTCCAACTTGTTTGAATTGATTGATGCAGCGAGGTTTTCGTACTCCTTGTTTTTGAAGCACCTTGTTGTTTTAACTGACTTTGGAAGCGAGCCTTTACAGCGTGTAAACAAAGATTTTGAGGAACTTTTTGTTGACCGTAAGCTGTCTTACAATATCGGAAACGGAGTGGTGGAATATCAGTTTCATTCGCTCCCCGTAAGAGGTCCCTTGACAAACAAGCGTATGAAAATTGATTCTGTTGAAAATTTGTCTGTCGAAGCTCCCGACAAAAATCTGTGCAAAGACATTATCATGCTGCTGATTTATGGTGCAGCAGCAACGAACGCAAGAACTCGGGCGGTATTGTTCAAATGTACGCCGTATGAGTATTTAGGTGAAGATGCTTTAATTGAAGAATTTGTTCGGCAGAACTATATTCGCGTAAGCAGAATTATTAGTGGCAAAACCGCTTCTGACCTTGGCAATGTAGCTCAACAGTATGTTGTTAAATATTTGATCCGCACTTTAGGGGAGAATTACTGTGTCAGAAGTAACGGCACAGTTCCCGGTGTCACTCAAAACGAAGGCAATACTCTCACCACTTTTGACGTTGTAGTAGATCGCATTAACGATGTAAGTCGTCACAAGAAGTACGTTGCCATTGAGGTAACTTTCCAAGAAACCTCCAATAGCACCATCGAAAGAAAAGGCGGTCAAGCAAGGGATCGATTCGAAAAAATAACAAGCAGCCGAAACTACATAGCGTATATCATCGACGGAGCCGGAAACTTCTCCCGTCGAGCCGCCATAAGAACTCTGTGCGATAATAGTCATTGTACAGTTGCATATACGCCAGAGGAGTTTGAGCTTCTGATTGAGTTCATCAAGGAGAAGATTGGATGATCAAATTCATAGATCTTTTTGCCGGTGTTGGAGGCATTCGCATTGGTGCAGCTTCTGCACTGGAAAAACACGGAATACAATCAAAATGCGTTCTATCCAGCGAGATAGACGAGAAAGCTTGCGAAACATATCAACTTAATTTTGGAGAATACCCTAGCGGCGATATTAAAAAAATCGTTGATATTGAGCCATTTGATTTGCTGCTTGCAGGCTTTCCTTGCCAACCTTTTTCCTATGCTGGCAAGAGGAAGGGGTTCGGTGATACTCGAGGAACATTGTTTTTCGAAGTTGAACGGATTCTTGGGCTGTACCATCCTAAAGCTTTTTTGCTAGAAAACGTTCGGGGTTTATACACCCACGATAGCGGTCGGACTTTTGAAACCATCATCAACAAATTGCATGAGCTTGGATACGGAACATATGATATGCTACTAAATAGTTCTGACTTTGGTGTCCCTCAAAACCGAGTGCGTCTTTACATTTTGGGCATTAAAGGCGCAATCCCGAAAATGATATTAAGTACGAATTTGGGTGCAGCCGATTCTCACCGATACAAAAAAGAGCATAATGGCAGCTGCACAGTTGGACAGATTCTTGAAGAAAATGTATCCGAAAAATATTATTGTTCGCAGGAGTTTTCTGATCAATTACGTTCTGTCATAGGCAATGATTTGTCTAAACTTCATGGATATCGCTTAATAGACTATCGTGGAGGGCAATCGTTGCATTCATGGGAGCTTGGGAAAAAAGGTAAATGCAGTAACGCAGAAATTGAATTTATGAACTTGCTAATTCAAAACCGTAGAAAGCCCATTTTTGGTACTCAACAGGATGGCAAAAAGTTGACACTTGAACAAATCAAAACTTTCTATATTAAGGATGATGTTTTAGATGTTATTGCATCATTGAAAAAGAAAGGATATTTGAAAGAGGAAAACGGAAAGTTCAACCCTGTCTGCGGCAATATGTCGTTTGAAGTGTTCAAGTTCCTTG
>OMBM01000978.1_pt1 | contig 11898 bp, 8 predicted proteins | sample 1644861 | NCBI WGS metagenome assembly OMBM01 (sample SAMEA103958165, study PRJEB25191) | human gut metagenome | biome: human-associated habitat [ENVO:00009003]; feature: intestine environment [ENVO:2100002]; material: feces | place: Germany | collected 2013/2015 | reverse complement strand
GGTCGTCGGGAAGGAGCAAGCATGACCATACGCGAAGAAATCGACGCGCAGTTCCCCATCCGCAAAACGACGGCGCAGAAGCGGGCGTTCGAGAAGTGGGTGATGGCGAAGATGCGCGAAATGGGGTATCGCCCCTATGTGGACGGCATGAACCGAAAGGACAAGCTGCGCCACCGCAACATCGTCGCCGGTGACCCTCAAAATGCCGAACTGCTCATCAGCGCCCACTACGATACGGCGGCGACCATCGGCATACCCGATTTGCGCATTCCCCGGAATTTCCCAGTATATATTCTATCACAGGGCGCGGTGCTGCTGGGAATGCTGCTGATTTCCCTGCTGATTGGCACGGCAGTCGGGCTGGCGACGAAGAGCGGCGATTGGCTGATCCTGACGTTCTTTTTCGCCTATCTGGCGCTGATGCTGCTGATGATGTTCGGCGCGGCGAACAAGCATAACGTCAATGACAACACATCCGGCATTGCCGCCCTGCTGGAGACGATGCAGCGCCTGTCCCCTGAAGTGCGCGAAAAGACGGCGTTCATCCTCTTTGATCATCAGGAGACGGGCAGCCGCGGCGCAAAGAGCTACGGCGCACAGCACGTCGAAGTGCAGACGATGAAGCTGCTTGTCGACCTCAACTGCGTCGGGGATGGCGACACGTTTGTCATCAGCGCCCCGAAAATGGCGCAGGACAAGCCGGAATACGCCGCCGTCCGCGAATCCCTTGAAGAAAACGCAATGGCATCCGGCGTGTCGACGCAGTTCTTCGGGCGCGCGGGTGTGCAAGGCGCGGGCGATTATCGGCGGTTCGTGTGCGGGGTGGGTGTATCGGCATACCACCACAGCGCGGGGGTGGGACTCATCACCGGGCGCATCCACACTTCCTGCGATACCGTCTGCCGGCAGGAAAATTTGGACTATCTCGCCAAAAGTCTCGCTGACGCGGCTCAAAAAATGAATGATTTGTAACAATTTGCCGAACAAGCGGCATTTTTCAGCGCTTTTGCTTTGCAATTTGTACCGGAATATGCTACAATAGTGAATAGAAAGGCTCCCTGTTGGCGAGACTGGAAGAGGAGGAAGCAGCATGCTGCCGAAAGTTTCCAAGGGATTCCGCGCCATTTTTGTCGTGGTGATGTGTGTGGTGTGCGTGGCGCTGTGTGTGCTGGCGGTTCGGCTGGTGCAGCAGGGCGAGCAGCTTCGGCTGACGCAATTGCAGCTGGATGCAAGTCTGGCGCGGTTGAAGCTCCAGCAGACGCAGCGCGCGCAAATCGACGTTGACCTGCCGGAAACGCTGGCGCAATTGCAGGCGGTGCAGCCCGAAGCGGATGCAGCGTCCGCGCGCGAGCAGGAACTCCGCGCCCAGCGCAAGGCGCTCCGCAGCGAAAATGCGGAATTAGCGGCGCAGGCGGAAACGCTCACGCAGCAGCTCGCTCTCCTTCGGACCCCGGACAGTGAGCTGATCGGAGAGGTGGAGACGCTGCAAAAGACGCTTTCATCCCTTCAGGCGCAGGTGGACGCCGCACGGCAGCTCCTTGGGCAGGCAGAGGAGTGAGCCTATTCCCCAATTCACTTGCGCTATCTGCTTGCGCATTCGCATTTGGAAATAGGATGACAGCCGCATTTATTCACAGCCTGAGATTCGACTGACAAAGCAAGGAGGAAGTTCCCATGTCCGAAAACAAGTCCCAGACGCCGGCACAGAACACGCCGGAAAACAGCGAGAAGAAGAAAGTTTCCCTGTTTGCACTCATCGTCGTGCTGGTCGTGGCGGTCATCGTGATGGTCGCGTTGTTCGTGCGGTCGAATAACCTGTCCAGTCAGCTGGATGAGGTCAACGGTCAGCTGGCCGCCAGCAACACCGAACTCCAGCAGACCATTGCTGACAAGGAGACGGCGCAGGCGGAACTGACCACCGCGCAGAATGACCTCCGCGAAGCGCAGCTGGTGCTGGAAGAATCCACCGCAAAGGTGGCGGAACTGGAAGCCCAGCTGGTTGTGCTGAACGACGAAAACGAAGCGAACAAGGCGCAGGTGGAAACGCTGACTGCTGAACTGGACACCGCAAAGGCGAATCAGGCGGCGGCGCAGGGCTACCTCGACAACGTGTCCGCGCAGCTGGACGAGCTGATGCAGAACCTTGGCTTGGCGCAGAGCGCGCTGAACGGCGAAGCGACGGAAGAACCCGCCGCCGAACCCGCCGCGACGGAAGAACCTGCTGCCGAGCCCGCTGCGACGGAAGAACCCGTTGCCGAGCCGGACGTGACGGAAGAACCCGTTGCCGAGCCGGACGTGACGGAAGAACCCGTTGCCGAACCCGACGCGACGGAAGAACCCGCTGTCGAGCCCACCGCGACGGAAGAACCCACCGCTGAACCGGACGTGACGGAAGAACCTGCTGTTGAGCCAGAAGCGACGGAAGAACCCACCGCCGAACCCGAAGCGACGGAAGAACCCACCGTCGAACCGGACGCGACGGAAGAACCCGTTGCCGAGCCTGACGCAACGGAAGAACCCGCTGTTGAGCCTGACGCGACGGAAGAACCCGCCGCTGAACCCGAAGCAACGGAAGAACCCGCTGCTGAAGGAAGAGTTCTTACCACCACCATCACGTCTATGCTGCCGGACGAATACACGCTTGATGTTGAACTGCATCTGGATGCGAACAATATGGTGACGGAGTTGAAGCTGACGCTGGAAAATGAAATCGAAGGTCTGACGCAGGAAATGCTGGACGCCTTCGCGGAGCAGTTCGTCGGCAAGCAACTGCCGGTTGTCCTGCACGCGGATGCGGATGAGACGACTGCGGAAGAGCAGATTGTCGAAGGCATGGAGAATCAGCTGGAGAACAGCCGCGGCATCGTTGAGATGCTGAACAAGCTGGCAGAGCAGTAATCCCCTGACACATCGCGCCGCCCCGCTGATTGAATATGGTCAAGCGGAGCGGCGCTTTTTTGCACTTGTGTTCCTTTTCAATCAATGGTATAATAGAAGTGGACGTGTATGTCCGAGCAGATATATCAACGATCGACGACCAATGGAGGCTGCACATGAAAAAATGGTTCTGTGCGCTGGGCATGATGCTGGCGCTGCTGATGTCCGTCGCGCTGGCGGACGGCGTGAAAGTTACCTTTGCCGAGAAAAACGGGCAAATCAACGGCGGCTATGATTATACGATGAAGCTGAACGTGTCGCCCGCAAGCGACAAAGACCTGACGGTTTCCCTGACCTGCGACGGCTTGGACGGCGCGTATTCCGTGACCATCCCGGCAGGGCAGAAGAGCACCACGCTGACCGTTCCGACGCAGGTGGTGGAGGAACGCGGCAAGGTCGTTTTTGAACTGCAGAGCGGCGACGGCTACACCGGTGCAGGCAAGCACACGCTGACTATCCAGCGCCTGCCGAACGTGCAGTTCTATCTGGGCATTAACTTTGGCACGGTGGGCAAGAAGATGAGTGTCCGCATGACGGTGACGAATTCATCCACCATCGTCAAGGGCAACAACACCTTCCAGCTGCGCGATGACAAGGGTACAGTGCTGGCGGAAGCGAAGTGGTCGAATCCGAGCGGCGACATGAGCTTCTCCATCACCCCAACCGCTGATATGGAGGGATACACTCGCCTGAGCGTGTGGCTGGGCGATCGCTGTGTGGCGGATGGCGGTTACCTGACCGTCGTTGCGAAGGGACAGCGCGCCGTCAAGAACGTGGAGACGGAGCGGAAACTTGTCGGCATCGGCATGGACTGCGGTTTCGGCGGCAAGAACACCGATCAGGTGCTGGAAGTGCTGGCGAAGCACAACACGAATATCACCTTCTTCATGACGGGCTATTTCGTCCGCACGTTCCCGGAGGAATCCAAGCGCGTGCTGGCGGCGGGCAATGAAATCGGCGACCACACGAACACGCATCCGCAGCTGACGAAGGAACGGCCATACAGCATGATGCGCCAAATCGTTTTTCCGGCGGAGACCATGGCGGAAACGCTGGGCGTCTCGCCGCGCCTGATGCGCCCGCCGTACGGGGACGTGAACAGCAACGTCATCAGCGTTTCGCGCGCGGAAGGCATGGAGTGCGTGCTGTGGAACATGAGCACGAAGGACTCCATCGGCAAATACACGGTGGAGGAGTGCATCAAGAACGGTACGACGCGCGCCAAGCTCGCGCCCGGCAATATTTTGCTCTGCCATCTCGACGCGAATCGCAGCTGGGAAATTCTTGATGCTGTCCTGACCTACTACGAGGAGCAGGGCTACACCGTTCTGCCGATTTCTGCGCTGATTTACGCGACGGGCGGCTCGCTGCCCCCGATGCCCTCCACCCGCGAGGCACTGCTCTACACCGACGACTACTGGCCGAACTGGCTGGCAGAACGCGGCATTGAGATTGAGACGAAGGAATAAGCAAGCAGGCTGTCCGAGAAAAACGGGCAGCCTGTTTTGCAAAAGGTGGAATGCCGATGCACATCACTGACTGGAAAGAGAATTTTATCTCGAAGATGATTACGCGCGGGCGCGATTACTGGCGTGCCGGGGCAGTGAAAAATTTGCACTGCACGCAGGAGAAAATCACTGCTGATGTAGAAGGCACGCGGCTGTATCGGGCTGAGATTACGCTGGCAGGCGATGCCGTGGCAACCATGTCCTGCACCTGCCCCTTTGCGAAAGAAGGCGCAAACTGCAAGCATATGGCGGCGGTTCTCTTTGCGGCGACTCATCTGCCGGAATCGGAATTGCCCGCGCCGGAGTGGGAGAAGAAGCTGAACAGCCTGTCCGCTGAAACGCTTCGGGATTTTCTTCGCCCGCTGCTGAAAAAGGACGAAGCACTCCGAAATCGGCTGATGCTGTGCAAGGGAGACGAACCTGTCCGTGCGGATGAACGCCGCCTCAATTGGCAGCGCGCCCTGACGCAGACGCTTCACGCCGCCGAACGCTATTCCGAAAACGAGTATGACGAATACGCGGAATATGACGAAGAAGAGGAATCACCCGTTCAGGAACTGCTGGAGCTGCTGGACGCGGAATTGGCTGATTTGCTGACACCGGAACATGCGATGCTGGCGTTTGAACTCGTTTGCGACACGGCAATGATGTTTGAATCCGCCGATGAAATTCTTGAACAGGAGGATATCGAAGACGCTTGCCGCGATGCATGGATGCAGATTCTTGCCATCGCAGCACCTGCCCAGCAGTCGGCAATGTACGAGTGGTTCGCCGCTACATTCCGGACGTGGCAGCCGCTGCCGTATTTCACCGCGCCGCTGGCGTTCTTGTTTTCGTATCCATGGGACGAAGCGATTCATCAGCGGAATCTTGCGCTGCTCGACGAGAAAATTGCCGAATGGAAGCTGAATGCGCAGGAACGCGGTGGAGGCGCGATGGTGAACCTGCTGAATCAGCGTGAAAAAACGATGCAGCAGCTGCACGCTTCGCAGGAGGACATCATCGGCTTCTGGCATTCGCATTGGGATGTGCCGTATGCGCATGACCGGACGCTGAAAACGCTGATGGCGGCGGAAAAGTGGACGGAAGCCATCGAGCAGGTCAAGGCGGATTTGCAGACGTTCGCCGGGGAATATATGCCATGCAAGCAGCGCCGCGAACAGCTGATTTTGCTCTATCAGCGCGCGAATCAGCCTGACCTTGCGCAGCGGGAGATTCGGCAGTACATTGAGCAGTACAATCAGTACAGCATGGAGCAGATTGATGCGCTTCGAGCGACGCTTCCCGCTGATGCGTGGCGCGACGAGGCGGAACGTTTGATGAAACTGCCGACGACAAGCACTATCCGCCTGCCCCTGCTGGCATCCATTGAGCAGTGGGAGCAACTGCTCCAGCGGATTCAGCAACACGGCAATTTTGAGGGACTGTGTACCTATTTTGACCCGCTGATGGCATGGGATTCCGCCCGCACGCTGGCACTCTACCGCAACATGGTGAATGGTAGATTGTCAAGCAAGTGCAACACCGAAAAAGACCTCAAAAGGGGTGCGCCAGCCTAATCTTTTGCGGGGTCTGTGATTCAGCAAGTCGATAACGGCGGCGAAATACTCCGGAGAGACGGCAAGAAAATCACAGCCCTTAGGGAAAAAGAAGCGAAGAAGGCCATTGCCATTTTCGTTGCAGCCGCGCTGCCAAGGCTTGTGCGGTTCCGCAAAGAAAATGGGAGCTTCGAGCGCTTCTTCCAACTGGCGAAACTCAGCGAACTCAGAACCGTTGTCTAAAGAAAGAGAGCAAACAGGCAGTCCTTCCAAGGCATCGAGAATGGCTTGCCGAGTTTCAGCGGCCGAGCGTGTGGCAACAAGGCGGCCAGTGATGAACCCTGAACAGCGGTCAACAAGCGTGACAGCCGCGCCTTTGCCCTTCGCTCCGACGATGGAATCGCCTTCCCAATCTCCGATGCGTAACCTGTTCTTAATTTCATCAGGCCAGTCAGGGATAATGCGGTCGGGATGAATGGTGTTGAAGTTGGCATTGCGGTTGACTTTCCGCTTGCCACGGCGGCGAAGATGGGTCTTCGGTTCAATTCCGGGAAGCAGTTTTCGCTTAATGTGGCGGTAAATGGTGGCGAAACTGACCGGGCGGTCAGGATGAGCAAGCGACCAGCGTCCCGCAATTTCCTCAGGAGTCCAAAAATGGTTGAGACCATCAATGACATACGCTCTCAGCTCAAGGTCAGTCTGGAGAGAAGAGTTGCGGAGATGTCTGCGCCGTGCCTTCGCCTTTTTGTGGGCAGGGAAAGGATGCCACGTTCCTTTCTCACTGCGATTCCGCCGCAATTCACGAGAAACAGAGGAAGGAGCTCTTCCCAGCGCATCAGCAATCTTTCGAATGCTGAGGTTTTTCCTGTGAAGTTCCCATAGACATTTCCGCTCATCTGATGTAAACTGGTGGTAAGACATTGTCTGCGCCTCCTGTTAGTTGGTGTGTGGTAGCTTCATTCTAACACAAAGCGCACGCAATGTCTTTCCTTTTTTGGCGCGGTGTTGCACTTGATATGATAATCTAAGAATCGCGCTATGCAAGGTGCTTCGTCGCGCGCCGCCTACTGCGAGATCATCCGGCAGCTGGAACGCATGAAAGGCACCGACGAGGGAAGAAAGATAATTGCTGACCTTGCTGAACAGTGGCGCAGGGACTACAAGCGCAAGTGCGCACTGCTGGACGAATTGCAGAAAGTAGGATACTGACAAAAAACAGGCTGTCCGGGCAAAACGCTCGAACAGCCTGTTTTTTCTGCTGCCTATACTATTTCCAGATTCACCTGCGCCATCTGCTTGCGCCTTTTCCCTTCTGGCGTCCGCTCATTCCACTTAGCGTAGCGCTGCTACGCTGCGTTTCATTCACGTTAGCCAGAATGAAAAATTCGCGGCGCATCTTGGCGCATTCTTATCTGGAAATAGTATTAGTAGTAAATCCGCAAGAACTGTTCCATGAAATCCAGCCACCACGTCGGGGTCAATGTGCCGCTGGCATACGGGAAGTATGCCACGAACATCGCCAAGCACACGCCAAGGAAAATCCCCAGCAGCCACTTGCCCGTTTTCGGGAAGCGGCGCGTGATATCCCGGAACAGCACCGTGATGGACAGCATCAGGAACGGCGTTGTGGCGAAGTAGTGGTAAATGTACGTTCCGCGCGGCACAAGCACCCACGGCAGGAACTGCGAAAGCGCGCTCAAAAGCAGGAACGGCATCGTCACATCCCAGTCGGCGGCTGTCCAGTGCAGCGTTTCGCCATCCTTGCGCAGGGTGTAGCGGTGGCGTTTTGCCCACATGAACACCGTATACGCAAAGCCGACAAGTGCTGCCGACCAAATTGCCGGGTTGCCGAAGCACCAGATTGCATAGCTCCAGCCGGGGGTATTCACATACGTCGGCGAAGCATAGTACATCGGGCGCTGGTTGAAAATCCACTCGTACCACGGCGAGTAGAACGGGTGATCCATGCCCAAACCGGGCTTGGAATGGTAGCTGAACATGCTCAGCTGCGCATTCCAGACCGCCGTCAGGTAATCCTTCAGGTTGTCAAAGTGCGCATAGGCGAAGTACGGAATGTATGCCAGCAGGTAAATCGCCAGCGGGATGGCAACGAAGAACAGCAGACACCACAGGCAAATCACCAGCACGCGCTTCATGGTTGTCTGGTCGCGCAGGGTGAGGATTTTCCTGTCCTCGTCCGACAGGCTCTTGTCCGTCTTGAGCAGATGCGCGGAGGTTGCCGCCATGCGCATGTGGCGGAAAATCGTCCAGAAGAACGCCACTGCCAGCCCCGCGCCGGAGTACACGCCAATCCACTTGCTGGCAATGCCAAGCCCCATGAACAGCCCGGACAGCGCCAAATCCGGCAGGAGCTTCTTCACCGGCAGGCGCACAATGTCGCGCTGCATGAAGCGGAGCATGAACAGCCAGCTGAAGAGGATGAACAGCACCGGGTAGGAGTCGATGGTGGCAATGCGCGTCTGCGTGAAGTGCTGGCAGTCCAGCGCGAGCATCAGCGCGGCGGCAAATGCAAAGCTGGATTTCTTCGTCAGCTGCTTGCCCAGCAGGTACATCGCCGGCAGCATCAGGATGCCCGCCAGTGCGCCCATCACGCGCCAGCCGAACGGCACCATGCCGAAAATCGCAATGCCAAGGCTCATGATGACCTTGCCAAGCGGCGGATGGCTCGTTTCATACGGCGCAGTGCCGTGCAGGTGCTCATAAGCCGTGCGGGCGTGGTAAATCTCGTCGAAATAGGTGCTGTTCCACCAGCTCGGCAGACCTTCCAGCGTGTCCTGTTCGTCGAGAATATTGTTTGCGTCGCTGTACAGGGTGGATTCTTCCATCACGTTCAGCTGCGCAATGACCGTCGCCGGAATGCGGTCGCCGTTTGCGTCCTGGAAGATGACTTCATTCATCTTCAGCCCGATTTGCTGCGACGTGATGCGGACATACCGCGCAGAGAATTTGATGGGCTGCGAGTAGAAGAAGCGCTTGTCGTTGCCGTATTTATCTTTGCCCATATAGCTGGGGGTGAGGTACTTCCACTGGAAGCACTCGCCTTCCGCCATATCCGCAATGTAATCGTCCGACCAGCTTTCGCCGTCCTCGGATACGGCGACGGAGAAATTGGAGTAGCTCACCTGACAGAAGTAGAGCATCGTCACATCGTCGTGATGTTCGCCGAGGTCGATGATGACCTGCTCATTCCGCGTCGAGGAGACCCAAGGGTTCTGCGGCGCTTTCATGGAGCCGAGGTTCGTCAGCGCCACGATGGCGTACACCAGCGTCACGCCCAGCATCAGCAACCAGTCACGCTTGCGCCAGTGCAGGGAAACGTCCTGCTTAAAGGTGCGCGGGTCGCCCGGCTTCTTCTCCAGCTGCTTCACGGGCAGATACGCCGGGTGCTCCAGCGTTTCGTCCGCTGCGGATACCGGCAGGCACACGTCGCGGCACGTCCACACGCCGAGGAATGCCAGCGCCACGTTCGCCGCGGACAGCAGCATCGCCAGCACGACCGTATCATTGTTCAAGTGCCCCAGCGACGAACCGAGGCGCAGGCTGTTATCCAGCACAATGCCTTCATTGATGAACGCCGTCGCGCTGAGACCCAGCAGGAGCACCAGCGTCCGACGGTCGCGCTTGCCTGCGTACGCCATCCCCAGCAGGAACAGCGCCGGGAACAGATACCGCTCGTGCATCTTGATGCCGAACACATACAGCAGCACAAACAGCACGCCGCCGCACAGGGCGAGGTTCTCCAGCTTGCCGCTGCGGATGAACATGGGCAGCACCATCACAAACGGCAGCGCCATGGCGACAAGCCCCACCATTGTGAAGCTGGCATTGAAGGTCGCCAAGCCGAGGAAAATCAGCGCGAAGGTCAGCCCAGCGGCGATTTCCGCCGAATTCCAGTCCGCCCTCTTGCACTTGAAGAGCATCACGCCAAGCGCAATTGCGCCCGCCAGTCCCACCAGACCCACGACCAGCAGCGCTGTGCGGGAAACCACCATGCTGCCGCCCAGATGGAAAATCATCGTGCGCGTCCAGCCGCACTGCGTCGCGAAGAAGCCGCCCAGCCCGAAGCCACCGATAATCAGCAGAATCGTCATCAGCCCCGTCAGCACATCGGGCTGCCAGCCGCTTTTCTGCGCGCGGTAAATCAGCCAGCCCGTCCAGACGAGCGACAGCGCCATCATCAGCAGCGGAACCGCGCGGGGCGCTTCCATGACGATGGACGTCCAGTTGCAGCCGAAGAGATAGTAGAAGTTCGCGGTGTTGACCGTCGCGTACGGGTAGGACGAAAGCGTCTGCGCGTACTTGTCAATCAGCCACGAGATGCCGCCCTGATTCACGCTGAACGGCAGGACGACAATCACCGCCGTCACAAGCGCCAATCCCATGCCGATGAGCATCGGTTTCCAGCACTTGCGGTCGCGGATGAGCGCCATCACAATCGCCGCCAGACCGAGGAAGCCCAGCATCAGCGCCTGCGGCTTCACCAGCACGGCGAGCATGTAAATCGGCATAACCGCCATCCAGTTGCCGCAGACGGCGAAATACGCCACCAGCATCAGCAGCAGGCTCAGCACGCTGTCAATCTGGCACCAGGCCGCGCTGTTGAGGAAAATGGCGGGGTTGAACGCCATCAGCAGCATCAAAATGCCCGCCTGATTGGCGCTTGCGTTCTTCTTGCGCGCAATGCGGTAGGTAAGTACCGCCGCCACCAAATCGCACGCCATCGGAATCAGCTTATGCACCGCCGCCGCCGACAGGGGCAGAACCCGCATCAGCGCCGCGTTCAAGCCCATGATGTAGACATACGCGGGCGGATAATCGCAGAAGTTTGTCGTTTGGTAGAAATTCGCCGGGCCGACGCTCAGCAGCGTGTTGCCCCACGCGAGGAAGCAGTTTACATCCACCTGATAGCCGCTGACGCTGTTTGCGACAATCAGCCGCGCCGCTGCCGCGACAACAAGCCCGATGATGGCAAAGAGCGGCATGGCTTCGCGCTTCTTTGCATCCAGCGGAACGGCGTTCTTCTTTTGCAGGAAGTGCAGCAGATACACGCCCAGCGCCACATACGCAATGCCGACTGCCGTCATCCACGGCCACGCGGGGGAGGCAGCAGCAGTATCCGCCAAGTCGTCGGATGGGTCGTCCTGCACCGCGGCTGTCGGCTGATACCAGCGGCTCGCTACAATGCCCTCCGGCGGCGCATCGACCTTCACCAGCGACAAATCATCGAACATGGCTGTGCCGAAGCTCTCACCGCTGTATCCGCCCAGACGTGCATACACGGTCACTTCGTGCTGATCCGTGTCCGTCACGCCGTAGAGTTCAACGTACTGCCACTCGTCCGGCGAATCGTATACGCTTTCGGAGAAGACATACACGTCTTTGATGGACAGATTGCCGCCCAAACCCTCATCGAGCGTATCCCATGCTTTGACATAGCCGGACAGGCGGTAGAAACTGCTCGGCTCTACCGCGACTGTCTGGCAGAAGCGCGCGTCGTTGTAGTCCAGATTCTCAATCTGAACGCTGTGCGCGCCCGACATGGCGTTGTCGGATACGGTATAGAAGGTCACGCCCTCCAAGTTCAGGTACGCATCCGTTTTCCAGCCGACGGGCAGCCCGTCCGCGCCGATTTCCTCAAAGCTCGGATTTTGCAGCAGATTCGTGCTTTCCTCCGCCGAGGCGGTGCTGAATATCCCCAGCAGCATCAGCAGAGACAGCAGAAGCAGCAGCGGCCGCCGAGCCAGTCTGTTTCTCTTCATCGTGTCACCCCCGATATTGGACGTTCGGAATTGGGTTTTTGTTTCCACTGATTGATTTATACTATTCCAGATTCACCTATGCCATCTGCTTGCGCCTTTTCCCTTCTGGCGTCCGCTCATTCCACTTAGCGTAGC
>OMBM01000975.1_pt1 | contig 11961 bp, 9 predicted proteins | sample 1644861 | NCBI WGS metagenome assembly OMBM01 (sample SAMEA103958165, study PRJEB25191) | human gut metagenome | biome: human-associated habitat [ENVO:00009003]; feature: intestine environment [ENVO:2100002]; material: feces | place: Germany | collected 2013/2015 | reverse complement strand
TGGTGGCCATGGGGTTGGTGGAGGTCTTTTCGCCCTTCAGATACTTATAGTAATGGCGGGTCACGGTGCCGTGCGCAGCCTCGTACTCGTATTTGCCGTCCGGGCTCACCAGCACGCTGGTCATCATGGCCAGCGAACCAAAGGCGGTGGACACCATATCGCTCATGACATCGCCGTCGTAGTTCTTGCAGGCCCAGACAAAGCCGCCCTCGCTGCGGATGACGCGGGCCACGATGTCGTCAATGAGGCTGTAGAAGTAGGTAATGCCGGCAGCCTCAAATTTTGCCTTGTATTCGGCGTCGTACACCTCTTGGAAGATATCCTTGAAGGTGTGGTCATACTTTTTGGAAATGGTGTCCTTGGCACCGAACCACAGATCCTGCTTCACGTCCAGTGCGTAGTTGAAGCAGCTGCGGGCAAAGCTGCGGATGGAATCGTCCTTGTTGTACTGGCCCTGCAGCACACCGGGACCCTCAAAATTGAACACGGTGGCACGCTGCTGGGTGCCGTCGGCACCAGTGAACAGCAGCTCTGCCTTACCGGGGCCGGGGATGCGAAACTCCGTGCACTTGTACACGTCACCATAGGCATGGCGGGCGATGGTGATGGGCTTTTTCCAGTTCTTGACCACCGGCTTGATGCTGTCGATCATAATGGGTGCGCGGAACACGGTGCCGTCCAGCACAGCGCGGATGGTGCCGTTGGGGCTCTTCCACATCTCGTGCAGCTTGTACTCCTCCACGCGCTGAGCGTTGGGGGTGATGGTGGCGCACTTGACCGACACGCCGTACTTCTTGTTGGCGAGGGCGGCATCCATGGTCACCTGATCTGCGGTGGCATCGCGGTTGGGCAGACCCAGATCGTAGTACTCGGTCTTGAGGTCCACAAAGGGGAGGATCAGCTCGTCCTTGATCATCTTCCACAAAATGCGGGTCATCTCGTCGCCGTCCATCTCCACCAGCGGGGTCGTCATCTTGATCTTTTCCATAGCAGGGTTCCCTTTCCTCTATCGGTTGTTTATTTTATGCCCCGGGTCGGGGCGTTCCGGTTATTTACGGTAGGCGTCTGCCAGCTTTTCAAAGGCGGGCAGGCTGCGCTTTACCTTTTCGGTGTCGATGCAGTAGGCAAGGCGCACATAGCCCTTTACCCCAAAGCTGTCGCTGGGCACCAGCAGCAGATCAAATTCCCGGGCTTTCTGGCAGAAGGCGTTGGCGTCCTCTTCCAGTGCCTTGGGGAAGATGTAAAAGGTACCGCCCGGGCGCTCCACTTCAAAGCCCAGCGCGGTGAGTTTTTCGTACAACAGTTCCATGTTGGTCTGGTAGACCGAAAGGTCGCTGGTCACCTTCTGGCAGCGGCTGACTGCCCGCTGGATGATGCTGGGCGGGCAGTTGTGGCCGGTAAAGCGGGAGATCTGGCTCATCATGTCCACAAGGATGTCCTCCCCCTCGCACCCCGGGCGCACCGCCACATAGCCCAGACGCTCGCCGGGCAGGCTCAGGCTCTTGGAGTAGGAGAAGCAGGTCAGGGTGTGGGGGTAGAACGCCGCCGGGTAAGGCACGGTCTTGCCGTCAAACACGATGTCCCGGTAGGGTTCGTCACTGACCAGAAAGATATTGTGTCCGTACTGGGCGCTTTTTTCAGTCAGAATCGCCGCCATGCGGGTCAGGGTGTCGGCAGAGTAGACCACGCCGGTGGGGTTGTTGGGGGTGTTGATGAGCACGCAGGCGACCTTTTCGGTCAGCATCTGCGCAAAGGCATCCAGATTGGGCTGGAAAGTGGGCGCCTGCGGGGGCACCACCCGCAGCACTGCGCCGGTGCCCGCCACATAGGGGCCGTACTCCGGGAAGTAAGGCGCAAAGGTCAGCACCTCGTCCCCGGGCTGGGTCACCGCACGGATGGCATGGGCGATAGCACCCGCCGCGCCGGTGGTGGGGAAGATGTGCTTTTGCGCGTAGGGCAGACCGAAGGTCTCGGTCAGATGCGCCGCCACAGCGGTGCGGAAGCCCGGGTCGCCCTGACTGGGGCAATAGCCGTGCAGACTTACCGGCTCTTCCTGTGCCAGCAGGGTCTGCATGGCTTCGGTGAACTCCGGCGGGCAGGGCACGCTGGGGTTGCCCAGTGAATAATCGAACACGTTCTCGCTGCCGATCTGGGCAGCGCGCTGTCTGCCATACATGAAGGTCTCGCGGATGACGCTTTTGTTGTTCAGCATGGCGCGGTAGGTCTCGTTCAGCATACTACTTTCCCTCTGCTTTCCTTATGGCAACACCGCACAATTCCCGCCTTACGGCTTAAGCACCACTCCGGCGGCTGCGGCACGGCATCTGCGTTGCCAAAATGCTCGATAATACACAAAGTATTATCTGTGCTTTTGGCTTAGCATCTGCCGCACCTCACTCGCCGTATCGGCACTTAGAATTATGCGGTATTGCCTTATATCGCAAAGCCTGTGCGGGGCGGCTCCCCCTCATTTATGAGCCGCAGCCGTATAGCTTTGTTCCAGCTTGATGATGCAGTTATAGGTGGGATCCTGCTCTTTGATGAACTGCTCCATCTGGGTCAGCAGTTCCACCTTGTCCCCGGCATAGCCCGCGGGGAGCACCAGATCGAAAAGCACATTGGTGTGGGTCTTGCCCGGCACGATGCGCAGGTCGTGCAGTGAGAGCGCCGGGTCCAGCTGGCGCAGCTTTTCGGTCAGACGGCTGCGCAGCACCCCCACGGCGGCGTCCGAGGTAACGATGGGGTCATAGTGGATGGTCACCATCAGATGGTCGTGCTTCATAAAGTCCCGCTCGATGTTGTCGATCAGGTCGTGCGCCTCCAGCGGGTCCTGCTCGGCGGGCAGCTCCACATGGATGGAGGCAAACTGGTGGCCGGGGCCGTAGTCGTGCACCATCAGGTCATGTACACCCAGCACACCGGGATAACCCATCACGGTCTGTTCGATATGCTCCACCAGATCCTCGCTGGGGCTTTCACCCAGCAGCGGGCTCAGGGTATCCATCACCAGTCCCCAGCCGGAGATCAGGATGAACACTGCCACGCCCACGCCCATCAGGCCATCCAGCACATCCCAGCCGGTCACCCGACAGAGGATGGCAGCCACCAGCACTGCGGCAGTGCTCAGCACATCGTTGCGGCTGTCGGCGGCGGTGGCAATAAGGGTCTCGGAGGAAATGATACGGCCAATGGCGCGGTTGAAGCCGCTCATCCACAGCTTGACCAGAATGGACACCACCAGCACCGCCACGGTCAGCCAGCCGAACTGCACCGGGGTGGGGTGAAGCACCTTGGTGACCGACTCCTTCAGCAGGGAAAAGCCGATGCCCAGAATGGTCACGCTGACCACCAGCCCGGCAAGATACTCAAAGCGGGCGTGGCCGTAGGGATGCTCGGCATCCGGTGCCTTGGCGGCCAGCTTGAAGCCCACCAGACTAACGATATTGGAGGAAGCATCCGAAAGGTTGTTCAGTGCATCGGCAGTGATGGCGATCGAGCCGAACAGGGTGCCCACTACAAACTTGCCCAGACAGAGCAGGATATTGCACACCATGCCCACCACACTGGCCAGATTGCCGTAGGCGGCACGGACGCGGGGATCCTGCGGAGAATTGGGACGGCGTATAAACAGACGAATCAAAAGCTGCGTCATAAAAGCTCCTTTCAGGCTGCGCATTTTCAGCGCACCCAATGTCCTTCTAGTATAGCATTTTACTTTATGGTTTTAAAGGCGTTTCAGAAATTTCATCCCATTACGCCGGATATCAAACCGGGTTGCAGCACAAAAAGCCCCGGCGGCCATGCGGTCGCCGGGGCTTTTCGGAGATTTCGGGACTGTCTGTTCACAGTCTCTTGTAATTAAGGAGGAGTGCTCAGGTTTTTATCACAGGATCGGGCTTTCAAGGTCGCCTGTATCGGCGATGCCGTGCTTCTCGGCGTAGCCGGTCAGCATCAGGGTCAGAGCGCCGTCACCAGTCACGTTGCAGGCGGTGCCGAAGCTGTCCTGCAGGGCGAAGATGGCCAGCATCAGAGCAGTACCGGCGTCGTCGAACATCAGGACACCGGTGATCAGACCCAGAGAAGCCATAACGGTGCCGCCGGGCACGCCGGGTGCGCCGATGGCGAAGATGCCGAGCAGCAGGCAGAACAGGATCATGGTGCCAACGCTGGGCAGCTTGCCGTACAGGATCTTGGAAACGGTCATGCAGAAGAACACCTCAGTCAGCACAGAGCCGCACAGGTGGATGTTTGCAAACAGGGGGATGCCGAAGCTGACCATGTCCTTACGCAGCACCTTGCTCTTGCGGGCGCACTCCAGCGCCACACCCAGCGTAGCAGCACTGGACATGGTACCGACAGCGGTCAGGTAAGCGGGGCCGTAGTGACGCAGCACTTCCCAAGGATTCTTGCCGGAGTAAGCACCTGCCAGCAGGTACAGCACAGCCAGCCAGATGTAGTGACCGACCATAACGATGACGATGATCTGCAGGAAGGCGGGCAGCTGATGGGTGATGGTGCCCTCATAGCTCAGGCCGCAGAAGGTGGCGGCAATGTAGAAGGGCAGCACGGGGATGATGACCTTGCTCACGATGTCCAGCACGATGTTCTGGAACTCGGCCAAAAAGTCGCAGGTCAGCTTGCTGTTGGTCCAGGTGGCAGCCAGACCCACCAGAACGCTCAGCACCAGAGCGCTCATAACGCTCATGATCTGGGGAATGTTCAGCTCAAAGACGACACCCGGCAGCTCGCGCAGACCGGCAACATTGTTGTCGATGGACAGGTGGGGGATCAGGCCGTAGCCTGCGCCCATGCTCATGAAGGCTGCGCAGACAGAGGACACATAGGCGATGACGATGGCCACTGCCAGCAGGCGGGAGGCGTTTTTGCCCAGCTTCGTGATGGACGGGGCAATGAAGCCGATGATGATCAGCGGCACGCAGAAGGTAATGAGCTGACCCATGATGTACTGCAGGGTCACCACAACGCCCATGGTGCTCTCGTTGAACAGCTGACCAAGGATGATACCAACAAAAATGCCCAACAGAAGCCGGAAGGGCAGACTATTGAATAGCTTTTTCATAACTTTAGTACCTCTTTCTTTTTCCCCGGAAAGGGGCCGGGTGGGGAGACTTATTCCGTCTCCGGGAGGTGTTTGTTCAGCATCAGATCAAGGATCACGCTGTCGCTGGTGCCGTGGGTGCTCAGGGTGGCAAAGTTGTCCAGCGTATATTCCACATTGTGCTCCACGATGCCATCGGTGCTCTGCACCCGCACGCCGCGCACGCCCATGGCAGCTGCCTGACAGGCGGCGTTGACGCAGGTAGAGATCTTCAGCGCACAGTCGGCCTTTGCACCATCGCATACCATGCCGGTAATGTTGCCCACCATGTTCTGGATGGTGCAGCATACCTCGTGGTAGCCGCCGCCCAGCAGATAGGCAATGCCGCAGGCTGCGCCGGTGGCGGCTACGGTTGCACCACAAAGGTTGCTCAGGCGGCCAAACTTGGCCTTGATGCGGATCGCGATCAGGTTGGAAAGGGTCACGGCGCGGAGCATCTTCTCCTCGTCGATGTCCAGCCAGCGGGCAGTTGCCACCACAGGCATGGTAGCCGTGATGCCCTGATTGCCGCTGCCGGAGTTTGCCACCACCGAGACCGGTGCGCCTGCCATGCGGGCGTCCGCACCGGCAGAAGCGATGACCATAGCGTTGGTGGTCAGGTCGCGGGTCATCAAACCCTTGCGACAGTTCAGTTCCAGATTGCGGCCAATGGCAAGGCCGTATTCCTTGGAAAGACCCTCGTTGCTGATGGTCGTGTTCACCTGTACGGCGCTGCGGATGATATCGATGGGGTCGTGCAGGGGGTCCAGCTCCTCAGTGCAGTAATCCCAGATGGAGCGGACGGTCAGAAATTCTGCGATCTGCTCCGGGGTCACCACATCACTGTCCCCTGCTGCTGCGGGGTCGGCGTGCTGCTTGTCCAGCGTCGCCACGCCGTCCTGCTCCACCAGTACCACATTGGTGTGCAGATCCCGCACCACCGCGCGGCCGGTGTGGCCGTCGGCAGTAACAACCACCTCAACGTAGAGCTTCTGCGGCACCTGTGCCACCTCTACCTTGACCTTGCCTGCCTTGACAAGGGCTGCGGCTTCTTCCATCTGCTCCCGGGGCACATAGTTCATGACCTCCAGCAGGTGGATGGGGTCGCCGCCTACGGCACCAATGGCGGCGGCGTAATCCATGCCCTGATACGAGGTGCCCGGAATGCCTGCCGACATGGCGTTTTTGATAATGTTGATGCTGGCGCGGACGGTCACGGCTTCTACCCGTGTGCCACCCGCCTTGCGGAGTGCTGCGCCCGCCTCTGCGGCGGTGAGAGCGACTGCGCCGGGCTCCGTACAGCCGGTGGCCAGCTCCATCTCACTGTTCAGGATGCGAACGAACATCTGTTTATCCATTTGGTTCACCGTTTCTTTTCTTCCCGTGCGGGGGAACTTACTTTACAGCAATGCACTCGATCTCCAGCGGAGCGTCCTTGGGCAGCTTGCCCACCTGCACCGCGCTGCGCGCGGGGTAGGGCTGCGCAAAATACTCGCCGTACACCTTGTTCATCTCTGCAAAATCGTTGATGTCCGCCAGAAACACCGTGGTCTTGACCACATTGGCCAGCGTCATCTCCTGCTGTGCCAGAATGGCCTGGATGTTCTTGAGGGACTGTGCAGTCTGGGCGGCGATGCCTTCCGGGATCAGGCCGGTGGCCGGATCGATGGGCAGCTGCCCGGATACATAGACGGTCTGCCCCGCAGCGATGCCCTGCGAATAGGGCCCGATGGCAGCGGGAGCATTGGGGGTAACGATCACCTGTTTCATCCGATTTTTCTCCTTTTCCATTTGTCGGCACTGAAATCAATTTTCCGAAAAAAGCTTCCCCCGGCCGGGGGAAATCTGTCCCCAAGGGGTGAAGGCTTTTGCACCGGGTCAATCTTCAAAAGTTGATTTCCGTGTTTTTCGGGAAGGGCTGTCCTTCCCTTGCTGACACTATCCTAACGCAGTGAGAATATTTTGTCAATAATATTTTCTTATCGTAAGAATAAATTGTCGCGCATGACAAAAAGTCCCGATAAATGTCATCAATTTGACGAAGCCATGGATACAACACACCTTTTTATTGTAAATTTCTGTCATTTCTGCTATGATAGCAATAGAACACGTGTGAGAATTTTTTCTTACGTGCTCCAGCAGTACAAAAGAGGTGAACGGGATGGATGCAAGACTTGAGCCTTATCGCGTAGTGGTATCTTTTCTGGGCGAAGCGCTGGGCCCGGACTACGAGGTAGTTCTGCACGACCTTACCAGTGAGGACGGCACCATTGTTGCCATCGTCAACAACCACATCAGCGGACGCACCGAGGGTGCGCCCCTTTCCAACATGGCGCTGCGCTTCATTCAGGAGCGGATGTATGAAAAACAGGATTATCTGGCGGGCTATCAGGGCGCTTCACAGGCCAAGGGGCGTCTGCGCTCCTCCACCATGTTCATCAAGGATAACGGCCAGCTCATCGGCATGCTCTGCATCAACTTTGATGCCGGTAAGTACAGCCGCATCGCGCAGGAGCTGCTTGCCCTCTGCGGGGCGCACACCGAGCCCTCCTCTACCGGCATCGGGGTGGAGAACTTTGTCAGTTCCCTGCCCGACGCCGTGCAGAATGCCATTGCCGAGGTGACCGGCAGCGCCGGGCTGCCTCCCGACCGGCTGACGATGGAAGAGAAGATCCGCATCGTGGAGTCTTTGCACCATGCGGGCATCTTTTATATGAAGGGTGCCGTCAGCGAGGTCGCCGCCCAGCTGGGCTCCTCGGAGGCCACCATCTACCGCTACCTGAGCAAGCTGAAGTGAGCTGCAAAGGAACTGTTTCCCGACAAAAAGACCGTCTCCGTTTTCAAACGCGGAGGCGGTCTTTTGCGTATCGTTTACGTTCCAGCCACCGGAAACAGCAGACTGTGCCGAACCGGAGGAAGTGGTGTTAAGGGAGAACGTGTACGCGCAGTGAAGCGACAATTCATCTTGTCTATACGCTTGAGAAGACTCTGAGCAAAAATTATTGATACATATTTTTTGAAGGATGGAGAAATCAGGTTGGATATGCAAAAAAAGCACCAGCCTGAGCTGATGCTTTTTTTGCGGCTAAGATGGTGGGATTCGAACCCACGTGCCCGGTTAAGGACAAAACGATTTCGAGTCTTTGAAATTGTTGGATGAAGCTGGTTCCTCGCGGCTGTCATTGGCAGCTGAGGGCATTTTTGCAACCTCAAAAAAGGCACGTCACACCGCAATTTGCAGGCAAAAATCAGCCGCTTTTTGCGAAATGACGTTAGAAAAAGCCTTTTTCACACAGGCCGTCAGCGGCTGCATTTCAGGTGTAGTTGTGTTAGATGTCCGTTAGAAATATGCAGTGCTGCCGTTGCTGTGCCAGCTCACAGCAGGCTTCCCTGTCTGAACGCAGCGTTTCCCGAAAGCCGGGAGATGCTGCGTTTTCTCTTGCCCGCATTGGGCTGAAAGGGAAGCCGCCATGTCAACATTCCGCGTCAATAAAAATGTCAACTACACCGTTATGAGCAACCACCACCTGCAGGATAAGAGGCTGTCCCTGAAAGCCAAGGGACTGCTGTCCTATATGCTCTCCCTGCCGGACGATTGGGATTACAGCCTGAAAGGGCTGACCGTTGGTTGCAAGGATGGTCTGGACAGTGTACGCACCGCTGTTCTGGAACTGGAAGAACACGGCTACGTCCGCCGTCAGAAAGTCCGCAATGCCAAAGGGCAGATCATCGACTACGATTATCAGGTCTACGAATCGCCTGTCGAGGACGCTCCTGCCGTTCCCGGCAAGGAAGGCGAGCCGTCGGACCCGTCCGCAGCCAAAAGTCCGAAAAGCCGCATGAAACCTTGTTCTTCACCATTTTTGGATTTTCCAAATTTGGCTGAGCCCAATTTGGAAAAGGCAACGCAACAAAATACTAATAAACAAAATACTAAAAGACAAAGTACTAATCTATCAGGGCCGACAGGCGAATCCGCAGATTTTGACCAGATGGAAGCACAGGTGCGGGAGGAGTTCCGGGAACGGCTGGAGATCGACACTCTTGCCCAGCGGTACGACCCCGACAAGCTGGAGGAACTGCTGGACAACATTGTGGAGATGTACTGCTGTCCTCGGCAGACCCAGTATGTCGGCAAGCAGCCGCAGACCACCAAAGCCATCCGGCTGCGGCTGGACAAGCTGACCAGCCAGCACGTTGAGTACATCTTCGATGTGATGTCCAACACCACCCAGCCCATCAAGAACATCATGGCCTATCTGCGCACCACCATCCTGAACGCACCCACCACGATGGAGCACTACTATCAGGCGCAAGGCAACTGGCTGACCGCACAGAATCGGAAGAAGTAAGCACTGTTTTCCACAAAGAACGCAACACCTGTTGAAAATGCAAAGGAGAATTTCCATGAAGAACACGAACGCCGTCCGCACCGAGATCCATTACGCACAGGTTGGGGAGTATCAGCTGCCCCTGCTCACCCTGCCGCAGACCGATGATACTGAACTGCTGGGCAAGTATGGCCGGATGCGGCTGGCCTATCTCAAGAATCAGCGTCCTGTGCTGTACAACCGGATGTTGCTGAACGGTACGCTCTGGCCGCATTTGCAGGAAGTCCAGAGAGCCGCCTCAGAACAGCTGGAGCGCACGATTGCGGCCTTGGCAGACAAGTTTTCCCTGCGCCGGACAAAGAGCGATCACAGCTTCTCTGGGTGGCCCATATGAACGGGCTGAAAGCGCAGGCGGAGGAAGTGGTGGTAAGGGAGATCGTGTATCAATGATTTTTCTTGTCTATCCGCCCGAACATGGTATAATGAAGATAAAAAGCTGTATTTGAAGCTCTTTCATCCTGCCATTGAATACATTTGGGGGAAATTTATGAATCGCGAATATTACTTTTCCACCATCAAAGATTTTATATCCACCAATCCAACTTCGATCTTAGGGGAACTGATGGTTCACGATGAATTCAAAACTACGGACCAGCAGAAAAATGCATGGTTAAAGGAAATTTCAATTCTGCAAAATCAACTGACCGACTATCCAGAAGGGGAAATTTCTTTTGAGTATACGATTCCCCGCATCGGACATCGCATTGATACGATTTGTATTATAGATGGCATTATCTTTTTACTTGAATTTAAAGTCGGAAGTTCCAAATACACAAAGAATGCCGATGATCAAGTAACCGATTACGCGCTTGACCTTAAGTATTTCCACGAAGCCAGCAAAGACCGTTATCTTATTCCAATTGTCGTTGCCACGGAAGGGGCCGTTCAGCCCGTCAGCATCCAGTTGATGCACGATAAGATTTCCATGCCTTTGCATTGTAGTCAAGAAAGCATCGCCACTGCTATCACCGCTACACTTTCCATCCTACATGATGCACCTCTCTCATTATCCACATGGCAGAATGCTCGGTATGCCCCAACGCCTACCATTATCGAGGCAGCGCAGGCTATGTACCGGAATCATTCTGTATATGATCTCTCGCGGAATGATGCTGGTGCTCAAAATTTAACAGCCACTACAATGGCTATTAATCGCATCATCGACCACTGTAAGCGCTTCCATGAAAAGGGGATTTGTTTTATTACCGGTGTTCCGGGCGCAGGAAAAACTCTTGCAGGATTGAACATTGCAAATGCACGACATCGGTTTGAAACCGACGAGCACGCAGTTTTCCTTTCCGGAAACGGCCCGCTGGTAGATGTTTTGCAAGCCGCATTGTCAAAAGACCGTGCCGAGCGCAATCACATTCCTCTTAAAACTGCAGAGCGCGAGGCAAAGACTTTTATTCAGATTATCCATAAATTTCGAGACGATGCCATGATAACTGCTTCTGCTCCCAAAGAAAAAGTAGCTATCTTTGACGAAGCCCAACGTGCGTGGGGTGCATCCAGTCTATCCAATTTTATGAAACGGAAGAAAAACGTCACAGACTTCAACCAATCCGAGCCGGAATTTCTTATCAGTATTATGGACCGGCATAAGGATTGGGCCGTTATCGTCTGCCTCGTTGGCGGTGGTCAGGAAATTTATACCGGCGAAGCAGGAATTCAAGATTGGTTCCTAGCATTGAGAGAACATTTTCCGGATTGGAAAGTTTATATTTCGGACAAAATGACAGATTCTGAATATGTTGGAACTGCCTCTATTGGAAATTCCCTCCAAAATTTGGACTGTACCATTGTTCCAGAACTCCATTTAGGGGTATCACTTCGATCTTTTAGAAGTGATAAACTTTCCGCATTTATAAAAGCACTTCTTGACAATCATCCGCAGCAAGCCGCTGACTTATGTCAAGAACTCCAATCTTCCTATCCCATCGTATTAACACGAAATTTTGATACGGCAAAGCTATGGGTAAAATCCCATGCCCGCGGCACCGAACGATATGGTCTCTTGGCAAGTTCGGAGGGGAAACGACTCCGTGGCGCAGGCATTTGGGTTCCCACTCAAATCGACCATGTCAACTGGTTTTTAAAGGGAAAAGATCATGTTGATTCTTCCTACTACTTAGAGGTGGCCGCATCTGAATTTAAGGTGCAGGGTTTGGAAGTTGATTACGCCATTGTGGCATGGGATGCGGATTTTCGCTATATAAATGGCGATTTTGATTACTTTCGATTCCGTGGAACTCGCTGGAACCATACCAACATAAAACAACGCCAGCAATATCAGAAAAATGCTTATCGGGTTCTTTTGACAAGAGCGCGTCAGGGGTTGGTCATATACATTCCCGAAGGCTCCCAAGAAGATCAAAGTCGCATTCCTGCACTTTACGACGGAACCTACCGCTATTTGCTATCATGCGGTATTCCAGAAATTTAATAGGAGGGTTTCATGAAAACTGTCCGCGT
>OMBM01000972.1_pt1 | contig 11970 bp, 7 predicted proteins | sample 1644861 | NCBI WGS metagenome assembly OMBM01 (sample SAMEA103958165, study PRJEB25191) | human gut metagenome | biome: human-associated habitat [ENVO:00009003]; feature: intestine environment [ENVO:2100002]; material: feces | place: Germany | collected 2013/2015 | reverse complement strand
AGGAGAAATTGACGTATCAAAGATTGATCTCATGCAGCTAAATAGCCATTTAGCTGAGTATTGATTCTTTGCTTCGTATAAATCGAATCAAGTATTGAAACCACTTTTCGCTGTGTCTCGATGTGAGGAAGTTCAATTTCAATTCGAGACACATCAGCAGGATGGACACGAAATACTTTCATACCTCTTACATACCGACGAAGCTCACCGATAAAACAAGGAGAACTCATAAGGTAGTTGAGATAGGCAGGTATAACAAGATCTCTGCGTTTAACACGGACAATAGTCGTCTCAGTACCCGAAACAGCAAGCTTATTTTGTGGATTGTTGAAAAGATAAGCATGTCCCAAATCATCAACAGTTTCCGAAGTAAGCACATACACGATGTCCTGATCTTTAAGGCACTGACTTTCTTTAACCTTTTCACCGCGGAGAATAAACGGAATAGGTTTTGATGGACTTTCAACATCAATGCGCAGGTCAAACCCTTTATAAAGGTCACCATAATGGATATAGAGGTAATCTCCGGTGTCGTGCATACGGGCACGGGGAATGCTCGCTCCACGACTAAAGCTGCAAATATCGCCAAGTACGACTTTACATCCCATACCCAATTGCCTCCAGATTCTTCTTGATTTGCTCTTGCAAGCGGCTGGATTCCTCAAAGCACTTGGAAATCTCACCAGTTAGCCGCTTCATTTTCTCTTCGAATGGTTCACCGTCATCTTCCGGTTCGGCAATGCCTACATAGCGGCCTGGCGTGAGAATGTAGTCTTGCTTGGCAATGTCCTCAGTTGTGGCGATGGCAGAAAAGCCCTTCTCCTCTTCCAGTGTTCCAGCACGGAATGCGTCGAACGCTCCCGATACCTTGGCGATGTCTTCATCGGTGAACTCACGCAGTTTACGAGAAACCATGGTTCCCATGTCCCTCGCATCAATAAACAAGGTCTTGCCCGGCTGGGCCTTCTTGTTTGTGATTATCCACAGACTCACAGGAATACCCGTGCTATAGAAAAGCTTATCGGGCATGGCAATGATGCCTTCGACCAAATCTTTTGCGACAATGTTGGCTCGAATATCGCCTTCACCGCTCGTTTGACTTGATAAAGCGCCATTGGCAAGCACTAGACCAATACGCCCTCCAGCCGGCTGCAGATGATGAATCATATGTTGCATCCATGCAAAGTTGGCGTTGCCTTCTGGCGGAGTGCCGTAATCCCATCTCGGGTCTTCTTTGAGCTTATCCCCTCCCCAATCTTTCAGATTGAATGGCGGATTGGCAAGAATGAAATCGAATCTCTCGTTCTTATGCAGATCATTAAAGAACGTATCCGCATTATGATCGCCAAGATCGGCGTCAATACCACGGATGGCAAGATTCATCGTCGCCATTTTCCATGTAGTCGGGTTGCTTTCCTGCCCGTATACGGACAGATCAGAAATCTTGCCTTGATGCCGTTCAACAAACTTGGCCGACTGCACGAACATGCCGCCAGACCCGCAGCAAGGATCATAGACCCGCCCATGGTAAGGCTCAATAATCTCAACCAAGGTTTTCACAATGCAGGCCGGCGTATAGAACTCTCCAGCATTCTTGCCTTCAGCTTCCGCGAACTTGGCCAAGCAGTATTCATAGGTGCGTCCAAGAATATCTCTGCTGTCACCTTTATCCGCCATCTTTACGTTGGTGAACAGATCCACAACCTCGCCCAAGCGGCGCTTGTCGAGCTCCTGACGGGCAAAGTTCTTGGGGAGAATATTCTTCAGCTTATCGTTCTCCGATTCAATCGAACGCATAGCCTCATCGATTACCTTGCCAACCTCTGGAGTGTGCGCAGCGGCGGCAATCACATTCCAACGTGCATTTTCAGGCACAAAGAAAATATTCTCTGCCATGTACTCGTCGCGATCCTCTTCAAAGCCTTCGCCTTCATCCACAAGCTCCTGATGCTTCTGATCGAACTTGTCGGAGATGTACTTCAGGAAGATCAGGCCGAGAACCACATTCTTGTATTCCGAAGCATCAATGTTGCCCCGTAGCTTGTCCGCGGCTTTCCAAATCTGCTCTTCAAAGCCGATTTCCGCCGTATTATCGTTTTTCTTCTTCGCCATTTCCTGTTCCTACTCTTCAATCTTGGTATCAGCCCAAAGCTCGCACTGCTTCATCACAGTATCCATGGCATCATCGACGCCTTCAGGCGGATACTTGTATTTTCGCAGCAAACGTTTGATCGCACGCCGCATTCCAGCACGGGCACTTTCCTTCTTCTGCCAGTCAATCGTGGCACTTCTTTGCATGGTTTCAGTCAACTCACGCGCTATAGCAACCAACTGGTCGTTGTTATAGAAATCCTTGACCGCTTGAGGTTTGGTAATGGCATCATAGAATGCCATTTCCTCATCATTCAGTCCAAGCTTCTGGGCATCATCACGGTCTTTCATAATGTCACGAGCCATTTGAAGAAGCTCTTCAATGACCTGCGCATTGGTCAGCATGCCATTGAGATAGGAGTTCAATGTGTTTTGCAGCATCTCGCTGAATTTCTGTGCTTTGACCACGCTGGTCCGCTGATAGGCACGAACTTTCTCCTTGATGAGTCGTTTCAGACTCTCGACGGCGATGTTCTTTTCCTTCATGCCAGCGATTTCCTGAAGAAACGCTTCATCGAACAAGGAAATCTCAACACTGTTCTTGTCGAAAAGGTTGATCACGCCATCAGCGTGAACGGTTTGCTCAAGGATGTCGCTTACACGCTTGTTGAATTCGGCGTAGGTCATGCCTCCACCACCGTTACCTTTACGCCCGGTAAGGCGAAGTACCTGAACACGCAAAACCGACAAATAAGCTGCTTCGTGCTGGTCCTCTTCAGAAACCAGGCTCTTGCATAGGCTCAATGCCTGGTTCATCAGTTGGCATTGCTTGAGGAAGTTTTCGGTATCTTCATGACGCTTCGGCTCAAGCAGCCAATCGGTTCCTTCGGCAATGGCATCTGCCAAAGCCTCTCGACTATTCGTAAAAATCAATTTCCTGTAGTCGAAGCCATACATAAGGTCGCGGCATACATCAAGTTTTTCAACAAATTTCGGGTAAGCCGTCGCAGCAATATCCATATTGCTGTAATTATGCTGATCTCGATTCGTATAGTCCTTCATTGCTTGCTTAAGAGCTCCGGCGATGCCTATATAGTCGACTACCAGACCGCCTTCCTTGCCTTTGCAAACACGATTCACTCGGGCAATGGCCTGCATGAGGTTATGACCCTTCATCGGTTTGAAAACGTACATAGTCGACAGACTTGGTACGTCAAAGCCCGTAAGCCACATATCAACGACAATGGCAATCTTCAATGGATCGTCATCATCTTTGAACTTCCGCTCCATCTCCTTCTTATGCGTGCTACCTCCGCATACGTCGAACCATTCCTCGGGATCCTGATTCGACATGGTCATCACCACACCGATTTTTTCTTTCCATTCAGGGCGTAATTCCAAAATCTTGTAGTAGATTTTCATCGCAATCGGGCGACTATACGCAACAATAAGAGCCTTGCCGGCAAGCACATCAGCACGGTTGTTCTCGTAATGGTCAACAATGTCACGGCAGAGCGCATCGATGGTTTCCGGAGTATCAAAAATCGCATCAAGCCCGCCAAGGTCATGCTTGGATTTCTCAATACTTGCTTCATCTGCTTGATCAGCAAATTCCCTATAAGCGGCGTCAATTCGCCCAAGGGCTCCCTCATCCAGATGCAGTGCGACAACTCGACTCTCATAATAAACCGGTTTAGTTGACTCATCTTCAACTGATTGAGTCATGTCGTACACATCGATGTAGTCACCAAAAATCTCACGAGTATTACGGTCATCCGTCGATATGGGGGTACCCGTAAAACCGATATAGGAAGCATTCGGCAAAGCCCTGCGAACCATACGAGCCGCGCCAATACTCACCTTGCCATTCTCATCGATGGTTTCTGTGAGTCCGTATTGGCCTCGGTGGGCCTCATCCACCATGACAATAACGTTGTTCCGGTCGCATAGCGGTTCATCTCCATCAGAGAATTTCTGCATGGTGGTGAAAATAATGCCGTTTGCTTCCCGCCCTTCCAGCAATTCCTTCAAATTCTGCCGACTTTCAGCCTGCACCGCCTGCTGGCGCAGGAACTTCGCACATCTGGTGAACTGACCGAACAACTGGTCATCCAAATCATTGCGATCAGTAATGACCACAATCGTTGGGCTCTCCAAATATTTTTGAATCAAATGTGCGAAGAACACCATCGACAGAGATTTGCCGCTCCCCTGGGTATGCCAGAACACGCCAATTTTGCCATCTCCAGCAACCGCATCCTGAGCGCGGACAACAGCTTTTTTCACGGCAAAATACTGGTGATATGCACCAAGAATTTTGACTATTTTTTCAGAAGTATCGTTAAAGCACACGAAATTCTGAATAATATCCAACAACCTTGCTTTTGGCAGCATTCCATCAAGCATGGTCTTCCACGAAGCGTTCTTCGTTTCGGAATAGTCCCCATCGACAGACTTCCATGCCACGTAACGATCCTCGTCCGCGGTAATGGTACCAACTCTAGTTTCAGTCATATCGCTCATTACGCAGAACACATTCGGCACAAACAAGCTCGGAATCTGCTTCATGTACTGACGAAGCTGCAAATAAGCGTCAGACGCATCAGTTTCCACACGTGACGGCGACTTAAGTTCGAAAATGACCAATGGCATGCCATTGATGAAGATAATTATATCAGGGCGCTTCTCTGAATATTCGACAAAAGTCCATTGATTGACAACTTGGAACACATTGTTTTCAGGATGGTTGAAATCTAGAAGGCGAACGATTTCATTCCGTTCTTCTTTACCATCAAAATAACGGACTTCCACACCAGACTGAAGATAGTCATTAAAAATTTCATTCCGCTGCTCAAGACTTCCACCCTCAATATTCTTAATTTTGAGAATTGCCTCATCAATTGCCTTCGCAGGCAACCCTTGATTGACATTAGACAATGCTTCCGGGAGAACATCAGGAATAAAAACATCTTGATAATTCTCAGAAGAACGACGAACATCCGGACCGAACAAATGCTCATATCCCATTGAATCCACAAGATGGTCAATGATCGTATGCTCATACCAGTCTTCATCGATAATCATGGAGTGATTCTTGCCAAGAACAGATTCAACTAACGAACTGTCCATCATGCGCTTCTTTGCCATATCTACTCTCATTCACCGATATCCGGAAAACCATCCAAACCGATTGTACGCTACCAAGGGGGTTCTACTGCCACTTTGCACACCGGCGTCGGTACAAACAACTTGAAACAAATCACTTCCGCCCCTCCCAATCTGCATATGTATCATTATCTTTGGTCCTCCACTCACGACGTCCATTAGCAGTCGCACGTCCTTGTACAAAAGCAGCAGCGGCAGAAGGCGAAGAGAAAGGCACATCTCTTGTCAAAGTCGCAATCCCCTTATCATCGATAACGATTGCTCCCTCATTGTTTAATCGTTCATGAAGCTGTTTCCGTAATTCAAACTGCCTGCGAGTACTTTCGACAACATTGTCCTTACGCGTTACTTCTGCAGCAATCGCAGACCCTTTAAGCACAGTAAATTCACCATCAATAATTTGCCCATAAGCAGTACCTCCATGTTTCTTTACCGATACTTGGAATATCGGAGAATCATATTGCAATTCTTCCCCTGCCTTCAATGCATCATCCCATTTTGATGAACGACCGCGAAACACTTCTACCCCAAGTACCGGCAGAATCGTCAGAAATTCCTTAATGAAATGATTCATATCCGAAGCATCTGCTTCCGGCAAATCCGCACCCCCTGTAGGCTCATTGCCGTTTTCCAAAGGAATACGTCCAATCTCCTTAGCTCTCTGGATAAGCTGAGCCTCAATGTAGCGAGCATGTGCACTAGTCAGGTTGCCATCTTTTGAAGTGACAAACACTACTTCAGACCAGAATGATTTCTTGGCCGCATGCTGTTTTAAGCGACTTGCAATATTGTCGCTTTCACCAATATAAGCCAATGGACTTCCATCACTTTTGTCACCAAGCAGGATATAAACGCCTGTACGCTGAGCTTCTTCGCGTTGATAGATTCGACCAAGTTCACTGCGGCTGCCTTTAAACACATGGCCAGTCCAGTTCATGATTTCTGCTGTAACTAAACCACTAAAAGTTCCATCAATCAGAAATAACCTGATCTGCTTACCTTCTGCCATAATGACCAGCTTCCTCCCATTTACAGCGATTGTATCGGTCCGAACATCAGAAAACACTCATTGACACAGTGCCATCAGGCAGCGTGAACCCGCTACATGCGGGAACAAAAATATAGTTATTCCGCCGCAACGGACTTGTATACTTACTCGTATACTTCAAGCAAACTATAAGGTGAAACATGTCGGTTACATCGATTCTCGACAATATGATTTCCGTCACCGATCTCAACCGCGGTGGCGCAAGCAAAACACTAAGCCGAGTCGGTAACAACCACCCAGTCATCGTGCTCGACGGCAATCGGCCCAGCGCGGTTATCATTACCCCCGATGACTATTGGCGCCTCACTCAAGCGGAAGAGGATTTCGCACTATACCAAGAAGCCATGGACCGCCTACACAATGGCGACGGAACACAATTGACCGACATAGACGTATTCGGCGAGCATTACCATTCCGTCAACGACGGTTTTGAACCAGAATTTGAATAAGGCTTGCAACAACGCCAGTTTCGACAAGATTTTCAGACAGCATAAGGAGAACACATGCGGTTGGAAATGACGGGAAGCTTTGATGCCGATGGGAGTGCGGCATCATCCAATGACCTGCTGTTCCTTGGATTCCACGGATACAGCAACGATGAATCGGGAATGGTGCGCATCATCAACGCGATCTGTGCAACCGGCAGTCCCGACAACACGCATCACGCCAACGCCAACGGAAACGGCAACGTCAATAGCAATACCAACCGCAATCCCGCTGCCGACCCACCCATCAAGCCCAACTACATCTCATTCCGCGGCGCATATACGCGCCCATACATCGGCAGCCACTACTGGTATCCCGACGGATGCTCCGTCAGCGAGCGCCAACATGAGTGCAGCCAGGTCGGCGCCGAAGTGGTGTGCATGCTGCAATCGCCGGTATTCCAGCGTTTCCGCAAGGTGTTGATCGGTTTTTCACAGGGCGGATACCTGTCGTATCGCATGACTACGGAGTATCCGGACGTGTTCGATATGGCGGTGTTGCTCAGCCCGTCATTCAAGGGGGAAACAGCGGACACGATCCCTGCCGGCCGCACACGATTCGCGCTTTGCTACGGCAGTGATGACCGTACGATTCCAATCGCCGACCAGCAGTGTGCCCGTGAGCAACTTGGCTCGACCGGTCGTTGCACGTATTTCGAATATCCCGGCATGGCGCACAACATATGTGATCAGGAAATTGCCGACGTGCGCGCCTGGCTGGGATTGTGAGCCATGGCGAGTACTCACATACCATGCGTAATTGGAATCTTGCCAAAGAACGCTCACTAGAGCTGATAAGTGTAGCTTATTTTTGCGTTAGCTACATGCAATCGGATAAGTGTAGCTTAATTCCGCATTAGCTACATGTATTTGCCTATAGAAAAAGCCGGACGGTGGATTCCTGGATCCGCCCGTATGGGCGAACCCGTTGAATCCGCCGTCCGGCGGCGCGACTGTTTCTCAAGAATGTGTGCTTGACTCACATGGATGGTACTGAGAACCATTCGCTTAACGATCTGCTTCCATGCGCGCCAACCGTGTACAAAACGCGGCTGCGCGGCACGGACACAAATCAAGTCTTGCGTGGCTCGAGCCGCGGTGGGCAACGCCACGGCGGCTCGAAAGCCAAGGGATTACTCTAGCCGCAGCTTGGAATAATCGCAAGCCGACCAAACTTCGGTTCAGGCTTTGGCGACTTCCACGCTGAGCTCGGTGCCTTCCTTCACGTCGAAGGAGGTGGCGAGCGTCTCGGAGGTGATGAGATCCTTGAACTGCTCGACCTTCGCCACGTCGCCGGCCGGGACGGTCAGCTTCAGCGCGATATGGTCGGAGACCTCGAGACCGGCGGCCTTACGGGCGTCCTGCACGGAGCGGATCACGTCGCGGGCGTAGCCTTCGGCAACCAGATCGTCGTTCAGCTCGGTGTCGAGGATCACGAAACCGCCGGTCGGCAGGGCCGCGGACACGGAGTTGGCGGCCTCTTCGGCGTTCTGCTCCTCCACGCTGTTGATCAGCTCGTACTCGCCCTCTTCCAGCGTAATGTCGCCGTTCGGGGTCTCGCACACCGGAGCGCCGGAAGCGTCCACATGCCATGCGCCGGACTTGGAGGCCTTGATGGCGAACTGCACGTCCTTGCGCAGGCGCTTGCCTGCAACGCGGGCGTTCACGCGCAGCTCGTGGATGATCTTCAGGCCCTGGGAGCCCGCATCCTCAAGCGTGCACAGCTCCACGTCCTTGACGTTGAGCTCGGACTTCAGAATCTCGTCGTACGCGGCCACGGCGGCGGTATCCTCCACCACCACGGTGAGCTTGCTCAGCGGCTGGCGCACGCGGATCTGCTTCGCCTTACGCATGGACAGGGTGCTGGAGACGACCTCGCGCACCTTTTCCATGGCGTTCACCAAAGCCGGATCGTCGACGAGCACGCGGCCAAGTTCGGTGGCTTCGCCGGTCTTCTCGTCGGCCAGGAACGGCCAGTCGGCCAGATGCACGGATTCGCCTCCGGTCAGGCCGCGCCACACGGATTCGGCTTCCATCGGGGCAAGCGGCGCAAGGACGCGCATGAACACCTCAAGCACGGTGTACAAGGTGTTGAACGCGTTGGCGTCCTCGTTCCAGAAGCGGTCGCGGTTGTTGCGGATGTACCAGTTGGTGAGCATGTCGATGAAGTCGGACACGGCGTCGCATGCATCGGAGATCAGGAACTGGTCCAGCGAGGACTGGGTCTTTTCGACCAGTCGGTGGGTACGGGCCAGCAGGTAACGGTCCATTTCCGGCAGCGATGCAACTTCGTCGGCGCGAAGCTTGCGCGCGTCGTACCCGGCCGCGTTCGCGTACAGCGTGAAGAAGTAGTAGGAACTCCACACCGGCAGCATGACCTGGCGGACGGTGTCGCGGATGCCATCGGCGGTGACGATAAGGTTGCCGCCGCGCAGGATCGGCGAGCTCATGAGGAACCAGCGCATGGCGTCGGAGCCGAAGTCGTTGAACACGCCGTTCACGTCCGGATAGTTGCGCAGATGCTTCGACATCTTCTGTCCGTCGGAGCCGAGCACTATGCCGTGGCAGATCACGTTCTTGAACGCCGGCCTGTCGAACAGGGCGGTGGCCATGACGTGCTGCACGTAGAACCAGCCACGGGTCTGGCCGATGTATTCCACGATGTAGTCGCACGGGAAGTGCTGTTCGAAGGTTTCCTTGTTTTCGAACGGATAGTGGTACTGGGCGAAGCTCATCGAACCGGATTCGAACCAGCAGTCCATCACGTCGCTGATGCGGTGCATGTGGCTCTTGCCGGTCGGATCGTCCGGGTTGACGCGGGTCAGCTCGTCGATGTACGGGCGGTGCATGTTGATGTTGCCCTCATGATCGCGCGGATAATCGCCGAAGTCGGCCTTGAGCTCATCGAGTGAACCGTACACGTCCACACGCGGGTACTTCGGATCGTCCGAAACCCATACCGGGATCGGAGAGCCCCAGAAACGGTTGCGGGAGATCGACCAATCGCGTGCGTTCGCCAGCCACTTGCCGAACTGGCCGTCCTTCACGTTGTTCGGAATCCAGTTGATCTGCTGGTTGAGTTCGAGCAGGCGGTCCTTGATCTTGGTGACGGCCACGAACCAGGAGCTCACCGGCTTGTAGATCAGCGGGGTGGCGCAACGCCAGCAGTGCGGGTAGGAGTGCACGTAGCTCTTCTCCTGGAAGAGGATGGCGCGCTGCTCTTCGGGGATGCGGGCCAGCGGGCCGTCACCGGCGCGCAGGTTGCGCAGGATCGGCTTGTTGGCGTCGAACACGTACATGCCCTCGTAATCCGGGCACAGCGACGTGAACTTGCAGCCCGCGTCGAGCACGTCCACGCTCTTGATGCCCTTGGCGTTGAGCGTGTTCATATCGTCCTCGCCGTAGGGGGCCTGATGGACCAGGCCGGTACCTTCAACGGTGTCGACGTAGTCGGCGGTGAAGATCTGGTAGCCTTCCGGCCCCGGCACCTGGCCCTCGGCGGCGTTCTCGTCGCCTGCGAAGTACGGGAAGACCGGGTAGTAACGCCAACCTTCCATTTCGGCGCCCTTAAGCTCGCGCACGATCTCGTAGTTCTCGCCAAGTTCCTTCTCGTAGGAGCCAAGCAGCGGCTTGCCGAGGTAGAACTTCTTGCCAGCGAACTTGCCTTCGGTCGGACGCACCTCGACGTAGTCGATGTCAGCGCCGACCACGATGGCGAAGTTGGTCGGAACGGTCCACGGAGTGGTGGTCCAGAAGACGGCGTAGGCATCCTCCTCGTCGCGCAGCTTCACGGCCACGGACACGGTGGTGTCCTGACGGTCCTGATACACGTCGGCGTCCATGCGCAGCTCGTGCGCGGACAGCGGCGTCTGGTCCTTCGGGCAGTACGGCAGCACGCGGTAGCCCTGGTAGGCCAGACCCTTGTCGTACAGCTGCTTGAAGGCCCACATCACGGACTCCATGTACGTGATGTTCAGGGTCTTGTAGCCGTGCTCGAAATCGACCCAACGGGCCTGACGGTGCACGTAGTCCTTCCACTCGTTCGTGTACTTGAGCACGGACGCGCGGCAGGCGTCGTTGAACTTGTCGATGCCCAGTTCCTTGATCTGGTCGACGGAGTCGATGCCCAGTTCCTTCTGGGCTTCAAGCTCGGCCGGCAGACCGTGCGTGTCCCAGCCGAACACGCGGTTGACGCGGTGGCCCTTCATGGTCTGGTAACGCGGGATGACGTCCTTCGCGTAACCGGTCAGCAGGTGGCCATAGTGCGGCAGGCCGTTGGCGAACGGCGGACCGTCGAAGAAGACGAATTCGTTCTGGCTGTGATCGCCGGAAGGACGGCGTTCGATGGACTTCTGGAAGGTGCCGTCCTTGTCCCAGTAGTCAAGCACGGACTCCTCAAGCTTGGGGAAGCTGGGGTTCGGCGCGACATTGGCGCTCTGCTCACCGGCAGCAGCCTTCGGATACACATGATTGGTGGATTCGCTCACCGTATGCTCCTCGTTTGGCGGTTTCATTACTTACTTTACGAGGACGATGATTTTCGTGCGATTGCGCACGTCCGACACCGCGGTACCACCTCGCTTGCCGCACTCCCCTGTTTTCTTACGCAGGCTTCCCTGCACAGGTTTCATACGACCGCTTGACGTTCGGCTGTTCGGGCCGATCCCGCCGGTTCTACTAGGCCGCACCCAAAAGCGCCGACCGTTCTTCCGGAAGCTCCCCGCTGATAACGGATCATTGCTATACGTTTCAAATCGTCAGCCTAGCACTTACCACGAACGTAGGAAACGCGAAAAGCCGCATGGCGTCCACCATGCGGCTCCTTCAGCGCGACGATTGAAATTCAATCGCAATCAAAAGCGAATCAGCCTTCGTTGAGCTGAGTTTCCAGCTGCTCGACAATGTCAGCATGCATCTTCTCGCTGATCTTCACCTTGAGCAGGAACACAACACCGCTCAGGATGATGACAGCCAGCGGCACATAGAAGGCGCAGACCTTGAAAGTGTGGATGTTCGCGGCAGTCATGTCGGCGGCGGTGGCGTCACCAATCATGCCGGCGGCGATGGCGACAGCACCGACGATACCGTTGGAGCAGGCGCCTGCGATCTTGTCGAGCATCGGACGCACGGACAGGGTGACGGCCTCGTTGCGCTTGCCGTTCTTCAGCTGGCCGTATTCGA
>OMBM01000962.1_pt1 | contig 12100 bp, 9 predicted proteins | sample 1644861 | NCBI WGS metagenome assembly OMBM01 (sample SAMEA103958165, study PRJEB25191) | human gut metagenome | biome: human-associated habitat [ENVO:00009003]; feature: intestine environment [ENVO:2100002]; material: feces | place: Germany | collected 2013/2015 | reverse complement strand
TATCATCAGCTCTCAAAATCGTTCTTCTCGATGATAGTAAAACTATCATCATTTACCGAAGGAACGCTTGAATTAAAAGATGCGCCAAAAGAGAACCGGGATATAAAAATCAATGAATTTATGCGCATGGTCGAAGTAACGAGTGCTGCGCAAAATGCTTTGTACGAAAATGCAGCATTTATTCCAAAAGATATCTTTGAACAGTATGATGTAATTTACAGTAAAGCAAATGATTTGTTTTGGCTTTATGAGAAAAGAATGCAGGAGTATGCATTTAAGAAACTTGATTTTGATGCGTTAGTCACCGATGAAGACAAAGCTGTTATAAAGGAAATTGAGAAAGAGTTCTCTTCCGTAAACGCAAAACTTCGTGAATACTTATCAACACTATCAATCGTAGAATAAATACCAATCATAGCAGTCACGAGAAATCGTGGCTGCTTTTTCATGCGGGAAAGGAGATTTTATGAGCAGAGAACCGTTTGAAGCCATGCCTGATGTGATGGATGCAAAGCAGCTTGCCGAAGCGTTGCAGATTTCCAAAGCGGGGGCATATAACCTTTTGAGTAGCCCGGATTTCCCAACCTTGCGGATCGGCGGGCGCAAATTGGTGATGAAAAATGAGCTGGTGGAGTGGCTGAAAAACCGGACAAACAGAACACCATGAAAACACAGTCAAGAGCTGGAAAAGCGGCAAATCAGCCGATAAGGCAAGGCAAAATATACTCCGCATCATTTGGGGCGTTTCCATCGAAAAATCGCATCACTTTTCCAATTCAAGAGCTGGGAAAAAATCGTGAAAATCAGGAGGTTTTATGAGAACAGGGCTTACCAAAAAGCAAAAGACAACCGTGATTTATTTTGACGAGCATAGCCGCATCATTGAGGTGCAGACCCACAACACCGATTTCAAAAAGCGGCTGGCAGCATTTGCGGCAAAGCACCCGCAATGCTGCCGCCAGACCGACGATGATGAGCAAGGCGGGCTGACCTTTGAAATTGAGAAAGGGCGGTTGAGCTTTGCCGTGCAGGAGGCAGCGAACAGCCATGTCTATGAGCGCGCGGCCAATGAGCGAAGCGGCGACGAGCGCTGGAAGGAGCTGCGTGACAACCGCGACTGGACGCGGCTGGAGCACTGAAAAAGCGATAAGATGGAAGAAAGAAGAGAAAGGGCCCGACTGAGTTGGGCCCTTTCTCTATCCGTTTCCGCGGGAAGACGGGAGGTGCTTTTGTTCCGCAGCTTCCACAGGGCGATCAGTTCCTGTGGAAAGGAGCGAAAATTTTTCCGTCCCGCCTGTTGACAGGTGGGACATCACAGACTATAATACTTCAAAAACGAACAGTTCAAAAAAGAACGGAGGAAGGGCATGAACCGAAGCATATCGATCTCCCGAAAGATCGCTCTGGCCTACAGCGAAGTGTGCAAGCCGCTCTGCAAGGAGCTGGGCCTGCCGCAGACGGCCTTCGACATCCTGATGTTCCTGGGGAACAACCCGGCCTATAAAACGGCCAGCGAGATCGTGGAGATCCGCCGCCTCAAGGCGAATCTCGTATCGGTCAATGTGGAAAAGCTCGTGCAGGAGGGCTATCTTACGCGCTGCGCGGTGGCGGGCGACCGGCGGAAGACGGAGCTTCTCTGCACCGAAAAGGCAGCGCCCATCCTCGCGCGCGGGCGGCAGCTCCAGAAGGATTTTTCCGAGAGCCTCTTTGCAGGCATGGACGAAGCGCGGCGGGAAGCCTTCGCCGCGGCGCTCGCGGAGATTGAAACCAATCTTGATGCAATTCTGGAGGCAAACGAACCATGAGTATCCTGACGACCGTTCTGGTCACATTTTTTGCGGGCATGGGCGCGGGGCTTGGCACCGGCTTTGCCGGGATGAGCGCCGCCGCAGTCATCAGCCCCATGCTGATCACCTTTCTGGGCGTTGAGCCCTACATGGCCGTGGGCATCGCGCTCTCGTCCGATGTGCTCGCGAGCGCCGTCTCGGCCTACACCTACCACAAAAACAAGAATCTCGACATTAAAAACGGCCTCATCATGATGGCGAGTGTGCTGCTCTTCACCGTTATCGGCAGCTACGCGGCAAGCCTCGTCCCCTCGGCGACGATGGGCGGCTTCTCCGTCTTCATGACGTTCCTGTTGGGCGTCAAGTTCATCCTGCGCCCCGTGATGACCACGAAGGAAACGATGGCGCAGGTGGACGCGAAAAAGCGCGCGGTGCAGTCGCTCGTCTGCGGCGCGATAATCGGCATGATCTGCGGCTTCATCGGCGCGGGCGGCGGCATGATGATGCTGCTCATCCTCACGAGCGTCATGGGCTACGAGCTGAAAACGGCCGTCGGCACGAGCGTTTTCATCATGACCTTCACCGCCCTGACCGGCGCCGTTTCCCACTTTGCCATCGGGGGATTGCCGGATATGCTCACATGGGTGCTGTGCGTCGTCTTCACGCTCCTCTGGGCGCGTATCGCCGCAGTCTTTGCCAACCGTGCGCAGCCCAAGACCCTCAACCGCGCAACGGGCGTGGTGCTCGTGGTGCTGGGCCTTGCCCTGATGGGCTTTCAGCTGCTTGCGTGAAAATATGCCCCTTTGACGATCACTTCGCTTTTCTTCACCATCACAAGACCTCCTGCGTCCCTTCGTTTTTGATAGGAAAGAAGGAGGTCTTCTCTTTTGCCGAAAACAAGAAAAAACCTCACTTCCGAAGAAGTGAGGTTTTGGCAAGCAGCACCCTTTTAGATCCCACGACTTAAAATCTCTTGAAATCTCAAGGGTTTCCGCGCTTCCTGCAAGTCAAAGCTGTTTAATCTCAAAAGCTTGAGCTAAACCAAAATAGATGCTCGCCTTTCGTTGATTTAATTATAACATATATTGTCCTGCTTTTCTATATTATTTAAGTGATTAAAGCGGATCAGCTTAGGCGTTAGATTCACCTTATACGGGGCAATCGGTCTAAGTTGAAATGCGTTTAATCCATCTTCGCCCATAGTTTCGAGCGCCACGCTGTATATTCTTCAAAACTACAGTGGTTACATCATTAGCGAGATCGTGTCGAACCGACCATTTCCTATGTGATATCATATTTCTTCCGATATGCGAAAGGCGTCATATGGAAGTGTTTCTTAAACGCATTTTGAAAATGTGATTGACTGGAAAAGCAAAGAAAGCTGCTGATTTCGCCCAAAGACTTATCGGTGTGTTTCAGTAATGACTTGGCTCTCCTGAGACGGCAGTCCATCATATATGCGCCGATGCTCATGCCAAGCTCATTCCGAAATTTTTTGAACAGATAGGCCCTGCTTTTTCCAGAAAAAGATACCACATCTGCGGCACAAATCGGCTCATTGATATGGGTTGCGATGAACTGCATACACGAGAACACCTCCTTGGATATCCCATCCGGCAGCTTCTGCTGGGCTACTCTCCGGGCAAAGTCTATGGTCATATTGTACTGCAGATTTTTCACCGCTTCCTCTGTCTGCAGCTTTTCACACTCCTGAATGTAGGTGTCGATAAGATGGTAGGTCTCCTCAATATCCATACCACCTGGGATGGCGGCAAATTTCCCAATCATTGTGATCAAACCGATGAATAGATTCTTAGCCTGCCGGAGCGGTGTTTCCGCCAGCTTCCCCTCCCGGGTGTTGGAAGTGTTGGCGGCCGCCAAAAGGAATGTGTTCAGCTTGTCGGGTTCCCCATTTCGGATCAATTCCAGCATTTGCTGTTCCAAAAAATAGGTGCCATGATTCACTCCTTCTTCCCGTGCTTCATAAAAACTCTGGGAATGACGCTGGCCAATGACAGCTTGATATTCGGTATTGGTTAGGCTAAAAGCCCGCTCCAGCTCCAGCTTTTCTCCGGTCAAAGTGAAATGCAGGTACAACAATAGATTCAGAAACTGATTGTAGGTGTATTGGGAAATGCCTCCCAGAAATGACGCGATTTCTCCGTAGCGGGTCGGAGGGATCGCGTTTTTGCTCATATAGGATCGGATAAATTCGTCTGTAACAGGGGTGGAATAGGCAGGCCCCAAAACGAGGCTGTGTACACCATCCTTGCATTGTACATAACCATAGTAGCCCGTATCCGAGGAAACATAAACGGCGGGGCTTCCCAGCTCCATCAGCTTGGGCAAAACAAAGGGATAGGGGTCTCCCTCCACATAAAAGCCGGCGGAACAAAGAAAGCTCCCACCCGCGTACACAGCAACGGGCAGATAGTGTGCGGCATAGAACATCTCACAATAGGCTTGATCGTCCATATTTTTTCACCTTGAATATGAATATATAATATTATAGACGTTTATGCAATACATTTCAAGAACAATCTGCTAAAATATGGGCAAAAAGGATAGTGGGGCGATAAAATGACCTTGGATTTTTGTAGAAACTGGACATTTTGCAAGGAGGGCGAAACACCTGTGACCGTTGACCTTCCCCACGATGCCATGCTGCTGGAAAAGCGGGACGGCGGATGCCGGAACGGTGTCAATTCCGGCTATTTCCCCGGCGGCAAGTATGCATATGGAAAGACCTTTGAACTGGACGCTGCCATGCTTGGAAAATCCGTGGCGCTGCACTTTGAGGGCGTCTATCAGAACTGTAAGGTCTATGTAAACGGAAAGCTCGTCGGTTCCCATCGGTATGGATATACCGCCTTTGATGTAAATATTTCTGATTTTGTGGAATCAGGAGAAAACAACATCCGGGTAGAGGTGGACAATTCTCTGGAGCCTAATTGCCGCTGGTATTCCGGCTCCGGGATTTATCGGCCGGTGCATTTGCTCATCCGGGAGCAAAATCACATTTCGCAAGTACATATGGAAACAGTTCAGATCCATCCCGCAAAAGTGCGGGTGGACGTAAAGACGACTCAGGACAGCGACATAACGGTGGATATTTACGAGGGAAAGAAACGAGTAGCCAGCGGAAAGCCTGGCATTTTGGAGGTGCCGGAGGCCAAGCTGTGGAGTGCAGAAAAACCCTTTCTCTACACGATCCTGGTCAGAACGGATACGGACGAGCGGGTGATTGCCTTTGGCATCCGCAAGCTGGAATGGAACGCTGAAAAGGGCTTGACCGTCAACGGTCAGCGTGTCCTACTTCGTGGCGGGTGCATTCATCACGATCATGGCGTGCTTGGCGCTTGCGAATTCCGGGATGCGGAAGAACGGCGTATCCGAATTTTGAAGGAAAACGGCTTCAATGCGGTGCGGATTGCCCACAACCCCGCCTCTCAGATCACATTGGAAACCTGTGATAAACTGGGTATGTATGTGCTGAACGAGGCCTTCGATGGCTGGTATATCCCCAAGACCTACCACGATTACGCCCGCTGGTTTTCGGAGGATTGGAAGCAGGATGTTACCGCCATGGTGGAATCTGCACGAAATCACCCCAGCGTCATTCTGTATTCCCACGGCAACGAAGTATCCGAAACTGCAACCGAGCGGGGCACGGAGGTCTGCCGGGAATTGACGGACTTTATCCATAGCCTTGATCCGACACGGCCTGTAACCGCCGGAATCAATGTACTGCTGAATGTCTATGCCAATATGGGCCTGGGGGTCTACAAAGACAAAGGCGATTATCAGCCCAAACCCCTCTCCAGGAAGGGCGGCTACAAGGAGAAAAAGACCGGGTCGGCCTTTTTCAACGCCATGGCCCAAAAGCTGGGGCCGCTTATGTTCTTCATGAGCAGAGGAAGAAAAGGTGACAAAGCCTGCCTGGGTGCTGCAAATAGCCTGGATGTTCTGGGACTAAACTATGCTTCTTCCCGGTATGATGAGGATGTCAAGAAATATCCGGACCGACTGATGGTTGGCTCTGAAACCATGGTAGCCGATCTGCCCTACAACTGGGAACGGGTGCAGAAATATCCCCAGCTTCTAGGAGATTTTGTCTGGTCTGCCTGGGATTACCTGGGGGAAGCCTGTATTGGCGACTGGACTTACCATTCCTACAACGGGTTGCCCCTGCTTGCCGGACAGGGAATGATCGATATTACCGGAAAGCCCCTGGCGTCGATGTATTTCATGCAGATCGTCTGGGGCCTGCGAAAAGAACCGTTCATTGGAGTACGTCCTCTGAATCACGCAAAGGAAGCGCCAACCACCGGTGCATGGCAGTTTACAAATGCCATCGACAGCTGGAGCTGGCAGGGCTATGAGGGAGAAAAAGCTGTTGTAGAAGTTTATGCGAATTCCGCATCCGTTCGCTTGCTCCTGAATGGCAAAGAGATAGCAAACAAGCCGGTCAGGAAGTACAAGACACTTTTCAAATTGCCCTATCAACCCGGAACATTGACTGCGGAAGCATTGGATGAGCGGGGCAATGTGATCTCCAGTCACAGCCTGACCACCGCAGGCGAGGAAACCGTGCTGAGAGTAACGCCTGACAAAATGGTGCTGTGTGCTAACAACCAGGCTCTTTGCTATCTGCCCATTGAATTCACGGACAAGGCGGGCAATCTGAAACCTTACATGGAGCAGCTTGTGGAGGTCGCGGTTGCGGGAGCGGCCACCCTGGCTGGTTTTGGCAGCGCCCTGTGCAAGACCAACGAGGTCTTTGACAAACCATATCATCATTCCTACCGGGGCCGCTGCCTTGCGGTGCTTCGGGCAGGCAGTACTCCTGGAAAGGCAAAAGTAACTGTAACATCAGCAGGCATGGAGCCTGTAACAATCGAAGTGGAGGTACAGTAAATGGCGAAATTTCGCTTATTTGGCCGTCAGACAGATGAAGTGTCCGAAAGAGAATTGAGCCACAGGCAGCTTGCCCGTGAGGTGGCAGCAGAGGGCATGGTACTTTTGAAAAATGAGGGTGTCCTACCCCTGCAAAATAAGAAAATTGCATTATTCGGCACAGGTGCCCGAATGACCGTTAAGGGCGGTACCGGTAGCGGTAATATGCAGGAGCGGTACAGCGTCAGCATTGAAGAAGGCTTGAAGAATGCAGGGTTTACGCTTGCTTCCACCCGGTGGATGGATCGTTTTGACGCAGCCTTCGCAGCGGAAAAAGAGGCATGGCGGCTGAGTATTGAAGCTCGCATTAAGGGCTATAAGCCCTGGGAAGTGCAGCGGATGTTCGACGAAGTCATTCATGTGACGCCACTGCGCTTTCCCATTGGCGACGAAATTCAGCAGGAAGACTTGCCGGAAGATACGGATACGGCCATCTATGTGATTGCCCGGCAGGCAGGCGAAAGCACCGACCGCCGCTTAGAAAAAGGCGATTATTATCTGGCGGATGTGGAGGAAGCAAATATCCGCACCCTTGCTGAGCACTACGAAAAGGTTCTGCTGGTAATCAACTGCGGCGGAATTTTGGATCTGTCCATTCTGGATGAAGTTCCGGGAATCGGAGCTGTCCTTCACTTTGTGCAGGGAGGTGAGGAGGGCGGCAATGCCTTTGCGGACATCGTCAGTGGCAAGGTCACGCCCTCCGGTAAACTGACCGATACTTGGGCAATAGACTATTACGATTATCCTTGCGCCGAGGAATTTGGCATTCTCGGCGACGTTCTGCAGCAGAATTACCGGGAGGGTATCTATGTCGGTTACCGTTGGTTTGATGCCAATAAGATTGAACCCCGCTGGCCCTTTGGATTTGGGCTGAGCTATGCTGATTTTGAAATCACGGTCCAGAATACACAAATCGTCGGCACCATGGTAACCATAACCGCTTGTGTGCGCAACATAAGCAGTTGCTACTCGGGTAAAGATGTGGTGCAGCTTTACCTCGCAAAGCCGGAGGGTAAGCTCCATAAAGAACATAAGGCGCTTGCTGCATTCCGCAAGACCGGTTTATTGGCACCCGGACAGGAGGAAATCTGCACCCTGCAGGTTGACCTGCAGGAGTGCGCTTCTTATGACGAGGAAACTGCCTGCAAATTACTGGAGCAGGGCGAATACGGTGTTTTTATTGGAAGCGATTCCCGTAAGAACGCTCTGTGTGCTGTGCTGACGCTGAAAAAAACTGTAGTCACCGAAAAGCTGACCAACATTCTCCCGATTTCGAAGGAATTTGAGCTGTTTGTTCCTCAAACGAAAGCGCTTGTTTACCCTGCAGAGGTGCAGCATCTAACAATCCAAATGGGTGCATTCGCCAAAAAAGGAATCCACTATGATGCACCCATACCGGTCATTAAAACAAAGCAGACGGGCGAATACCTGAAAACCCTTTCTGATAAGGAATTGATTGAACTGTGTGTCGGTGCCGGCTTTAACGGACTGGGCTATAATGTGACACCCACCACAGTAGGGCGGACCAGCATCAACCTTTTGAAGAAGGGGATTCCGAATGTGAACTTCTCCGATGGGCCAGCCGGACTGAATCTTTGCCCCAAAAACGCCTATACGAAGTTTGGCGTGCCGAACTACGTTGATGAACTTCCTCAGGACTGGCAATGGGGATGGATCCGGAAGATAGAACCCTTTATCTTGGCAAAGCCCGGCAAAGGCTATCGGGTCTATCAATATATGACCTGCTTCCCGGCAGCGACCTTACAGGCACAGACCTGGAATCCCTCCCTGATTGAAGAAGTCGGTCATGCCATCGGCACAGAAATGATTGAGGCCGGCGTGACCCTCTGGCTTGCCCCCGGTCTGAACATCCACCGCAATCCCCTCTGCGGCAGAAACTTTGAGTATTATTCCGAAGATCCTTATGTGTCCGGCATTATGGCAGCATCCGTCACGAGAGGCGTCCAGAGTCATCCCGGTTTGGGTGTTACCATCAAGCACTTCTGCTGTAACAATCAGGAAGACAAGCGGGAGACCGTTTCCGAGAATGTGCCGGAGCGCGCTCTTCGGGAAATCTACCTCCGGGGATTTGAAATCGCAGTTCGGAAGTCCAAGCCCTGGGCAGTAATGACGTCCTACAATCTTGTCAATGGTGTGCACACATTTGCAAGCAATGATCTGTGCACCAAAGCGCTGCGCAATGAGTGGGAATATCAGGGGCTTGTTATGACCGACTGGACCGCCAGTGAGAAAAACCCCGGCGAACATACATCTTGCATCCTTGCGGGCAACGACTTGATCATGCCCGGCCACCCCGGCGCAAAAAAGGAATTGACCGCAGCCCTGAAAAGCGGTCAGATCAAACGTTCTGAGCTGGAAGTTGCCGCGGCAAATGTTCTAAATGTGATTTTCTCCAGCAATGTATGGAGCATAAATGAATAAAGAGGAGATATGGTTATGAAAACACAAGAGCAAATCGATGCAAGAGACCGAAAAGAATTAGCGCAAAGAAAAAAACAGAAAAACAAAAAGGCACTGAAATATGGCTTGCTCCTGACACTGCTTGCCCTGTTCCTTGCCAGCGTAACGGACGAGATCAGTTCTGCCATTGGTGTTCAGGTTCAGTCCAGCGTCGTTACGGAATTCTTTGTCAGACCTCTGAATGTTCCCTACAACGAAGCCATGGCAATGTTCAGCACTGCCACCACATTTTCCTATGCCTTAATGGCGCTGGTTCCTTTCTACAAGGCGCTGGCTGACAAGTTCGGCAGAAAGCCGTTCCTGGTTCTCAACACTCTGGGGATGGGTGTCGGCATGGCTCTGGCATGGTGGTCTCCCAATATGGTTCTCTATTTCATTGGCTACGGTATGACCGTGTTCTTCGTTCAGCATGACATGCAGATCGTTTATCTGTACGAGATTGTTCCGAAGGAAAGAAGAGCTACCATCTACGGTCTGATCAAAGGCATCAGCACCCTAGGTGTCGTTCTGATCCCCATGCTGAGAAGTTCCGTCATGGGCACCGACACAACGTTGTGGAGAGGTGTGTATTTCCTGCCTGCTCTGATCGCCATCGCTGTTTCCGTCTTCTCTCTGGTGGTTACCCGGGAGTCCAAAACCTTCCTGGATCAGCGGATCTCTTATCTGGAGTCCCCCTATGAATTGCGTCACCCCGAAGTGAAAAAACTGTCCAGGGAAGAGAAGAAAGCGCAGAAGGCAGAGGTTAAGCAGCACAAAACCGGCGTGTTCCATGCGCTGGGTCATCTGTTCAAGAACAAGCAACTGTTTTGGCTTGCCATGGTCAGTTCCACATTCGCGCTGGGCAGCACCACCATCTCCGGCTTCTCCGAATCCATTATGACGGACTTTGGCATGACCTCCGAAGCCGTCAACGAAGCACTGTTGATCTATCCCTTCCTGTATGCCGCATTGATCGTTGGCGCAGGCTTCGTAGGCGACAAGCTGGGCAGAAAGACCATCGTCAGCGTTTGCGGTGCTCTGGCTGTGGGCGGCTTCATCGGCTTCAATATTTCCGCATGGCAGGGAGCGTCTCCCTATCTGGTGGGTATTTTCTACGGCCTGTATCTGGGCTGCTGGTGGATTACCCTGGACTATGTTGGCATGATGGTTGCAGAATCTGCTCCCACCTATAACCGTGGCTCCGTACTGGGTGCCGTGAATCTGATCACCATGGTAGGCAGCGGCATTGGCAGCGTGGTTCCTATTTTCGCGGTACTGCTGTTCGAGCGGATTGGCTTCGGCTATATGACCGCTGTTATGCCCTTTGCTTTCATCGGCGTCCTGCTGCTGATCTTCAAGGTCAAAGAAACCAAGGGCGTGGATCTTGACAAGGTTACCTACTAAAAGAAAGCGTTGTGAAGATATATGGCAAATCCGTTTTTACCCTTAAATACCTATATTGTCGATGGAGAACCCCATGTGTTTGGCAACCGGGTATATCTGTTTGGCTCCCATGATAAAGCCGGCGGCGACACCTACTGTATGCGCAACTATGAATTCTGGTCCGCCCCTGTGAAGGATTTGGAAACCTGGAGCTGCAAGGGTGTATCTTACCGGGCAGATCAGGATCCGCTGTATGGGGAAAAGCTGAAATATATGTATGCGCCTGACGTGGTGCAGGGGAATGACGGCAGGTTCTATCTCTACTATTGTATGTCCGGTGAAAAGGGCGCAGGCGGCTATGGTGGACCGATCAGCGTAGCCGTCTGCGATACCCCGGACGGGTGGATGATGGCAATGTACTTGCCGTCGATCTTCGGGGCCTTGAGCTTTTTGAGCAGCGTCACGGCCTTGTTGACCTCGTCCGGTGTCAGCTTTGCGGTGGTGTCCAGCCCCGCGCGGCTGGTTACGGCGGTATGCGCGCCGTTCGTGCCGACCTTGTCGCAGTACTGCACATTTGTGCCCGCTGCGGCGACATTGCGCACCAGCTTATCCTGCGTCGTACCGGCGGACGCGCCCAGCTCCTCCGCCGCACCCAGAATCACGTCGTCAATGGCGTGCAGCTCCAGCTGGTCGGACACGGACACATACGTGCCGTACTGCGTGATGGCCTGCGTCACAGCGCTCTGGCCAAACTTCTGGCCCGTCGGAATGACACCCTCGGTCAGCGCGCCCGCGTCCTCAAGCGTGTTCCACTTGCGCCATTCCACGGTCTTGCCGCGTCCGGCAGGCAGCGCCTGCTTGCGTGCAAACTGCGTGTGGATGAGCTCCGGACGCGCGTTTTCCAGCAGCTCCGTGTCGTAAAACGTCTTCATGGACGCCGTCATACCGCCGCCATCCGGGAACGCGCTCGTCTCACCGGAATACGCGTTCACGTAATTGCCGCTGGCGTTCACCAGCGTACCCGCGTCGGCAAACAGCTGCAAATTCAGTTCCTGCTTCAGATTCATTAAAATCTCTCCTTTTCTCAGAGCCGGACGGTCTCGCCCCGTCTGGCCCGCGCCTTCAGTTCCTCCCTCGTCTGTCTGGACCAGTTCTCCGGACTCTCGGCAAATGCGCCGCCTGCTGCCGGGGCCATGCCGCTCTCGCGCGGGCGGAGGTAACCCGCCTGCATGGCCGCCGTCAGCTCCTCACGTGCGCGTCTTGCGCCGTATGCCATCGCGCCTGCACGAAGCTCCCGTAAATGTGTCAGCTCGTAAGCGCTTCTGGCATCCACGCCGCGCATGACAAGGCGCATGAACACGGGGCTTTCCAGCTCCTCATGCAGCTGCGCGCCCGGATACGCCTCGCGCACCGCCGCAAACTGCTCCCGAAGCGCCTCATACCCCTGCCGCATCGCCTCTTCGCAAGTGCAGGCATCCACGTCGTTGAAGATTTGGACGCGGTTTGCGATGCGA
>OMBM01000947.1_pt1 | contig 12261 bp, 6 predicted proteins | sample 1644861 | NCBI WGS metagenome assembly OMBM01 (sample SAMEA103958165, study PRJEB25191) | human gut metagenome | biome: human-associated habitat [ENVO:00009003]; feature: intestine environment [ENVO:2100002]; material: feces | place: Germany | collected 2013/2015 | reverse complement strand
GGACTTCGATTATGTAAGCCCCGGTAGCTACGATGCTGTTAGGGGTGTTATCAGCACTGCCCATCCGCTGTATGACCTGTTTTGCGATTACTATGACAGTATTGAAGCAAGCGTTCAGCGTCACTCTGCCATCCCCAGCTTTATGTCAAAAAACCCGAACAGAGCGCAGAGCGTGGAGTTGGAATGGGACGGTAGCAGTTACACCGCTACCCTGACAGACCACAACCGAGTGCTTTCCGATTACAGCTTTTCCGCTAATGAGGCTGGCATTTCTTTCAGCGTCAACGGAAACCAGCTCATTATCACAGCAACGGATGCTCCTTCTGACAGCGTAAGAATTACTGCCAATAAGGTTGGCTCGTCCCGTCGTGGTGTCATCACCTGGACGGACGGAACATTCAATCAAGGAAGCAGCAAGCAGGATGTTATCACCTACGCACAGTCGGTCAGTGACCCCGTGCAGGCGTTCCTCAATCTGAAGGTGTCCTACGGCTCTGCCAAGATCGTCAAGACCTCGAAGGACGGAAAGGTGGACAACCTCACTTTTACCGTCACCGGCAACGGCGTCAATCAGACCGTCAAGACCAACTCCAAGGGCGAGATTCAGATCGACAACCTGATGCCCGGCGTTTACACCGTGACCGAAATGGACTACGACAAGTATGAGCCGCAGGAGTCCCGCCGTGTGACGGTGGTTTCCGGTCAGGTTTCTACCGTGACCTTCAACAACAAGCTCAAGCGTGGAGATTTGCAGATCGTGAAGTCCTCAGAGGACAATCTCAACGAAGGCGTGACCTTCCACCTTTACGGCACTTCACTCTCCGGCATTGCCGTGGACGAGTATGCCGCAACCGATGCAAACGGCGTGGCGATCTTTGAAGATGTCCTTATCTCCGGTTCCACACCTTATACCGTGGAGGAAGTGGACACTGCTGTTCGCTATGTTGTTCCCGAAGCGCAGTCTGCGCCTATCAACTGGAACGAGGTCACGAACCGTAGCTTCCTCAATATTTTGAAGAAGTTTTCCGTGACCGTTACCAAGAGCGATGCTGAAACCGGCACAGCGCAGGGTGATGCTTCTCTTGCCGGTGCTGTTTACGGAATCTATAAGGGCGAAACCCTTGTGGATACCTACACCACTGACAAAAATGGGCAGTTCGTTACCAAGGAATATATCTGCGATAACGACTGGACGGTGAGAGAAATCACACCCTCTGAGGGTTATCTGCTTGATACCACCGTTCATAAGGTCGGTGCAGAGCCGCAGCTTTATACCGTGGAGCATAATCAGACGGCAAATGATGTGACCGAGCAGGTCGTAAAGGGTAACATTGCCATTATTAAACACACCGATAATGGTGAAACACAGATTGAAACACCCGAAAGCGGAGCAGAGTTTGCTGTGTACCTGAAAGCCGCAGGCAGCTACGAGGTTGCCGAGGACACCGAGCGTGATTATCTCACCTGTGATGAAAACGGCTTTGCTCAGACAAAGGATATGCCTTACGGCATCTACACCGTCCATCAGGTGTCCGGCTGGGAGGGCAGCGAGCTGATGCCCGACTTTGATGTGTTCATTTCTCAGAATGGGGCGACTTATCGCTACCTTATCAACAATGCCCCCTTTAACAGCTTCATCAAAATCGTGAAGCAGGACGCAGAAACCGGCAAGACCATCCCTTATGCCGGTGCAGGCTTCAAGATTTATGACCCGGACGGCAACCCCGTAACAATGACCTTCACTTACCCGACGCCCACCACCATTGATGTGTTCTACACCAATGCAGAAGGTTCTCTTGTTACGCCGGAAAAGCTGCCCTTTGGAAAGGGGTACTCTATTGTCGAGGTACAGGCTCCTTACGGCTATGTTCTCGATGAAACGCCCGTGTACTTCGATGTCACGGAGGATAATTCCACAGAAGAAAGCGGGGTTACGGTAGTAAAAGTGGATAAGCCCAATATGGCACAGAAAGGCACCATCACCGTGGAAAAAACCGGCGAGGTGTTCTTTGGCGTTTCCGTCATCGGCGGCGTAGATGAAAGCGGAAACGAACTGCCCACCATCTATCAGCCGCAGTATGAAAAGCGTGGACTTCCCGGTGCGGTCTATGAGATCATCGCCGCAGAGGATATTATCACGCAGGACGGCACTGTCCGCAACCAGAAGGGCGAGGTCGTAGACACGGTTGTAACCGATGAAAACGGCACAGCCGTGAGCCGTGAACTCTACCTTGGCAAATATGAGGTGCGTGAGATCACAGCACCCCACGGGATGGTGCTCAACCCGGAACCCCACTGCGTCGAGCTTGTCTACGCTGGTCAGAATGTTGCTGTTACCGAAACGGCGACCTCTTTCGAGAACGAGCGTCAGAAGGTGGAGATCAGCCTTGTAAAGTCCATCGAGCAGAATGAGCGCTTCGGCATCGGCAATAACGGTGAAATGAAGAATATTTCCTTTGGGCTGTTCGCCGCCGAGGAAATCGTTTCTGCCAGCGGCACTTCCATTCCCACAGACGGTCTTGTTGAGATCATCTCGCTGAATGAGGACGGAACGGCGAAAATCAAGACTGATCTTCCTTTTGGAAGCTACTATGTGCAGGAGCTTGCTACCGACAGCCACTATATGCTGTCCGATACCAAGTATCCCGTTACCTTTGGGTATGCCGGTCAGGATACGGCAGTTGTAAAGATTGCCGCTAACGACGGCAAGGCAATCGAAAATGATCTGATCTACGGTTCGGTTTCCGGCAAGAAGGTCGATGAAAACGGCAGTGCTCTCGGCGGTGCGCTGATTGGACTGTTCCGCACGGATGACGGCGAGTTTACAAAGGAAAACGCTCTGATGACTACCACTTCTGCTGAAGATGGTAGTTTTTCTTTTGAGAACATTCCTTACGGCACTTGGTATGTCCGTGAAATCGAACAGCCCGCCGGCTTCGTGCTGGATGACACCATCTATCCCGTGACCATCGGCGCAGACGGGCAGGTCGTGGAGATCGAAATCGTCAACAGGTATGTCCGTGGAAACATCCATCTGACCAAGGTGGATTCCGAATATCCTGACAATAAACTGACCGGAGCGACCTTTGAGGTCTATAAGGACAGTAACGCAACCGGCAATCTGGACGACGGTGATGAACTGCTCGGCACACTGACCGAAAAGGAAATCGGAGAATACAGTATGAACGACTTGTTCTACGGTCGCTACTTCGTCAAGGAAACCAAAGCACCGGAGGGGTTTGTCCTTGATACCGGCGTGTATGAAGTGATGATCGACACCAACGGCAAGACCTACGAGGTGGAGAACAAGGCAGGCGTCGGCTTCGTCAATGATGCTATGCGTGGCAACCTGAAAATTGTCAAGACCTCCTCTGACGGGAAGGTCAAGGGCTTCGCTTTCCGAATTACCGGAGCAAATGGCTATGACATTATCCTTGAAACCAACGACAAGGGTGAGATCTTCATTGACGGGCTTCGCATCGGGGACTACACCATTTCCGAGGTGAGCAACTCGGCTTCTTCGATGTATGTCATCCCTGCTGATAAGAAGGCAACGGTCAAGATCGGCTCCACTACCATTGTGGAGATGCACAATGTTCTGCGTGATACGCCTAAGACCGGCGATACCACCAATCTGCCGCTGCTCTATGCCCTTGCAGGACTGTCCGCAGTGGGCATTGCGGTGTGCGGCGTTATCGGCTTCAAGAAAAAGAAGAAGGAGGATCGTAACTAATGGAACCTAAAACCATCGTGGCTATCGTACTTGTAGCCTTTATCATCGGCGGCTTTATCTTCTTGCAGATTAGATCGAAAAACAAGAAGTGAGCTGATTATCCAAGGGGCGGAGCAAAAACTCCGCCCCTTTTCTATATCACAAGGAGGTACGCAATGAACCATCTCAAAAAGATTGAGGATAGGGTTATTTCCATTCTCAAAACCAATGTTGACGCACGAAGCGACGATATGATGTTGTATCTTCTCGTGTGTAACAGCTTTTACAGCAATGAAAACTCGGTTGGAAAAATGCCTTTTGAGGTCGTGATGAAGAACTACAAGGAACTCGAACTACCCCATTTTGAAAGTGTCCGTAGGACGAGAGCAAAAATCCAGTCTGAACACCCAGAATTAGCTTGTTCTCCCGAATGCCGAAAAGCACGAAAGAGGATGCAGCATCTTTATTCCAACTATGTTATGAACTAAGGACGGTGATTTCTATGGAAAATGAAAAGAGAAAGGTCGGTGATTACACCGTCCTCTGCGCCGTGAACATCGGCTCCCGTGAAATCATCCTTGCTGAGAATGAGCAGAGTGCCAACGGAGAACGCTTCCTCTGCTGCTACGGAGAGCACAACGACATATTTGAAAAGTTTACCGAGTGTGCTGTTGGTGACGACTACATTGATGCAGCGCTGTTCTTTGCAGAGCGCATCAAGCAAGATGCCGAGAGGTTTCGGGAAGAGGTTGAAAAGCTGGATATTCCCGTGACGGTTATCACCGAGGCGGATTGTATTCCTGATCACTACAAGAACGACATCAACGGCAAAATCATTGCCATTAACCCGGCAATCCTCAAGCCGGAGTACCAACGAGCTGACCGGCAACTCTATTATGTGACCGGTGGCTTCGGCGCTTCAGCAAATGCCCGTGGCAGCGCCGTATTTTGCAAAAATCTCTATGACGGCAAGAATACCCGTTATGAGCGTATGGATGTGCTGGGTGAAGTAAAGCCGGAGCGTATGCCTGATTGGGCAAAAGAAAAAGCGGCTGCTTTTAGCCGCACAATTCAAGGAAAAGACCACGAGCGATAAGGAGGCAGATTTCTATGGCAACAAAGAAAACCGCAGCCGAACAGGGCTTGCAGCAGAAAATGAAGGTGCTGGCAAAGCTCTTTGACGCAGGCTGTAAAACCGAAAAAGACTTGAAGGCGCTGACCTTGCCGACGATCCTGAAAATCCCCGATGTGACCGTTCCGGATATGACGGTCATCACCGAGCTTCAGGAGCAGGTTGCAAAGAACCGCCTTTTCTCATACTTGGGAGGTGGAACAGATGAGCCAAGCGACACGACCGAATGACCGCCACATCATTTGGAGCAACCAAAACCTTGATGTGGACGACTGGCGAGAGGACTACAAGGAGTTCCTTGAAGCCAACGAGCTGGACGATGACCCGAATGATGAGCAGGCACTCTATGAGTGGATGGAGGAAACCAATTACGACTACCTCTCCGATGAGCGAGTCAACCTGAATGTTCAGCTTTCCCAGCCGATCATTGTCATTGGCGACATCGGCAGATGGAACGGCAGAGTGATGGGCTACAAGGACATCCCCTCCGGCAACATCCGAGATTGTCTGTATGCCGACACCGACTATACCGAATGGTATGTAGATAAGTATGGCGATCTTCGTGCCGATGCTACTCACCACGACGGCACAAATCACTATCTCTACCGTGTGTTCAAAGACGGCGTTTCCGAAACGCAGATGGAGAACCTGAGAGATAAAATCTATCACGGCAAAGCCACACGAGCCGATATTACCCGGCTGACCCGGCGACTTGGGGATGAGATCGCCGCCGTTTACGGCTTTGACATCCCGAAACAAAGAGTATCTCAAGAGAGGAGTGAACGATAATGACAGATTTCACACTGCGACCGCTGACCGTTCCCGAACGCAAATACACCTACGCTCAAAGCTCGCAGCTTCAAGGGCAGACAGGCAATATCGGTTATCTGCGTGGGGACTTCGGCTCAAGCGGCGATCAGTTTTATACCACTTGGTTTGATACCCGACCGCAATGGAAAAGCGATGAGTTCAAGCGGGACTTGGACGATGTAATCAACGCCCTGCGCTCCGAGGAGTACGGACTGCTTCAAAGCCGTTCTCAGATGGTGCGTTATGGGCGTGAGAACAAGGAAAGCGAAATGCAGGGTGCTTATACCACTGAGTTCGGCTTCCGAGCAGATACCGAGAAATATGTGTTCGTGCTTCGCTGTAATCCAACGAGGGGCGACTATAACTTCTACTGCCTCTGCTATGTAAAGGAATGGCTGGACAAGCACATCGAAGAAGCCAACCGGGACATTCGCTTTATTGACAGCCACTATAAAGAGTTGTTCCGTATCCCGGACGGAGAGCGCATCGTCGTGACTGATCGTGACGGTAAGACGGAAAGCTATCCCTGCCGCTATATTGACAACTATCACACAGAGGTCGGACGCAATCTCTTTCACATTTGCGAGTTTGCCGAGCGTATGGAGCAAGGCGGCTGTACCTACGCTCCAATGGAGCCGCCCTTGCCTCCGATGTGCTATTCCATACTCCCGTCAACCGGCGAAGTCATTCAAATCGACCGCTGGCAAAAGGGCTATACCGCCACAAGTTTTAACGATGGGAACCGTGCGGAGAACGAAGCAATTAAAGACAAGTTCAATGAAAAGCTGGGTGTCAGCAAGGCGCAGGAGCAGGCGATGCTCGCCGGTTCTATGATCCGGTGGGACTCCATTGCCGCCAAACCCAAGAGCTATGATGAGAACGGCAAAGCCATCAAGCCAAAAGACTATGAACGATAAGGAGGTGTCCGCCGATGGCACGAAAATACGACTTCATTTCGGAGCTGTATAACCGAACCTGTAAAACGGTCGTTGCAAACCCCGCAAGCTGGGAAGCGTTTCTGCGCTCTGCCTGCTACAACTACCGTCTGCGCTTTGACGAGCAGCTTTTGGTACACGCACAGCGACCGGACGCCACCGCCGTTCTTCAGATCGACGACTGGAACCAAAAGTTCGGGCGATGGGTCAATCGTGGGGCGCACGGCATTGCCGTTTTTGAGGATGCCGACCAACGCCGCCAGCGGCTTGTCCACTACTTCGATATTTCCGACACGCATCCCAGCCGCTTTTCCCGCAGAGTTCCCATTTGGCAAATGCGGGACGAATACACGGCAGAGGTGATCGATACGCTGGAAAGCACCTTCGGAGAGTTGAACGACAAGGAAACCCTCGCCGTTGCCATCGAGTCGGCGGCAAGAAATGCCGTAGAGGACAACATCCCCGACTATCTTACCGACCTTCTTTACAGCGTGAAGGACAGCTTCTTAGACGGCGTATCCGAAGAAGAAATCACCCACATTTTCAAAACAGCGGTGCGAAACAGCGTCGCCTATATGACGATGACCCGCCTGGGCATTGAAGCCGGAGAATACTTTGAACCCGATGATCTTCGGGATGTGGTGAATTTTACGACGCCTGCCACGCTGAACGCCCTCGGCTATGCCACCAGCGATATTGCGGAGATGGGACTTGCGGAGATTTCCCGCACCATTCTTGCCCTCGACCGTCAAAATCGCATAATTGCAGAGAAAACCAAAGCCGATTACAATGTAGGCAAAGAAAAAACCGAAAGGAGTCCTGATGATGAACGAGATCACTTACACGATGCAGGGGGATTATCTGCTCCCCGATCTGACAATGCCGGAGCAGCCGGAGCTGTCGATGGGCAGGTACGCCCGGATGCGGAAGAAGTTCCTGAAGGAGCATCACAAGGTACGCTACTACAACCTGCTGACGAGCTGCGCCCTGAACGAGCATCTGAACGACACGGAGCGCAGAGCGAACGAGATGGAACAGATGCTGACGGAGCAGATGGCGGCGTCGGAGGGCGTGACGGAGAGCCTGAAAGCGACGGATATGATGAGTTGGGTTCGGAAGATGAACAGCATCCGGAGCCGAGTGCAGGAAATCGTGATGGCGGAGGTAATCTTCGCTTAGGCTATTACGACCGAAGTCACGAGGATAAGAGCCTGCCGTTCTTCGGCGGCGACGATACGATTCGTGAAATCCTCGGCACTACACCGCACCTGAAAGCAAGTAAAGACGAGATACGGGCATTCTTTGAAGCTACCGCTGATGAGGACGCCCGTATTTCTTATATCAAGCGCATTTTCAACAACGACTATACCGAGGTCATTCTGAGAGATGGACGGCGTGTGGGCTACAAGACCTATCAGAATGTGTTGCAGCTTTGGGAGGGCAGTTATCTCTCCCGCACAGCACAGAGCTTCTATGATTGGGGCGTAATTGCCCAGCATTTTGAAGCGATGCGGCTACTTGGAGAGTTGCAGGACACGATGAAACCGCTGCCATCCATTGACGGGCAGTTGAGCTTGATGACAGCAGGAGCAGAGGAACGAAAGCCCTCTGCTTTTGCTTTCTCTCAGGAGATCATCGACGCTGTTCTCACCCGTGGTAGCGGCATCTCTGAGGGGAAAATGCGAATCTATGAGCAGTTCCAAAAGAGCCTGTCTGCAAAGGAAAACGCAGTTTTCCTAAAAAATGAATACGGCTGGGGCGGAGCCTATCCGGCTATTGTCGGAGCCGATATTGATGAGCAGCACGACGGCAAAGGTATCCGTATTTCTAAAGGCATCGGAAGCGATAAACCTCATATCGACCTGAAATGGAGTCAGGTAGAGAAGCGCATTGCCGAGCTGATAAAACTCGACCGTTACCTGAACCCCAAGGAAAAGGCACAGTACCCTGAGTGGCTGCAAAGGCAGGAAGAGCGCCGAGCAGAGCTTGCCGAGGAACGCAGGAACAGAGAAATCTTGTCTACCGCACCGTCCGAAAAGACGGAGCCGGAAAACGAGCGATACGAATACCATCTCGGCAGCACCGTCTATCTCGGCGCAAACGAATATGAAATCCTGTCCTTTGATGACGAGCGTGTGATGCTCTATGATACGCAGTTTCCGCTTTTCAACAAGGAAATGACGAGAACTGAGTTCGACAGCAAGGTGCAGGAGAACCCGCTGAATGACCATTTGAAGGTAGTAGAAAAACATCGCGAAGAAAAGGCGGTTGAGTTCGACATCGGGATGGGCTATCTCGGCAACGGACTGACCGTTTGGAACCGTGCCGTGGAGGTCAATGGGGACTATCAGAACATTGCCCACATCTCCCCCGAAGGTGAGATCACCTTCTATGTGCAGGACTTGCCGCAGAGCGTTGTGGAGCGTATCAGACAGGCGGCAGAAAGAGAAAAGCCAAAGAATACCGAATTGCCGGAGTTCTATCAGGCATATCTTGAAGCCAAAGCAGACGATCCGAACAGCCTTGTGCTGTATCAGATGGGTGACTTTTTTGAAGCCTATGCCGATGACGCAAAAATCGTCGGAGAAGCCCTTGACCTGATGCAGACTACCCGTGCCGTAGATAAAAATTTCCGTATCCCTATGGTGGGATTTCCGCAGCATCGCTTGGAAACCTACCTTACAATGCTGACCGACAGAGGGTACGATGTAGCGGTCAACGCTTTGGAGGACGGCGAACGCATTACCCGCACCGTGGTTTCCACCACGAAGGAAGCGCCCATCGAGTCCAAACCTATCGGCAGGATCGACTATCTCGGCACGGACGGCAAGGTCGGTGAAAGCATCGAGTACACCAGTCCTTATCAGTTTGAGAAGGACATCAAGGAGGAAAACTACTACGGTGTGCCGATGAGTATTGTTCTGTATAAGGACAAGGACGGCAACACGATTCCGCACAGTTTTATCGCTCAGCTTGACCCACCGCCCAAGGGCTTTGAGATCATCGACAGCCCGTATTTGCCGGAAAATGCTCTGGACAAGGCGAAGCATCTCATTGATGATTTTTGCCGTGAGGAGTATCAGCGTGAGGACGGTGCGGATTACACTGACCTTACCAATGTAGGTATTGCCTACACTACCACAGAGGACGACAAGCACGAGATTCAGGCAAGGGTCAACCTTGTGGATTTTCGCATTGAAACCCTTGCAGACGGCAAGGTCATCCGCAGTGAGCAGTATTCGTCCCTTGAAGAACTGACCGAAAAAGGATTGCAAGCACTGTCTTTTGACGACCTTGTTTATCTCTCCGAGGAAGAACTTGCACAGGTGGAAGCACCCCTTACCCCTGTTTGGGAGCATCCGAAGAAAAGCCGGGTGCAGACCTTTGATATTCATCCAGAAATCCCAATGGCAGACCGCCATACCTTTGACCTTGCTTCTCACGAGGTCGAGGAGGTCAACAAGAAAGAACGCTTCCACCGCAACTATGCGGCGATCACCGTTCTGAAAAGGTGTCAGGAAGAAAACCGCTTCGCAACACCGGACGAGCAGATCATTCTTTCCAAGTATGTTGGCTGGGGCGGTATTCCCGAAGCCTTTGATGAGCGAGCCGGTTCTTGGCAGACAGAGTTCGGGATGCTGAAAAACATCTTGACACCGGAGGAATACGCTTCCGCAAGAGAAAGCACTCTGACCGCTTTCTACACGCCGCCAACGGTTATCAATGCCGTGTATAAGGTGATGAAACAGCTTGGATTCCGTGAGGGCAACATCTTGGAACCGTCCTGCGGCATCGGGAATTTTATCGGTATGCTTCCCGAAGAAATGAAGGAAAGCAAGATTTACGGTGTAGAACTGGACACAATTTCTGCCGGCATCGCACAGCAGTTATATCAAAAGTCCTCTATCGCCGCACAGGGCTTTGAGGAAACCTTCCGCGAGGTGCTGACGGATGCGCTGGAGGACGAATGCAGCGTGAACGTCGTCCAGAACGTCCATACCGCCCTGCGGGAGCTCGTTCTGACGCACAAGGAGACCCGCGCCGAGGAGCCGCTGGCCGTCACGCGGCAGGAGGTCGGTGCGGTGCTTGAGCACTGCGGCGTGTCCGAGCCGAAGATGGCCGCCTTCAACGTCAAATATGACGAGGCCTTCGGCGGCGGCAGCGAAGTCCCCCCGCAGAATCTGCTCGGCGCGGCCCAGCTGGAGTACCGCACGCCGGATGTCGTCATCCGCGTGAATCCGGACCGGCAGGACCTCGTGCAGACGCGCGTGCTCGGCGGTGCAAAGTACCGTGCGAAGCAGACGGACGGCACGTTTTTCTCCAGCCGGATCGTGCGGGACATCACGGATATCATCCGCTTTGCGCAGTCCCCGTGGGACGGCGCGCTGTTCCGCCGCATTTATTATAAATTCTGTGCCGGGATCCCGAAGGCCGTGGCCGAGCGGGCTGCGGCCCACAATCCCACGGCCGAGCCGCTTCTGCTGGCCGTGGCGGACGACGACGTCTCCCCGTATACGCTGCGGCAGTGCCGCATGCTTCAGACCCATCTGCAGAACCTCCGGACGGAGAAGGCCAACCGCGCCGTCTACCGCATCGTCGCCTTCATGGGCTATGGCGACTACCTGGACCAATGCGGGGCCGACAAGAGCCGCGCAGAAATTCTGGAGGCGCTCGGCGCGCAGGAGCCGGATCCTCTGCGCCTGCTGGAGCGTCTGGACGAGCTGCAGGCCCTGCTGCGGCAGCCGAAGTCCGAGGCGCGCGGCCTGATCCTCTCCACAGTGCACTCGAGCAAGGGCCTGGAGTATGACCGGGTCTTTCTGCTCGACGTCATCGACGGCGTGTTTCCAAAGGAGGGCGAGGACGTCGACCGTGACGAAGAGCGGCGGCTGTTCTATGTCGCCATGACCCGCGCCCGCAACGAGCTTGCCGTCTTCACCTTCCCGCCGGAAAAAACGTCCTCGGCCTTTTCGCAGTTCCTGTTCCGACCGAAGCGCCGCATCCCGCGCAAGTCAAAGAAAAAGACTGCGGCAGACAGCTTTCTCCCCGGCACGCCGGTGCAGCACAGCGCCTATGGCGCGGGGCGCATTCTGGCGCGGGAGGGCGACCGTGTCCGCATCCGCTTTTCCAGCGGCAGCGAGCGGGTGTTTTCGCTGGCCGCCGCCGTTCCGAACGGGCTTCTCAGCCTGCGGCAGGAATCCGGCGGAAATGCCGCAAAAGCCGATTGACACGGTAGGCAATTCGTTGTATCATAATTTGAACGGCCCTGCGCCGTGAATCCACAGTGCGGAGGAACATCTCACCATGCTCAATTCTTTCTCCCGAACCGAACTGCTGCTCGGCCACCCGGCCATGGAGGCCCTGAAGCACGCGCGCGTGGCGGTCTTCGGCATTGGCGGCGTCGGCGGCTATGCCTGCGAGGCCCTTGTCCGCAGCGGCGTTGGCGCCTTTGACCTCATTGACGACGACAAGGCCGGGCTTCGGGGAAAGCGCCGCCTCCTCGCGAAGGGCATCCGCCGCAAGATCGCCGAGCGTTGTGCAGGCAAATTCTGCGAGCCTGCGGGTCGTCTCGGCGCAGATGGCATCCAGCCCATGCGCGCGGCTGCGGGAGCAGACCGCAACGGGTCCGCCGCAGACGAGGCAGCGGCGCATTTCCGGCCGCGAGAGCTTTTCTC
>OMBM01000942.1_pt1 | contig 12325 bp, 7 predicted proteins | sample 1644861 | NCBI WGS metagenome assembly OMBM01 (sample SAMEA103958165, study PRJEB25191) | human gut metagenome | biome: human-associated habitat [ENVO:00009003]; feature: intestine environment [ENVO:2100002]; material: feces | place: Germany | collected 2013/2015 | reverse complement strand
CGACGATGCGCCGGATGTGATTGTAAAATAATACCAGCTTAGAAGAAAGGAATTGGAATTTATGAGAGACAGCCGCACTGCAAGCAGAAAAATTGCCTTATGCGCCATGCTGATGGCACTTGCCATGATCTTCAGTTATGTGGAGGTACTGATCCCGATCAACCTCGGTGTTCCTGGAATCAAACTCGGCATTGCCAATCTGGTTGTAGTCGTCGGCCTCTTTTTCCTTCCGGCAGGGGAAGTCCTGATGATTTCCGTCGCCCGCATTCTTCTGATGGGGTATCTGTTCGGAAATGGAATGTCCATCCTTTACAGCCTTGCCGGCGGGCTTTTGAGCTTTCTTGTGATGCTTCTGCTGAAACACATCAAGGGCTTTAGTATCACCGGCGTAAGTATTGCAGGAGGCGTGACGCACAATGTCGCGCAGATCTGCGTGGCGGCTCTCGTGGTGCAGAACCGCAAACTGTTCTATTATCTGCCGGCGCTTCTCGTGGCCGGAGTCATCACCGGAATGCTGATCGGAATCCTTTCGGACCGCATTCTTTCTGCGGTAAAACGCGATGGACGAAAGAGTTCTTCGCGGTGAAAACTCCATATCTACGGAATTTTTTCTGTGTGGGAACGAAAATCATCCCACAAACTTCACAGTATCGGATCATTAAATAGTAAAAATACTCAATAAGCAGAATCTGTGCCTCTTTTGAGAAAAAATAATCAGTTAAGAGTTAGACAAAACGATCAAAAATTAGTAGAATAATCTACGGTTAGTTAAAACAATTATTGATTAGTGAAAACTAATATAATAATGAAGGACAGTTTTGCCCCTGTTTTTCCTGCAAAACTGTGGAAAAGGAAAAAGGAGGAAGTTATGATCAAAAGAAAAGAACTTCAGAAAAAATCATTAGCAGCCGTAATGGCAGCTTCCATGACCATGAGCCTGCTCCCGGGAACCGCACTGGCGGATGCTACAAGTGGCGTGCTGGCAGATGGCACTTATGAGTCTACGGCTCATGTTACCAGAACTGCAGAAGACGATGAGGATGAGAATGCATGGGATGAATATGACGTTAATGTCAAAATCACAGTTGCAGACGGTAAGTTTTCTGATATTGCAGTAACACCTGGTTCTGGATACAATACAGAAAATGCTACATATTTTAAAAAAGCAGCTACAAACAGCAAAGGATTCAAAACGAAACTTCTTGGAAAAGATGCAACGATTGAAAACATTGAAGGATGGGATATTGTATCGGGTGCAACCAGAACTTCGAATGCAGTAAAAACCGCGGCTCTTGCAGCAACCCAAAAAGCAACCCCGACTCCAGAAGCAGTAGACACCACAGCACTTGAAAAAGCAATCGCAGATGCCGAAGCATTAAAGGAAGCTGACTACACCGCAGACTCCTGGAAAGCTGTCCAGACTGCTCTTACCGCAGCAAAATCTGCTCTTTCTGCAAAAGAATCCCAGAGCGCTGTTGATACCGCGAAAGATGCGCTGAATACTGCAGTAAAAGGCCTTGTTAAAGCACCGACTCCGACGGCGACCCCGACAGCAACGCCAACCGCAACCCCAACGGCGACCCCGACCGAGACTCCAACTGAGCAGGTGGCTTACGTTCTGATGAACATTCCGTATGATGAATTTTATGCTGCAGATGTAAACAACTCTGTTCCAGTGGATGTATTTTCTTCCGCAACGAAGAGCAAAACAAGAACAGCCACTCTTGCCGGTGGTTCTTATCATACCAATGCAGATGGAAGTGCAATCAATGGAATTACCTTCCCGGTTAAAGTAACAGGAGTGGATCTTTCCAAATTTAAGAAAGTAACAGATTCTGACTCTGTAAGTATTACAGTAACAAACCGTGGTCAGACATCTACACAGACATACACTGGAAAAGACGCCTTATTTGAAAACTCAGACTATGCATATTATGTATTAAGCGAAGTACCTTCTTACTACAAAGAAGCAACGGTAAATGCAGATGGCTCTCTTTCTTTTGGAAAAACAGTTGGAACTGCAATTGAACTGACCAATGTATCTCCGGAATTTATGACTGAATCAAAATATGGAGATTATCAGCTGGATCTCGACGGACTGGAGAACACGATTGATGTTGGAACCGATCAGATCTATGGTGTTATTGTCAGCACGAAAGAAGGCAATGACTATGGTATGCGTCATGTGGAAAATATCTGGCGCGGAACAGAGCTGGCATGGTCAACTGGATTTACAACACAGGTACATGGATGCCTGACTTCTTCTGCACATTACAAGAGCATGATGGGACAGCATATCAATAAGGTTACTTATTATACCAGCAAAGGAATCTACACGATTCCAGTGAATGATATTTTTGTTCCAACAAAATTTGAGGCAAGTGTATCCGTAGAAGACGCTTCTCTTTCCGCTGGAAAGACAACGATGACCGTAACCGGACTTCCGGCTGATTATGATGCAGAATATTCCGTAGATGGTCTGGATGGATTTGCAGTAGACGGAAATACCATTTCTTATTCCGCAAATGCGAAAAAAGGAATGTATACTCTGACGATTCATGATAAAAAAGGTGTTTATGCAGATCTGACACAGAGCTTTACTCTGTATACAGATGCAATGCCGGCTGCTTACAACGAAAAAGGAAGTGCTCCGGCGCTTGTAAAAGCAGAGAATGCATCAGAAGATGACTTTGCTGATTATATCAAGAACATCACTTCGGTAAAAGTAAATGGAAAAGAATATGCAGCAACTGGAAAACGGAAAATAATTCTGATCAAAGAAGACGGTACGCTTGATCTGACAGCTGCCGCTTTTGCAGAAGGAAATAAATTTGAAATCGAAGTAACTGCAACAGGTTACAAGACGCTTTCCTTTACTTATGAGAAGAAAGAAACAACATATAAATATGTATATGCAGGTCTTACCTGGGCTGAGTATTGGGCAGCAGAAGGAGTTCAGGCGGCAGGAAGCGACGCTGGTTCGGATGAAACTGACAGTCGCGAAGAAAGTGATAAAGGCGCTTTTGATGTTGTAACCCGTGCGACTACAAACCATGGACTGCACAGAGGAAGCTTCCAGTGCGCAGCGACTATCTACATGAAAGATGGCACAACCTATGATGTAGCATATTATACCGCAGCAACCACGGCAGTTCTGACGAACGGCGAGACCGTAACTTACGATAAGAGCCAGATTGATCATTATGAAGTAAAAGGTCTGAAATATGTGCCTGTAAAAGTTTCGGAAGATGATTACGAAGATTTCTGCAAAAAGTATGTTGTGGTAGAAAACGGCGGAACACTTTCCGGTGGATTTTCTGAAAATAAACTGCAGAGCTATACAGGCCTGGTTGCAGATGTAACAGAAAACACAAACGGTCTGAAGATAGCAGTGAAAAATGCAGATGGAAGCTTCTCCTTCTCTGCAAGAACAACAGGAAGTGAATCCGGAATCAAAGATCAGGCGCTGAAGACAGCTCCGGATGCTGAGACCGTAGGACTGACCGTGAAAGAAGCCAATGGTTCTTATGGAGAATTCCTTCGCGTAGATTTAACGGGAGATTACGGCGATCTGGCTGCTAATCTGCAGACCGTAACCTGGACTTATTACGGTGATGATTCCACTTATACGAATGCAAAAGCAACGTATGGAACAAAATTCGCAGCAGATAACTGGATGCATAAAGTAATGGGAATCCAGCTTGGCCTTACCGATTCCCTGCGCTGCACTTTACCGGAGGGAACGGATGGAACCGGTTATTGGAAGATTACGATTCATGCACTTGGCTATGCAGATGCTTCCTACACTTTTGAAGCAACCAAAGCGAATATTGTAGGAGCTGATCCGGTAGAGAGCACAGCAGCACTGGAAGAGGCAATTGCAAAGGCAGATGCACTGAATAAAGATCTTTACACGGAAACTTCCTGGAATAATATGCAGACAGAACTGGCAGAAGCAAAAGAAGCATTGGAGAAAAAACAGAGCCAGGGAACCGTAGACGAAGCAACAGAGCATCTGAATGCAGCAATCGAAGCACTTCAGTCCCAGTATGTATTAATGAACATTCCGTATGCTGAGTTCTATCAGGCAGAGGTTCATAACGATATTCCAGTAGATGCATTTACTTCCGCAACCAAGAACAAAACAAGAACAGCCTCCCTTTCTGGCGGATCTTACCATGTGAATGCAGACGGAAGCGATATTACAGGTATCACCTTCCCAGTAAAAGTAACAGAGGGTATGGATCTGAGCAAATACACGAAAGTGACAGATGAGGATTCTGTAGAAATCACCGTTACCAACCGTGGACAGACATCCACCACAACGTATACCGGAAAAGATGCACTGTATGAGAATGCAAGCTATGCATATTACACTTTACATGAGGTTCCGTCTTATTACAAAGAAGCATCTGTAGATGCAGACGGCAATGTAACCTTTGGTGCTGTTCAGGGAACCGAGACAGCAAAGCTGGAAAATGTAACGGCAGAGCTCTCCACTAACAGCAAATACGGTGATTATCAGCTGGATCTGGATGGTCTTACTGATACCATCAAAGCAGGCGAAGATACCGTATATGGTGTTGTTGTCAGCACAAAAGAGGGCAACGATTACGGAATGCGTCATCTGGAGAATATCTGGAGAGTGTCTAAGCTGGCATGGAGCACTGGATTTACCACAAGCGTTCATAATTGCCCGACTTCTTCTGAACATTACAAGAGTATGATGGGACAGACCATCAACAAAATTACCTATTACACCAGCAAGGGAATTTACGAAGTCGACGCAGATGTATATGTACCGGTTAAGTTTGCATATGAATTTTCTGTAGAAAATGCGTCTGTCACATCTGGAAATGCTTCTGTTAAACTGGAAGGCCTGCCGGATGATTACGATGCTGTCTATACAGTAGAAGGTCTGACGGGAACCGTGTCCGGTGATACTCTGTACTTCAAGAATGCAGAGAAAGGTTCTTATACATTGACTGTCAGCGATAAGAATGGTAAATATGCAGATCTTTCCGCAGACTTTATCCTTTACACGGAAGAGATGCCGGCAGCATTTAACGAAGATACGACAACACCGGGTCTGCTTAAGAAAGGGGATGCAACAGATGAAGAGTTTGCAGATTATCTGAAGAACATTACCTCTGTTACTGTAAATGGAAAAGCATATGCAGCAAGCGGAAGAGGAGCTGTTGTACTGTTCAATGAGGATGGTTCCTTAAAGACAGATGCAGCACCGTTCGCAGAGGGCGATTCCTTTGAAATTACAGTTTCTTCACTGGGATATCAGGATCTTAGCTTCACCTGGAAGAAATCAGCAGAAGAGCCGACTCCTACTCCTACAGAGACCCCAACCGTAACCCCGACCGAGACTCCGACGGTTACCCCAACTGAGACTCCGACGGTTACACCTACAACAGCACCAACCACAACCCCGACGACTGCTCCTACCACAATACCTACGACGCAGCCGACGAAGACCCCGACAAGCACCCCGAAAGCAACATCTACTCCGCTTGCAAGTAATAAAGTATCCAATACCTCTACTTCCAAGAAGAGTGATAATGCAAAGACCGGTGATGCTACCAACATCTGGGGATGGGTAAGCATGGCAGTTGCATCTCTTGGCGCTGGCGGACTTGGATTCAAACTCCGCGGCAGAAAGAAAAAAGACGACGAAGAGTAATTCAGAACAAAATGACTGAGAAATTCTTCTGACATAAGAAATCACAGAAACCTCTGTTCCAGCTTTTCTGGCGGAGGTTTCTGACGTTTCGAGGAGTAAAAAAAGTGATTCTTTTCTTTTTGTAAAAAACAAAAAATTAAGTGTTCACACAACGCCCAATTCATGCGATAATAATACTGTATTTTTTGCACATGCAGCATAATGGAGGTGACTGAAAAAATATGACAGCAAAACTGTTGGAAAAACATATTACCGATACGATTCGGGAATGGCAGGTGAAGATCGGCTATGAGGGCGGTACGATGAAGCTCTACTACCCGGCGGAGTCCCTGCGCCGTTCCCTCTCTTTAGACGAAACAGAAGACCTGGATGCGGCACTTGCCGCGTTCTGTAAGGAAGTACAGCCGCGTCTTGGAACACTTGCGATTTCAGCGGTCAAGGACCGCTACTGCATGGAAATCCCGGAGGAGGGATGTTCTTATATCGAGCGGAAAATTCCTGTTCCGGAGCTCCTGCAGAACCTTCTGCAGGTGATCACAACGCCTGGAAACACAATGGAACAGGTTCGAAACTGCTTTTCTTCCTATGCAGAGAAAATGCATACTACCGTGGAAGAAAACGCATCCGAGGAGCATGAGATGGGCCATGTATTTTCTTTTTCAGACCCGTCTGTAGATGAATACTGTTACTGTGTCGAAGAAAATGAATTCGGCCTGACGTATCACCGTTTTTCACGGGAAGATTACGAGGCTTTATAAATAAAAGGAGGATATACACCATGGAATTTACAAAACTGCTGGAAGAAAGAAGAAGCATCCGCGCGTTTGCTCCGGAGAAACACGTAACCGCAGAGCAGATCCAGGAGATCGTACAGGCAGCGATTCAGGCACCATCCTGGAAAAACTCACAGACAACACGGTACTATGCCCTTGTAACACCGGAGAAAGTCGAAGAATTTTCCGCAAAATGCCTTCCAGAATTCAATCAGAAGAGTTCAAAGGGAGCCGCACTTGTCGTAACAGCATTCGTAAAAGACCGCTCCGGCTTCACGCAGGACGGAACACCGGACAATGAAGTCGGAAACGGCTGGGGCTATTACGATCTTGGCCTGCATGACGAAAACCTGATCCTGCGCGCAAGAGAACTCGGCCTTGATACTCTGATTATGGGAATCCGTGATGAGAAAGCTATCCGTGAAGCCCTCTCCATTCCGGAGAATGAGCTCCTTGGTGCTGTCATTGCTGTCGGCTACCGTGCCATCAACCCGGACAAGCCGAAACGTAAAACCGTAAATGATATCTTAAAACTGTTCTAAATCCGGCGCATCCGTGTGAAGACGTGCGCGGTACTTTCCAGGTGGGAATCCAAAGAACCGGGAAAACTGCTTGCTGAACGCATAGACATCGCCATATCCGACAAGACCGGCAATTTCCTTCATCGGTACGCCGCCCTCGAGAAGAATACGGGCCTGCTCCATTTTCTTCCTAGTGCGGTACCGTGCAGGAGAGACGCCGGTCTGTTTTTTAAATACTTTTCGAAACGTCTCATAACCGATCTGGAGTGACCGGGCAAGTTCTTCGAGAGAAATTTCTTCATCAAGATTCTGCGAGAGCATATCGCAGGCGGCCTCGATCGGATCCCGCTGCAGATTCACCCGGTGCGCATGGTAGCCGTACATTCGCAGAATCTCTTTTTCCATCTCCGGAATCCGCAAAGGCAGCAGACTGTCCGGTGTGGCCTTTAACGACTGCAGAAGCTTCTGATACCGCTCGAGATCGCCGGGAAGCAGCTCTGCCTTTAGCACCGGCTCCCGGTTCAGAACCGAAAGCGAGCAGAAAGAATCAAAAAACGGTTTCCCAATCGAGATAAAAAATTCCAGCCATTTCCCATCGGGGTCTACGCGTGTGGAATGCGGCACACCCGGCAGACGCTGGACCAGGCTTCCCGCCTGTAGCGGATAGGAGGTGCCGTCCTCGGCAATATATTCCCCGCTCCCGCGCAGCAGCACGAAACAGCTGTAATACTCGTTCGAAAAATGATACTGCGAGCGGTCCGCCGTCTCTTTCCGCATAAAACCGCACGCCAGAATCCCGTTCTTCATTTCATTTCCAATACAGCGATAGATAACATCGCTCTTTTCTATTTTTGCAAGCAGATATTCCGGTATCATACGACTTCTCCTTTGCTTTCCCATTTTGGATAAAAGAAACACCAGATCAACTATTTCTCATCCACGTGCAGTGTTTTATACTGAATCATAAGATAACTGCATGAATCTTCTGAAAATCCACAGATGTATTATATCACAGGAAAGCAAAAAAGGAACACCAATCTGGATAAAAAGAAGAGAGACAGTCGGAAAATGCGAAAGCAAAGGCAAGGAGGGTTTCAAGAACATGAGACAGACAAGAGACTGGGAAAATCAGTATATAACGCAGAAAAATCGTTATCCGATGCATACGCCATACGGTGCGTATGAGACGGTAGAGCAGGCGCTCGCCGGAAATCGGAACGCGTCCCGCTTTGTAATGGATCTGAACGGAGACTGGAAATTCAAAATGTATCCGTCACCGGAAGCGGTGGAAGCATTTTATGAAGAGAATTTCGATCACGCAGCATGGGATACGATTCCGGTGCCGTCCAACTGGGAATTGCAGGGATATGGAAAGCCGGTTTACACCAATATGCTGTATCCGTTCAAACGGGAGGCAAACGGCGAAGCATTTGAGATCGAGATTACCGAAGGCACCTACGAGCTGAATGCGCCGTACGTACCGGAGAAAAATCTGACTGGCTGCTATTTCAGAACCTTTGAGGTTCCAACAGACTATATCGGCCGACAGCTTCTCATCGATTTCGGCGGTGTGGAGTCCTGCTTCTATCTCTGGATCAACGGAAAACAGGTGGGGTATTCCCAGGACAGCAAAGTGAACGCGGAATTTGACATCACCGAATATGTGCAGGAGGGAACGAACACCCTCGCCGTACAGGTAATGCGCTACTGTGACGGTACTTACCTGGAAGATCAGGATTACTGGCATCTGTCCGGTATCTACCGCGATGTCCGCCTCGTATCGAAACCGGTGCAGCACATCCTGGACTATAAGGCAGAGACACTGTTCACACACCCGGATTACACGAAAGTTACCCTCTCTGTCACGATCTGGCCGGACAACTCCAAACCGCTGTACGGCGAGTATCATGCCAAAGTGACGCTGTATGATGCAGAACAGAACAAAGTAACCGAGATGGATTCGAGACCGTTTGCTGAGTGCGGCTTCTATCTGATGCCGAAATTCATCGCAACCGTTACTGCTCCGGTAGAGAACCCGGCACTCTGGACTGCAGAGACTCCGACACTTTACACCCTCGTTGTCGAGCTGCAGAACAAAGAGAATGAGACGGTTGATATCGAGAGCTGCAAGGTCGGCTTCCGTCAGGTGGAAATCAACAGCCGCGGTGTTCTGACCCTGAATGGCAAACGCCTTGTGATCCGAGGTGTTGACCGCCACGATTTTTGCGCCGAGACGGGACGTACCGTTTCTGAGGAGCAGATGCGAAAAGAAATTGCTGTGATGAAACGCCTGAATTTCAACGCTGTTCGTACCAGCCATTATCCGAATTCCGTGAAATGGTATGATCTGTGTGACGAGCTTGGCATTTACCTTGTCGATGAGACAAATCTTGAGACGCACGGTTACGGCGGACAGCTCAGTGCATCCGCTGAGTGGACAGCCGCTTATCTGGAGCGTGCAACCCGTATGGTACTGCGTGATAAAAACCATCCTTCCATCGTCTTGTGGTCCCTTGGAAATGAATCCGGTGCCGGGGCGAATCATGCCGCGATGCACGGCTGGATCCGCGAATACGACAAGACAAGATACGTTCAGTATGAGTCCGGCAACCCAAAGAGTAATATTTCCGACGTTATCTGCCCAATGTATCCGACGATGAGCTGGCTTGAGGATGTGATGGCAGACGATTCCGATCTCCGCCCGTTCATCATGTGCGAATATGCGTATGCAAAGAGCAACAGCAACGGAAACTTCAGGGAGTTCTGGGACTATGTCAATAAATACCCGCGTTTCCAGGGCGGCTTTATCTGGGATTTCGCGGACAAGGCGATTGCGATCCACGAGGAGGACGGAAATATCAAATACGGCTACGGCGGAGCGTTCGGAGAGGATGTGACCGATCCGGTTCCGGATATGTGTCTGAATGGTGTTGTCTTTGCCGATCTTTCCTATAAACCGGGCGCCTATGAGGTGAGAAACGGCCAGTCCCCGGTTACGATTGAGCAGGTGAAAAATCCATATACCGGCGAAACTATATGGGTGCTGGCAAACCGCTACCATACCCTCGATCTTTCTCATCTGCAGGTGCGTTATGAAATTGTGCAGAACGGCGAAACGCTTGCCAAAGGCAGCTATCCGACATTTTACACGGCAGCCGGAACAACAGAGACGCTTCCGCTTCCGGAGCTTCCGGCGAAACTGCATGGCGAGGCGTATGTAAATTATTACGTTGAGCTTGCCCAAGATGCCTTCTATGCACCGGCGGGAACAGAACTATACCGCCGTCAGATTCCGGTTACTTCAGGTGTTTATCTGGCAGACGAGAAAACGATTGTCGGGAAACCACTGACCGTATCGGAGGATGAAAATCATGTTCGCATCACCGGCGAAGAGACCGAAATTATCTTTGATAAAAAGACAGGTGAATTTACCAGATATCAGGCAAAGAGCGTTTCTTTTATGACCGGCGGAAAAGATGAATTTTATCGTGCCCCAACCGGTATTGATGAGGGAACCCATGAAAGTGATTACGATGATATCTGGCGCGCGGAAGGTCTGGATCGTCTGAAAAAGGAAGTACAGTCAGTATCGGCTGTCAGTGCCGGAAATCAGGTGCTTCTTGAAGTGCAGGCTTCCTATACCGCGGAGCCGGACAACGCAGTACTCTTTACCGCTCATACTCTGTATCGCATCGGCAGTGAGGGAATGGAGCTGAAAAACGAAGTAACAAACAACAGCGGCCTTGAGACCATCGCAAGAGTCGGACAGTCATTCTGCCTTCCTGCAGCGTTTGATACGCTCAGCTGGTATGGAAAAGGACCCTGGGAGACGTATGCAGACCGAAAGGATGCAGCTTTTACCGGATTTTACACATCTTCTGTAGCAGAACAGCACGTTCCGTTTGTAGTACCATGTGAATGCGGCGGCCATGAGGATACGCGGTTTGCCGTTCTTTCAGATGGAACACATACCGTTCAGATTGTAGGCAGTGATGATTTTCATTTCAGTGCGCTTCCATATTCTATGGCAGAATATCGAAAAGCCGCATATGAGGAAGAACTTCCGGAGCAGACGACAGGAACCTGGCTGATCCTGGATGCAGCACACGCAGGCCTTGGCGGAGATACCGGCTGGACGAAAAATATTCACCCGGAATATCGTGTATGCAAGGGAAGATACAGCTATACGTTCCGTTTCCATTTCGCATAAAAGAAAAAATCGGCCAACTGCCTATTGGATTCTTACGGAACAAATTGCAGATTTCTCGTGAATGCTGCAAAGGTTGAAGCAAGAGATACGATTTATCAGCGAATGAAGGCTGGTGAATATATAAGGGAAGAACTTACACCAGATGGACTTCATCCAAATGATAAAGGACACAAACTTGTTGCAGAAGAAATTGAAAAATTCCTTGAAAGCGTGAAAGCAGAATTAGAAGTTGAGGAAAAAGAACCTGTTTTTCCGAAGGCAATGACGGAGAATGCATACGAGAATGCAAAACGCCTGACAATCCGTGAAATTTCACCAAAACTTTGCGGATTTCATGCAGATACGGAAGAGAAAGCAGGACATCTTGATCATTTTAAAAATGGATGGATCGGAAAAAAAGCCGGGGATTCTATTCATTTTGAGGTGACTGCTTCCTGCAGTGCAGTGGAGAAAAGAAAATTCATACGGTAGATATAACAATTCTTCCGGAAGAGGTAACGGATACAACTCCATTTTATCTGATGTCATTAATTATTGCATAAGATTTTTGAAGGAGAGACTTCAGGAGATTGAGACAGCAGCACTTGGAAATGAAGCTGGAATGATCGGTGCAGCAAGTTTACTGTAAAATATGGAGGAGATAAGATGAGAATTAATCCTGATAATAAAAAAATACGTTATAGCGGAAGGATTGACTGGGCGAATCCAAAAGAACCAATCTGGGTTTATCCATGTACATCTGTGGAATTTAAATTTACAGGAAAATATTTGAAAATTTTCCTGAGAAACAAAAATGAATACTGGCAGAATTATCTTGGATGTATTTTAGATGGAGTGCAGTCGTGTTATTATCTGGATAACGAGAAAGAGAATGAAATAGAGATTCGTGTTCCTGAGAATGAAAACGGAGAACATCATGTTCTTTTCTTTAAACGTCAGGATTCCTGCCATGAGATGCACATCCTTGGATTTGAAATTGAAGACGGAGCAAAATTATTGGAACTTCCGGATGCACAGACAAGAAAAATTGAAGTTTACGGAGATTCTGTATCAGCAGGAGAAGTGACAGAAGCAGTGGATTATACAGGAAAGACGGACCCTGAACATCAGGGAGGTTATTCTAACAGCT
>OMBM01000938.1_pt1 | contig 12337 bp, 10 predicted proteins | sample 1644861 | NCBI WGS metagenome assembly OMBM01 (sample SAMEA103958165, study PRJEB25191) | human gut metagenome | biome: human-associated habitat [ENVO:00009003]; feature: intestine environment [ENVO:2100002]; material: feces | place: Germany | collected 2013/2015 | reverse complement strand
TTTTCATGGGCTACTCCCTAATGTTATAAGGATAGGAGCGGGGGCCTTGCGGCCCCTTTGCTCCGGGTTCTTGGGGGAAATGGAGCTTACTTGTTCTCCATGCGCTTCTTGGTGACCAGCAGAACGATGGCCGCAACCATCAGGCCGCCGCCGACCACATAGAACAGGGTAGTGCCGATGCCGCCGGTGGAGGGCAGGGTAATGCCGCCGGCTTTCTTGTTGATGATTTTATTACTCAGGTTACCGGACAGAGAAACATTGTATTCGGTGTGCGTTGCAGAAATGACGATTTCTTTATCGGCACAGGCACTGTAACCGGCAGGAGGGGTGGTCTCCTTCAGGTAGTAGGTGCCAGCGTCCAGACCCTTGACATTGAACTGACCATGTTCGTCAGAGAACATCTCATCGCCAGCATCCGCTCCAAAGTAGGGGGAGTAAGTGCCGTCAGTAGTATTCTTCTTGAGCTTGATCTCCTGTTCCTCAGTGCAATCTTTATCGCTGTACAGACGGAAACCGGCGCCCTCCAACTCATTACCCGAGTTAGCTTCATCGTGATACTTGGTGTTGTTCAGCTGGTAGGTGTACACACAGACTGCGCTTTCGGGAGTGAAGCCCCAGTATGCGCTATTTCTGGGGTTATTAGAGTACTGGAGCTGTACTTTGTTTTTGTTATCGGTAGGGCCACTTGTAGAATTGACAGCGGCGTTGTCGTTCAGGTGTGCAGTATAGGTGACCGTAATAGTAGCGCCGTCATTCAAATTGAGCCCTGCTGCAGCTGCACAGGTCTTGACATCATCAATGCTCAGTTTGAAGGAGGTCGGATGACCGGCCTCATGAAGATCGGTATCATCAAATTTATAATTAGTAATCTCTTTTGAATTATCGCCATCGACATTTGCGATTTTCACCGTATCCAAATTGTCAAAGGTAATGCCTGCAGACAGAGTATCATTGAAGCAAACAGTGTACTTATCATAGTAATCGTAAGCACGGCCATTGTCTTTGCTTGCGGGCAACTTAGCGATCAGCTGGAACTGGAACTTTTCGTTGATTGCATGGTCAGCGGAACTGCCCCAACCACCAGCAGAGCTAATGTCGTTGTTGTCGTTGTCATAAACTTTCTTCTCAACAGTGGGTTTTACAACCTTATGATTAATTATAACGTTATATTCTCCTTGTTGGGTATCATTCACCAGGAGGAAGGAATTGTAGGCATGATAGTAATCGCCATTGCTAAAGTCGATATTATCAACGATCAGATAATAACCTGGCTCTGGAATTTTGATGGCACCGCCGCCACCTACAATGGAGGATTTCGGGTCTCCTTTCGAGTAGAGATAGTGGCATACAAAGCGCGCGAAAGCGATGCTGTCATCATCGGAATCGTCCCATGTGCTGATAACCGCAAGAACATCCGGAACAGATTTGGCATTGGCAAACAGAGGGCCGATGCGATCAGCTTTCCTCAGTTCTTCCAGAAAATCATCATGATCAATGATGTGTTGGCCCCAATCAACGCCGTAAAGCGTCGGATTGTCCTTACTAATAACACCCTTGAAGATCTGGAAAGCGATGTAATCGTGGTTTTTGTTGAGGTCCTCCTCAGTCTCCCAAGATTCGAATGCAAACGCCGGGATCGCCATGGCGCACACCATGGCAACTGCCAGCAGTGCGGCCAGCAGCTTTTTGATTACTTTCTTCATCATGATTTGCGAAAGTCTCCTTTCAAGTTTTTCTGATTCCTATTTTCAGGGTCTGCTTCCGGCGCAGAATCAATTTTGCCGCCGTGTCAGGAAGGATGCAGGCTTTTTAACGTGCCCTCCTTTCGCGTCTGTGCTTTCTGCAAACCCCGCACACCAGAGCGGCAAGCATCAGCGCACCGCCGCCTGCTGTATACAGTTTGGTACCGGCCCCGCCGGTAGAGGGAAGTTCGTAGTCGGACGGATCGGCCTGACTGGTGATCACAAGGCTGTCGGTTTTTACCGACTTTTCGGCATCATCGCTGATGGGCGTATCCAGAATCTTGATGTTATTGATTACTCCGTCAACAGCCGTTTCGCCAACGTCCTTCAGCTTGACGGTGTAGCGGATAGAATAGGTGCCTGCGGCAATGGGGGAACCGGCAGAACCCAAGGTGATCTTGCGCTCACCATTATCATTTTCCCAAGTGATTCTGAGCGTTGTATTGCCGTTTTCCATGCTGAGCTGGAGCGAGTCTTCGACATATTCGGCGGTTACGCCGGTGGGCAGGGTCATGCTGTCCGCAAGCGTCAGCGGGCCGGCCTGTTCGTTCTTGACCACAAGCGTAACAGTGTAATCCAGGTAGGCATCGCTGCCATTGTAGCGCGGGTCCTTCACGCTCTGGTTAAGGTCATAGTTCTTATCGTCTTTTTGATCCTCATCGGGGGTTTCATCCGGGTTGATGGTGATATCAAGGGCGTAATCTTTGTTGACCTCGATCAGATTAAAGCCGCTGCTGGTGACCTCGCTCTGGTTCCACTGGAAATTGAAGGCAACGTTGCTGGTGACCTTGGCATCGGAAGTATCCGCGCCTGCGGCTGCCTCCTCTTTCTGCTTGATATAGTTTTGGTCGTACCGCAGCACGGCGTACCAGCAGCCGTCATTCCCCTTGAGCAGCCGGTAGCTGCCGCAGGTGTCATAATTGCCGGTATCTTCCAGTTTGCCGGAGATAAGCTCATCGTTCAGCACATCAAAGCTCTTGGGCAGCTTAACATGGACACAGTAATCGTTGTCCTGGATCTCTTTGACCGGGATATCTGTGACGGTAAGGCTGCTGTGCAGAAGCTCCGAAATGGTGGTGACATTGGTATCCTCATATTCAGTGCCATTCTTGCGCTGCACCTCCAGAGCAGTGAGGTAATCCAGTGCATCCAGACCTTTGATGGTGGTAATGGCATCTGCGTCATCTTCGACTTTGAAATCCGGCGTAGCAACGCCGTAATCGGCCTGCTGCGCATTTGCCACAGACACCAGCGTTGTTACCTGCGAAGCATTCAGCGTGACTTTAGCCACCTTGCCATCCACATCGCCGGAGATCACGGTCAGGGTGCCGAAATCTTCGTCCACATCGCTCACGATGCCAACGGTGCTGGCATCCACGGTGTATTCCTCAATGTGGGGCGCGGTGTCGGTGGTGGCCGCAGCATCCATGGAGAGCAGGGCAATGTCGGCATCGGCGGAATCATCCTGCACCTGCAGCGGCTGGCTTTCCGCGGCCACGGCCTTGGTCACGGTGCCATTGTAAATGACGATATCACCGGGCATTGCGGCATCAGACGGCAGATCACCGTCAAAATCCATGGCATAGCCGCTGCCGGTCTCTTCGTTGTACAGCGCGCTGCGCAGCTGGCTGTGCAAAGACAGCACGCTGGAAACCTGCGGGATAGCGCTCTGGGGGATATCGGCATATTTCAGGCAGTAGGAAAGGAACATCACGTCCCATGGGCCGTAGTCGTTGCCGTAGTCGTTGCCGTAGCGGGTGTAGTGGCGCACGGTCTCGCCGTCGGCATCGTCCAGCTGGAAGTTGCGCTCGCTCTGCTCATAGCCCAGCTGGCTCTCGGCTACGGCCAGCAGGTCGTCGGCCCAGTTGCCGCTCAGCGTGGTGCCGGTCTGTGCCAGCCATTCGTCCTCGTCCTGCGTGCCGTCCAGCGGGTCGGACAGGCAGTTCACCGTGTGGTGATGCTCCGGCAGGCCGCAGACCAGCACTTCCTCGTAGCAGGCATCGGTGTGGTGGTGCACCGGGGGCTCGGTCACAGGATCGACCACCACGGGCTTTGCGGCCACCGGCTCCTCAAACAGGGCCACCGGGTCATAATCGGGGTTCACTTCTTCTACAAGCTCGCCCTCTTCCAGACCGCACACCAGCTCATAGGTGGTGGTGTAGCAGCTGTCGTCGTGGGTGTGCTCGAATTTATCGCAGATGAAGGTGACACCATCCTCATCAAAACAGCTGTCGTCGTGGGTGTGCTCTTCTTCCAGGCAGGTCAGCTCCCGCACTTCCTGGTAGCAGTCGTCGGTGTGCTCATGGGGCACAAAGATGTACTCCGGCTCTGCGGAATGGGCTGCAATGCCGGGATCATCCGCATCCACGCCCAACGCATCATCATCCATGTCGAATGTATCATCAAAAGACATGCCGTCGTCCGTCATGGTGGCGTTCCAGTCCTCCGGTTCGCCTTCCTCATAGCCGCACACCAGCTGCTTTTCATAGCAGGCAGCGGTGTGCTCGTGCTCCAACTCGCCGCACAGATAATCGGCTGTTTTGGCAATGCCCACGCCGTGCAGCTGCCAGTTCACGAACAGGCTGGTGGTAAGCGCCAGTGCCAGCAGCAACGCAGTATAGCGTCTGGCGCGCTGGTGGTTCCGACGGAACTTTTTCTGATATTCTTTCACGATATCCCGCATGATTCCTAAACCTCCTTAGTGGATCAACGAGAAGTTGGACAAGGGCCATACCCGCAAAAAAACCTTGCCTACGATCTGACTTTTTTCCACACAGCCGATCACACTGCTGCGGCTGTCAATGGAGGTGGCCCGATGGTCACCCAGTACGAAATACCGGTTTTCCGGCACCTGATAGGGAAATTTGATGTCGCATTCGCCCAGAGCCAGTTCATCTACATAGGGCTCATCCAGCGTCTGGCCGTTCACAGTGACCACACCGTCCTCGTCCAGTTCGATCACATCACCGGGCAGGCCGATGATGCGCTTGAGCAGAAGCTTGTTCTGCCAGTAAAATCCGCAAAGGTCGCCGGTCTTCATGTCGCTGCCCTTGACCAGCAGAATGATGTCCCGGTCCTGCAGAGTGGGGTTCATGCTGTCGCCGGAGACCTGCAGCACCGGCAGAAACAGAGTGGCCAGCAGCACGGCAACGGCCGCGACCACCAGCAGCGTGTAGACCGTGCTGCGCAGCACCCGCATATAACGGCTGCGGTAGGCCAGACGTTCGCGCTCTGCTTCCACCTCTGCTGTGGATGGAATGGGCGTGAACCTGATCTTTTGCTCTTTCATTTGGCACGCTCCTCCGGCAGGAATTCCGTGCTGTGATAGCCGTCCAGCAGTTCGCTGGCCCGGCGGTCAAAAGCGGCCCGGCGCTGCTGGATCTCCTGCTGCGTCCGGGCAAGCATTGCCTTGCAGTCCGCTTCGGCCTGGGCGCGCTTGCGTGCGGCGGCTTCCGTTTCCGCGTCGCACTGCTGCTGGGTGCGGGCCTTCAGGTTCGCAGCCTCGGTCTGTGCCTGTGCAAGGATCTGCTGGGCTTCGGCTTCCGCCTGAGCGCGCAGAGCACTGGCAGCGGCATCGGTGTTTTTGTTTGCTGCGAGCACCGATGCAACGTATTCATCAGCCGCAGCCTGCGCCGCTTCAAACACCTTGTTCAGCTCCAGTGCAGCCTGCGCAATGGAACCTGCGTTTTCAATATGGATCTGCCGTTCCTGCAGCTGGGCAGACAGGGCAGCGTTTTCTGCCCGGAGCTGGTCCTCGCTCTGCTTGAGCGCCAGAATGATCTCGACTAATTCGGTGCGGCGCATGTGCCGCAGTTCACGGTCTGGCATAATGATCGATTTCTCCCGCAAAAAGTGGTCGGATTAGGCGAACGAAAACTTTCGACAAATACGAAAATTTTCGTACCACAAAACCACATTTGATATATCAGTTTTCGGCGTGAAAGCGCCAGTTTGATGAATGACCTTCCACCTTATATGTTAGCACAGTATGCGTAACAAAAGCGTAACAAAAATGCCTTTTCCGTGCATTTTTTTGCCAAAGCCAAAGAAAAATTGTTTCTTTTGATGTAAACGATTAAAATGCGTTAAAAACAAAAAGAACTGTCCCCACAACGGAGACAGTTCTTGAAAAACAGATGAAAATAGAAGCCGGATCAGAAGCTCTTCAGCAGATCGCCCAGAGTCAGGAAGGACTGGTAGATCACGTTGACATTGTTGATGATGGAGCTTGCACCGGAGAAGATGCGGGCAATGGCGTTGAACACCTTACCGACATTCAGGAAGCTGTTGTAAGCGTCGCGGGCACCACCGTCCAGATAGACCATTTCCTCTTCGCTGATGGAGGCATAGTTTGCGGGCAGTTTCATAGTAGACATGGAGATTTTCCTTTCTATTGATAAAATTGATACAGTGTGTGAAAAGACTTAAATAAAGGCAGCCACGGCCAGCGTGGTGATCAGAGCACCGGCTACCGTCAGAACGCTCAGAATCGGGCCGTCATCGTATTCCTGCGCGGTCTGTTCCGGCTGAGCGGGCGTGGATGTGCTGGTGGAAGTGGTGGCATTTTTCACGGTCCAGTGTGCGTACACAGTGGTATCACCGGTAAACACCGTAGAGGTGCTGATTTTTGTGCCGCCCACCGGCTCGGTATACCAGCCGTCAAAGGTGTAGCCTTCCAGCGTAGGCTGCGCGGGCAGGGCACTGAGTTTGCCGCTCAGATTGGTGGTGACTGCCACAGCGGAGCTGCTGCCGCCCATGGCATCCAGACCAATGGTGTAGACCTGCGAATCCTTGTCTTCTGCGGCAAAGGCAGAGGGCAGTGCACAGCAGAGCAGTGCAGCGCTGAGCAGACCGAGGACCAGCATTTTCAAGATCTTTTTCATATGACTCCTCGCTTTCCTGACGAATTGGGATGTGGTGCATGCCGGGAACGGAAACACCAGAACAGACCTCGATGTCCCCGCCATGAGGCAGTAGACGAAAAAGCCGGGAAGAGGAGGTTTATTCAATCCTATATTTACCACATATAGTGTAACAAAAGTGCAACAAAATGGGCGTATTCTGTTGTTATGATGAAAAAAATTGGTTTTTCACAAATTGCAGGCTGCAAAAGGCGGCACAGAGCCGCCGCAAAAGCGGAAAAGTGGAACCTTCCCCTTGTGGAAAAACAAAGAATATGGTATAATATCTTGCACGATGCGCCATCGCCAAGCGGTAAGGCAGGGGACTTTGACTCCCCCATCGTAGGTTCGACTCCTGCTGGCGCAACCAAAAGCCCCGTCATCCTGAAAAGGCTGACGGGGCTTTTTGCATCACTTTTCCACAAAATGCGGCTGAACGGTGCAAAGCTCAGCGGCGGCGGATCTTTCTGGTGGGCTTGCGACGGTTCCAGTTGTTCAAAAGGACCCACGCAAAGTAGATGATGATGGAAATAATACTCAATGTTATTACAACTTTGAGGTACAGACTGCCTAAGAATTCCTGAAAACGCGCCACAGTGAACAGCAGCGGGTTGCGGCTGACATCCTGCCCGGCGATCAGGTCCACCACGCCAATGGTCTCACCGGCAAGCTTCAGCTCCACGGTACCCACCACATCGCCCTGCTGGACAGGGGCACACACGGAATCCGGCAGGTGGAAATATTTCTGGGTCACGCTGCCGTCGCCGGTGGAAGGCAGCAGGGTCATCATACTGTCGGCGGGATACAGCTGCAGGGAGCTGGTATCGGAGGAATACTTCACCGGGATCTCGGCCAGCGTAAGGTCGGTGTCCAGTGCGGCCTGAATGGAAAAGCTGTCGAACACCCAGTCCATCAGCTTCACGGTCTCGCACAGGGCCGGGCGACGGTTGGCGTAGCCGAAATCGTCGCAGGTGTCCGGGCTTTGCATCACGCAGAAAATATAGGTGGCACCATCCTTATTGGCCCATGAAACATAGCTCTGATTGCCACTGTCGCTTTTGAATGCGGTCACATCGCACATGCCGCCCTGCATGGCGCTGCGGTAGTATTTGCCGCCGCTGGATTTGCTCAGCGCGGCGTTCTGGCTGACCAGAACAGACGAAGAACGGTGTTTTTCTTTGGCGGGCATGGTAAAGCTGGGCGCACCGGAAACCTCCACAAAGGCATCAAAGCTCATCAGATAGCGCAGGATCAGGTACATATCCACGGCACAGGTCACGTTGCCGCTGTCGATGCCGCAGGCATCCGTCCAGGTGCTGCCGGTGGTGCCGATGCGCTGGGACAGGGTGTTCATCTGGCTCACCCAGCCCGCGAGGTCGCCGCCGGAAAGGGCATAGGCAAGGCCCATGGCGGCTTCGTTGGCGTTGCGGGTCAGCATGGCGTACATGGCTTCGCGGTAGGTAAAGGTCTCGTTGGAGCGCATATCGGCGTTGTTGGTGTTATAAACGTAATCCGAGATGGCAAAGGGCATCTGGAAGGTGTCGTCCAGATGGTCGGCATAGTTGGTCAGCAGCAGGGCAATGGTCATGTACTTTGTCAGACCACCGGCGGATACCTGCTTTGTGCTGTCCTTATCATAGACGATGATATTGGTATCGGTGTTAACGATATAGGCACTCTGTGCCTGCACCTGATAGACCGGGGTGGGGTCGAATATAGCCCCGGCGGGCAGCACAAGGCAGCTGAACAGGACGGCGAACGACAAAACCAGCGCAAAAATACGTTTCATGTGGACAATTCCTTTAAAAAGCGATAATATAAAACAACAGGCAGCACGGCACAGGTGCAGTGCGCCGGGTAAGAACGAGATCACAGCGGAAGGCTGTATTCTTTATAATAACAGGTTTGGCGGGGTGTGACAAGGCTTATTGTGCCGATTTCACATCCGGTCAGGGAGGACAGGAATGGTATATCTGACAGGGGACACCCACGGCGACATCGACCGCTTCAAGCACGGCAAGCTGCGCTGGCTGGGCAAACGGGATACCGTGGTGGTACTGGGCGACTTTGGCTTTGTGTGGGACGGCAGCAAGGAGGAACAGAAAAAGCTGGATTGGCTGCGCAAGCGCCCGTATACCCTGCTGTTTCTGGACGGCAGCCACGAAAACTACGACCTTTTAAAGCAGTATCCCACCGAGGAACGCTTTGGCGGCAAGGTGCAGGCACTGGGCGGCAATGTGTACCATGTGTGCCGCGGCAGCGTGCTGGAATTGGAGAATAAAAAATACCTGTGCTTCGGCGGTGCGGAAAGCCAGGATGTGGAGGATCGGGAACCCGGCGTGAACTGGTGGAGGGAAGAAATGCCTTCGGAGGAGGAATACGCTTTTTGTGAGGAGAACCTTGCAGCGTGCGATTACAAAGTGGATTATGTGCTGACCCACGATGCGCCAAGCAGATTTTTGGACTTTACCGCCCTTGCCAGCGGCGAGACCAACCAGCTGCACAGCTTTCTGGATAAAATTTTGTTGAAGCTGACCTACGACAAGTGGTTTTTTGGCTGCTACCATAAGGATACCCAGCTTTCCACCAAAAGCCGCTGCGTGTTCTGCGATGTGATAAGCATGGGCGAACGGCACGCAAAGCGTTCCGTTCGATAACAGGGGCCGCTGCACCAGCCGTGCAGCGGCTTTTGCATTTGCTGTTGCTTGTGCGCAAAAAACCTCCGGATCAGTTCATGGCTCCGGCTTTCTCGAACATCTGCTGCACCTGCTGTTCCAGCAGTGCGTGCTCCGGCGCTTCCAGCAGCGGGTCGTCGGCCAGCATGGCAACGGCTTCCGCCTGCGCAGCGTGCAGGGTGCGGGTGTCGTTCATCAGGTCGGCGATCTGCAGGGTGGGCAGGCCGTGCTGGCGGTTGCCGAAAAAGTCGCCGGGGCCGCGGGTCTCCAGATCGTACTGCGCCACCGCAAAGCCGTCCGTGGTGCTGCACAAAAATTTCAGCCGCTTTTGTACGTTTTCGCTTTGGTTGTCGCTGACAAGAAAGCACCAGCTCTCCGCTGCACCGCGTCCCACGCGGCCGCGCAGCTGATGCAGGGCGCTCAGACCGTAGCGCTCTGCGTTTTCGATCACCATTACGCTGGCATTGGGCACATCCACACCCACCTCAATGACGGTGGTGGACACCAGTGCGTCCAGCCGTCCGGCTTTGAAGTCCTCCATCACGGCAGCTTTCTCCTTGGGTTTGAGCTTGCCGTGCATCAGGCCTACCCGGCGCTCCGGCAGCAGGGCTTTGGCAATGTCCTCGTAGTAGCTCTTAACGGCGTTCAGCCCGCCATCCGGTGTGTCCTCGATGGCGGGGCAGACCAGATACACCTGCCGCCCTCTGCCAATCTCCTGATCGAGAAAATGGTAGAGGTCGCGCCGCTTTTTGCCGGTGATGCAGCGGGTTTTGACCGGGGTGCGGCCCGGCGGCAGCTCGTCCAGAATGGAGATGTCCAAATCGCCGTAGATGAGCAGGCCCAGCGTGCGGGGAATGGGCGTTGCGCTCATCACCAGCAGGTGCGGATTCGCGGCCTTTTCGGCCAGCATTCCGCGCTGCCGTACCCCAAAGCGGTGCTGCTCGTCGATCACGGCAAGACCAAGCCGGGCAAACTCTACGCCTTCGCTGAGGATGGCGTGGGTGCCCACCACAAGGTCGGCTTCGTCGTTCCGGATGGCGGCAAGGGTGGTGCGGCGTGCAGCGGCCTTCATGCCGCCGGTCAGCAGGGCCACCCGCATCCCGAAGGGGGCAAGCATCCGGTTCAGGCCTTCGGCGTGCTGGGTGGCCAGAATTTCCGTCGGGGCCAGCAGCGCGGCCTGATACCCCGCTCGGATGCAGGTCCAGATGGCGGCAGCCGCCACCAGCGTTTTGCCGCTGCCCACATCGCCCTGCAAAAGGCGGTTCATGGAAGTCTCGCCCGCCATGTCGGCCAGAATCTCGCTCACGGCCCGGCGCTGGGCTCCGGTGGGGGAAAAGGGCAGGCTGGCCCAGAACAGGGACGGGTCGGCAAGCTGCATGGGCGCACCGGTGGCAGCGGCACCCCGGTTTTTCATCCGGCCAATGCCCAGCTGCAAAACCAGAAGTTCTTCATAGATCAGCCGCCGCCGGGCTGCATAGGCCTGCTCTTCGGTGGCGGGGCAGTGGATGGCCCGCACGGCATCTGCCTTGGAGAGCAGACGGTATTTTGCCAGCATTTCCGGCGGAAGAGGGTCGGGCAGAAGCTCTGCATGGGGCAGCAGCTGCCGCACGCACTTGGCAATGGCATTGCTGGTCAGGCCCTCGGTCTGGGGGTAGACCGCTTCAAAGGGAGAAGCCTTGATCTGCTCGGCGGTGCGCACCTGCGGGTTGACCATCTGGCGGCGCAGCATCCCGCCGGTAACGATGCCCTGAAAATAGTATTCCTGCCCCAGCTGCAGCTTCTGGGCGGCATACGGATTATTGAACCATGTGATCTCCAGACTGGACACATCGTCCCCGGCAGTGATGCGCTCCATCCGCCGCCCGCCCGGCAGGATACGCCCGCCGGGTTTGGCGAACACCTCGGCCCTGACGACGCACTCCACATCGGTGGGCGCTTCGGCGATGGAATAGGGTTTGGTGAAGTCGATATATCTGCGCGGGTAGTGGCACAGCAGGTCGGCCAGCGTCACGATGCCCAGCTTCTCGAACCGCTCAGCGGTCTTGGGGCCAACGCCCTTCAGGTAGCGCACCGGCGTATCCGGGGTGAGGGTGGTATGGTTTTCGGCGGGCATGGCGTGTCAGCTCCTTTCCTGGATGCAATATAGCCATTGTAACACGGAGCGGCAGCGGATGCAAATGGCCCAAAAAGGAAAAACCGGCAGGACCTTTGCCTTTGGGCAGGAACTGTGGTACACTCGGAAGAAAAAGAGGGGAGAATATTTATGGAGATCCGTAAGGGGACCTTAAAGGACTTGGAGGCCATTGCAGCGGTGGAGGCGGCCTGCTTCCCGGCGGCAGAGGCGGCTACGGCAGAGGAGTTTGCCGGGCGGCTGCAGCAGTACGGCGATCATTTTTGGCTGCTGTGGGAGGGGGAAAGGCTGCTGGCCTTTGTGGACGGCTTTTGCACCGACTGGCCGGACCTGACCGATGAGATGTACGCCGACGCCTCCCTCCACCGGGAGAATGGTGCCTGGCAGATGATCTTTGGGGTAAACACCATCCCGGCCTGCCGCAGACAGGGGTACGCCGGGCAGCTGCTGCAGCAGGCCATTGCCGACGCCCGGGCCCAAGGCCGGAAGGGGCTGGTACTGACCTGCAAGGAGGCCCTGGTGCACTACTATGCAAAGTTCGGCTTTGTGAACGAGGGCGTTTCCGGCTCCACCCACGGGGGCGTGGTGTGGTACCAGATGCGGCTGAAGTTCTGAGGGGGACGATCTGGAATGGCCTACGCCTTGCTCCGGCCGTATTCAGCGGAAGAATAATTTTTAAGAGAGCAATGCCGGAGCGTCCGCGGAAGCTCCGGCATTGCATTTTCACTGGAAGGGGCGTAAAGGTAGACGGCATTTGCAGTGCCGCTTTCTGCGAAAGTGCGGCACTGCGGCAGACTTTTCGGCTTAACTGCAAAGTGACCGGTTTCGCCAGAGGCTCTCCCTTTGAGGAAAGACTTCCCCCGCTCCGGGGGAAGATGTCACCGCAGG
>OMBM01000932.1_pt1 | contig 12416 bp, 9 predicted proteins | sample 1644861 | NCBI WGS metagenome assembly OMBM01 (sample SAMEA103958165, study PRJEB25191) | human gut metagenome | biome: human-associated habitat [ENVO:00009003]; feature: intestine environment [ENVO:2100002]; material: feces | place: Germany | collected 2013/2015 | reverse complement strand
GAGGAAACTGTAAAAAAATGGCTTGTGAGCTAATATTGTAGTGAAATGTAAATTATAGGAAGCAATCTTTGGGCGAGAACTCGGAGGCTGCTTCCTCTTTTATTGAGATAATTGCAGGCATTGGCAGTAGGACGGGGCTTTAGCCCATGAGCTTGTATGGTCTCTGTTTTTTTACTGTTTCTTTATATTTTTTTTATTGAATTATCCGCACTTATTGATAAAATAGATAGTATGCGCACGATTGCGGATATTTTTGCATTCGTGCATGGGGATAAATTAACCGGAAAGAAAGGAAACGTTTATGAGTAAAATTTTCAAAAATCTGATTCCATACTGGCGATGGATCATATTAATATTTGTTTTTCTCATTGCTCAGGCATACTGTGACCTGGCTTTGCCTGCGTACACATCTGATATCATCGATGTAGGTATCCAGGATCATGGCATTGAGCATATCCTGCCAAAGGAGATTACCTCGGAGGATTATCAGATGGCACAGACATTTATGCTGTCTGACGAGAAAGAGAAATTTACGGACTGTTACGATACAGCAGATACCGAGAACACAAGTGACAGCAGTAGTGAGACAAAATACAAGCTGACTGCTGATTCTGACACACTTGATGAGCTGGACGAGGAGCTTTTGGTTCCTATTGTCATGGCATATCAGGCATTTCAGTCGGGTGAGCAGATGGATGTGGATGCATCAGCTATCCCTCAGGGAGCAGCACTTGATGATAACATGATAAAGCAGATAAGAAGCAAGGTGCAGGACAAAATCGATGCGGTAGGTTCATCTACATTAAAGTCTATGGGTGTAGCTTTTGCGACAAAGTGTGACGAGAATGCCGGAATTGATGTGGATGCCAACCAGATTGCTTATCTGTGGAAGGCAGGAGCCAAGATGGCAGGCTTTGCAGCAATTATGCTTATAGCAGCATGCGTTGTAGGCTTTGCGGCTTCAAAGGTCGGTGCCGCTGTCGGCAGGGATTTGAGAGAGAAGACATTTTCAAAGGTTGTTGGCTTTTCAAATGCCGAGATTAACAAATTCTCTACGGCATCACTGATTACGAGAAGCACAAACGATATACAGCAGATTCAGATGGTTACGGCTATGATGCTTCGTATGGTGCTTTATGCGCCAATTGTTGGTATCGGTGGTATCATCAAGGTGGCACAGACCAAATCCGGCATGGAGTGGGTGATTGCGATTGCGGTTGTTGCCATCATGGTTTTTATTTTCACGCTGGTCGGCATTGCTATGCCAAAGTTCAAGATTATGCAGACTCTTGTAGACAAGGTAAATCTTGTTTCTCGTGAGATTCTTACAGGTCTTTCTGTTATCAGGGCGTTTGGCCGTGAAAAAGAGGAAGAAAAGAGGTTTGATGAGGCTAACCGCGAGCTTACACGCACACAGCTTTTTACAAACCGCGTCATGACCTTTATGATGCCCGGTATGTCCATGATCATGTACTGCATCACACTCGGTATCGTGTGGGTTGCAGCAGGCAGAATAGACAAGGGCTCTATGCAGGTAGGTACGATGACTGCGTTTATTACATATGCCATGTTGATTGTTATGTCATTCCTTATGCTCTCAGCCATGTCCATCATGCTTCCGAGAGCAGGTGTTGCGGCAGAGCGTATTGATGAGGTTATAAGGACAAACAGCACTGTAAATGATCCAAAAGAGCCTGTTACTGAGGCTGATCACAGGGGTGTTATCCGTTTCAACCATGTGGATTTCAGATATCCGGGAGCAAAGGAGGATGTGCTTTCAGACATTGATTTTGTGACGGAGCCGGGCAAAATCACAGCTATCATCGGAAGTACCGGCTGTGGAAAGTCTACACTTGTAAACCTGATTCCGCGTTTCTATGACGTGACTGGAGGCTCAATAGAGCTTGATGGACACGATATCAGAGACTACACACTAAGCGAGCTTCGCGAGTCAATAGGCTTTGTTCCGCAGAAGGGTATTCTTTTTTCGGGAACCATCGCCTCAAACCTGCGCTTTGGTAAAGCAGACGCGAGTGATGAGCAGATAAAAAAGGCTGCGGATATCGCACAGGCTTCTGAGTTTATCGAGACAAAGAATGACAGGTATGAAAGCTCAATCGCACAGGGCGGCTCAAACGTGTCAGGTGGTCAGAAGCAGAGGCTTGCCATAGCAAGAGCTATCGCAAAGGACCCTCATATTTATGTGTTTGATGACAGCTTTTCAGCACTCGATATGAAGACTGACGCGCGTCTGCGTGCAGCCTTAGCAGAGGTTACAGAGAGTGCTTCCGTTATTATCGTGGCACAGCGTATCAGCACGATTATTCATGCTGACCAGATTCTCGTGCTCGATGACGGTAAAATCGTAGGAAAAGGCACCCACGAGGAGCTTCTTAAAAATTGCGATGTATATATGCAGATTGCACAGTCACAGCTTTCAGCCAGGGAACTTGGAATTGATGATAACAAAAAGGAGGGCATGTAAGATGAGTGAGAATAATAACGAACAGTTTAAGATGCCTCCTAAGAGGCCAAGAGGGCCAATGGGACGTGGCCCCGGAATGGTCACAGAAAAGGCCAGGGATTTCAAGGGCTCTACAAAGAAACTCATAAAGTATCTCGGCAGATACTGGGCTGCTATCATTGCAGTTATGATTTTTGCAGCAGTTTCGACTGTCTTCTCCGTTGCAGGACCGAAGGTCATGGGTAAAGCCACCACTGCGCTTGCCGAGGGACTCATGAACAAGATTGCAGGAACAGGCGGCATAGATTTTGATTATATTGCAAAGGTTCTTTTGTTTACGCTGGCTTTATATGTGGTGAGTGCCATCTTTATGTTCGCCCAGGGACTTATCATGACAGGCATCACGCAGAAGACCTGCTACAGGATGCGTAAGGACATCACGAGCAAAATCAACCGTATGCCGATGAAGTATTTCGAGTCAAGGACATATGGTGAGGTACTTTCGCGTATCACAAACGATGTGGATACACTCGGACAGAGCTTGAACCAGAGTATCACACAGATTATTACATCTGTTGCCACTTTGGTCGGTACACTGGTCATGATGCTGTCTATTTCACCGCTCATGACGCTGATTTCACTCGTTATCCTGCCAGTTTCGATGATACTTATTTCGTTTGTCATAAAGCATTCACAGAAATACTTCAGACAGCAGCAGGAGTATCTGGGACACATAAACGGACAGGTCGAGGAGGTGTACGGAGGCCACCTCGTCATAAAGGCATATAATAAAGAGGCAGAGACTGTAAAGACCTTTAAGGAGGCCAACAATGTGCTCTACAAATCCGCATGGAAATCACAGTTCCTTTCAGGACTTATGATGCCTATCATGCAGTTTGTAGGAAACTTAGGATATGCGGGAGTAGCCATCTCAGGTGGTATACTTGCCATAAAGAATGTCATCACAATCGGTGATATCCAGGCATTTATACAGTATGTGAAGAATTTCACACAGCCAATCCAGCAGATAGCGCAGGTGGCAAACCAGCTTCAGTCGATGGCGGCTGCATCTGAGCGTGTATTTGAGTTCCTCGATGAGGAGGAAGAGGATATAACAGTGGAAAATCCTGTAAAGCCAGACCATATCGAGGGAAGTGTAGAGTTTTCGCATGTACACTTTGGTTATAATCCTGACCAGATCATCATCAATGATTTTTCTGCACAGGTAAAGCCGGGACAGCAGGTTGCTATCGTTGGACCGACAGGAGCGGGAAAGACTACCATGGTCAAGCTTCTTATGAGATTTTATGATGTAAGCTCAGGTGCCATTCTTGTAGACGGACATGATATCAGGGATTACAACAGAGCCGATCTGCGAGATGCATTCGGCATGGTATTGCAGGACACATGGCTCTTTAAGGGCACCATTATGGAAAATATCCGCTACGGCCGTCTGGATGCCACAGATGAGGAGGTCATCGCGGCAGCAAAGGCAGCACATGCGCATCACTTTATCCAGACATTGCCGGGTGGCTACGATATGGAGCTCAACGAGGATGCATCCAATGTGTCACAGGGACAAAAGCAGCTTTTGACAATAGCAAGAGCCATTCTTGCAGACAATCCAATCCTTATCCTTGATGAGGCCACATCCTCTGTCGATACACGTACAGAAATCCGTATCCAGAAGGCACTCGACAATCTGATGAAGGGCAGAACAAGCTTTGTCATCGCCCACAGGCTGTCTACTATCAAGAATGCCGATATGATTCTTGTCATGAAGGACGGAGACATTATCGAGCAGGGTACACACGATGAGCTTCTTGCAAAGAACGGATTTTACGCAGAGCTGTATAACTCTCAGTTTGAAGAATAGAGAAAGCACGGGTATCGTGCAGTTTTGCGAATATGCGTGGGCTGAATGGTTACATAAAATTAAAAAAAAATACGCTCTCGACAAAATTCGACAAAATGTGTTATCATAAAAGCATAAAATTTGTTTTGACATGACAGTAATTGGCGGCATAGGAGAGTTTGATGAGCACTTTAAATGTCGCAGTAGCAGACGAAAAGAAAAATATGCAGAGTTTATTAAAGGGCATGGAGTTTTTAGGAACAGCAAGAAGTAGTGATGAAGCATACAACATGATAAACGGTAATGCCGGTTCTGATGTGGTACTTGTGTATGTAAAGAGAGCATCCGGTGACACTGAGCCACTTGATGATACATATATGGAGAAAAAATCCCTTGAGACACAGGTGACGGATATCATTCATGAGATAGGTGTTCCGGCTCATATAAAGGGATATCAGTATCTTAGGACTGCGATAGTGATGTGCGTTGAGGATATGGAAATGCTTAGCTCTATCACAAAGCTTTTGTATCCCACTATTGCAAAGAAGTACAAGACTACCTCAAGCAGGGTGGAGAGAGCCATAAGGCATGCTATCGAGGTGGCATGGAGCAGAGGCAGGATGGATACGATAGACTCCATGTTTGGATACACTGTAAACTATGGTAAGGGCAAGCCTACCAATTCGGAGTTTATTGCCCTGATTACAGACAAAATACGTCTAGGGATGTAAAAATCGTCATTATAGACAAATAAAACCACGTTTTGATAAATTTACTAGGCAAAATGTACTCCCGCGTGATATAATATAGTATACATTCTATTGGTTTTAGGATGTATACTATATTTTTTATCAGATTAATCGTTGTTTAAATAACTGTAATCTGGGGGAGGTTTCAGCATGGACAAAATTAAAATATTAATGGCCGCATCAGAGGCAATACCTTATATGAAGACAGGTGGACTTGCTGACGTAGTGGGATCTTTACCAAAATATTTTGACAAGGACAGATATGACGTGAGAGTTATACTTCCGAAGTACAAATGTATGGATGATAAATTACTGCCACAGCTTAAGTTCGTCTGTCATTTTTATGTCAATCTCAACTGGCGCAGGCAGTATGTGGGGATTTTTACATCGCAGTATGATGGTGTGACATATTATTTTGTGGACAATGAGTTTTACTTTGCAGGAGATAAGCCATACAACAATATATACGAGGATGTGGAGAAGTTTGCTTTCTTTTCAAAGGCGGTGCTTGAGGCTTTGCCGGTTATAGATTTTGCCCCGGATGTGATACATTGTAATGACTGGCAGACAGGACTCTTGCCGGTTTTTCTAAAGACAGTGTACGGCTCAGACAATTTTTATGCCGGTATCAAGACAGTCTTTACTATTCACAATATGAAGTTTCAAGGGCGTTGGAAGATTAAAGAGGTGGCTGATGTTACAGGACTTCCGGAGCATATTTTTAATTCAGGGGAGCTGGAGTTCTATGGTGAGGCTAATTATTTAAAGGGCGGCATAGTATATGCAGATGAGATTACGACTGTCAGTCCGACATATGCAGATGAAATCTGTACACCTGAGGGCGGAGAGGGCCTGGATGGCCTGATGCTTGAGCGGCGTAGGCATTTGAGAGGCATTGTAAACGGTATAGATTATGATGTCTTTAATCCTATGAAGGATACATATCTGGATAAGCATTTTTCTGTAAGGGAATTGAGTGGAAAGGTCGTTAATAAGCGTCAGCTGCAGGAGAAGTATGGTCTGGCTGTGGATAATGATGTCATGCTGATTGGAATAGTTTCGCGTCTGACAAATCAGAAGGGCTTTGATCTGGTGGCATATGTGATGGAGGAGATGCTTTCCACCATGAATGTACAGTTTATAGTGCAGGGTACAGGAGAGCAGCAGTACGAGGAGATGTTTAATTATTTCCATGGAAGGTATCCGCAGAAGCTTGGAGTATATATCGGCTACTCGGAGGAAAATGCACATGAGATATATGCAGGCTGTGACGCATTTCTCATGCCGTCTCTTTTTGAGCCGTGCGGCTTGAGCCAGCTCATGTCTATGCGATATGGTACGCTGCCTATAGTCAGGGAGACCGGTGGTCTTAAGGACACTGTAGTGCCGTACAATGAGTACGAGAATACGGGCGATGGCTTTTCCTTTGCTAATTATAATGCGCATGATATGCTGCATGTTATCAAATATGCTCTTGATGTGTTTGAAAACCATAAGGACAGATGGCAGGAGATGATGCAGCGCGCCATGAGGCATGACTTCTCATGGAAGGCATCTGCGAAAGAGTATGAGAAGCTTTACGACATGCTGCTTGGCAACTAGTACATCATTCTGAAAATAACAGGCCAATAATTTTCATGAATTTCCAACTATGTTCTTAGAAAGTAAAATACCGGATACATATCTATGATATGATATCCGGTATTTTGTGTTATCGGGTTATATGATTATCAGTAGACAGTGTCTGTTTTACTATCGTATATGTAGTACCTCTCGCCGAGTACTTCCTCGTCGCGTACCTCTGTAGAGTTTACTTCACAGATGAATTCGCTTAGGTTGCAGACATCTATATCGCTATCCAGCGGCATTACCAGAAATTCATGGATACTGCTTGGTATGAGCAGCATATTGCCGCCGAGCTTTTTTGCCAGCGAGCTTAGCACACCCGGGTAGAGTATGGCGGATGCACCGTTTGTCTGCCTGCTGTTTGTAAGGATATACATAGGCAGGCTGTCAAAATCACAGACTGCGCGCATCTGATTGGCATAGCCCGGACATTTTTTGGCAAGAAACTCTGCCATGTTGATTATTGAGCATGGAAGTATCTTTGGGGTATTTTGCATTGAGGCGCGGATTAGTGTTTCTGTATCTATGCCCCAGCGTGACAGAAGGGCATCTGTGACTGTAATGGTGCCAAATTCAGGCAGTTCTGCTCCTACATATACTTCAAATATGATGGCAAAATCCAGATATTTGATATAGGGCATGTCCTTTAGCTGCTTTTGGTTTTTGTCGTAGCTTATGAGCTGGAAAATTATTTTCTCTTTTACCTTGGAAAAATCATCACAGAAGCTTATGTCAAAATCTTCAGTTGGCTTGAAATCATTGTAGGTGGATAAAATTGCATCGAGAATAGAATCAATGGATACACCATCAAGATACCAATGGTAGTAAGGATTGAGATAAATAGTCGGTGCTATATTGAATTTGGGATTGATAATCACCAATCCGTCGTAGATCATCCCGTTGTTCTTTTTGACAGGATGGATGGTAAGCTTGAAATCATTGTCAAGTCTTGCGGTTATTTCTGTTTCTATAGTATGTAAAAACTCCGTGTATTTCATGAATCTCCTTGCGGAGCATAAAAATATCGGATCTCGTGGAAAAGTAAAACCCACGAAGCAGGGCGCTTCGTGGGTTTTACTCTATCATTGTTTGTTGAAGTTTGCAATATGTATTTTTGTACAATTTTTAGACTTCATTTTTGTGACATCATACAAAATATAGCTGCGTAATCTATTTTTAATCCGATTTGAGCCTCTGCCACAGTGTGTTGTACAAGGTGGCATCCTCGTCATTCAATGCTCTGTATACTTCACAGTTTTTGAGCATATCGGAAGGAGGATTAATCGCCTCATTTTCCTTCGTTTCTGCATCCTGGTTGTCGATGACAGACTGGATAGGTGATGCATAGTATACATATTCAAAGTTGAGCTGTGCAGGCTCATCACCGCAGATATAGTTCAAAAATTCCTGTGCGCCCTCTTTATTCTTGCATGTCTTTGGAATAAACCATGAGTCAATCCAGAGGTTTGAGCCCTCTTTTGGTACGATATAGTCCAGGTTGTCATTTTCAGCCATGGCGGCAGCTGCCTCACCGGAATAGCACACTGCGATTGCCGCATTTTCAGCAACCATCTCATCACAGGTTTCATCCACGTAGTAGGCGAGCACATCACTGCTTTGTTTGTTTAGTATATCAAATGCTTCATCGAGCTTTGCTGTGTCTGTCTCGTTTATCGAGTAGCCAAGTGTGCGAAGGGCGGGAGTAAAGGCATCACGGACAGAATTAATCATAATCATGTTGTCCTTGTATTTGCCGTTCCACAGGCAGTCCCAGGTATTTAGGTCTGATGCATCAGCCATCTTTTTATTGTATAGTATGCCGAGTGTGCCGTAGAAATAAGGCACAGTATACTCATGTGTCGGGTCAAAGGATGCGGACATGTCGATTATATCCTGATTTACATTTTGATAGTTTGGCATTGAGCTGTAGTCTATCTTGTTGACCTCACCCTCACTTATGAGCTTCTCGATGATGTAGTCAGAGGTGCAGATGACATCGTAATCGATGGCACCTGACTTGTACTTTGTGTACATCTCCTCAGGCTCCTCGTATTCCTCGTATTTAATGGTGATTCCGGTTTCCTGCTCGAAGCTGTCGATTACTGATTCATCGATGTATTTACCGTAGTTTAGCACTGTTATGGCATTGTCATTGTTCGTGCTTCCGGCGCTTATGGTAAATACCGAAAAGCAGCCGATTACGAGTACTGCAACAATTGCGATGCTCACACTACGCTTTACGATGCGCAGCTTTTTAGCCCTTGCAGGCTTCTTTGATGAGCTGACAGGTATCTGGTTTGAGTTGATGTTTACCACAACCAAAAGCAGCAGCACTGTGAAGAAAAGTATGGTTGACAGAGCATACAGCTCCGGCTTTACCCCCTTTTTTAGCTCTGTGTAGAGCATGGTTGAGAGTGTGTTTACTCCTGCACCCTTCGTAAAGTAGGTGATGGAGAAGTCATCGAGTGACATTGTGACCGCCATCATAAAGCCGGAGAACACTCCGGGGCTTATTTCAGGCCAGGTGACCTTGAAAAATGCATATAGAGGTGATGCGCCCAGGTCAAGTGCGGCCTCATAGGTGTATTTGTTGGTCTGCTTGAGCTTTGGAAGCACATTGAGTATCACATAAGGGATATTGAACGTGATGTGTGCGATAAGCACTGTCACAAAGCCCAGATTCATGAATTTTACAAACAAAAGCATCATTGAGATACCGGTCACGATATCTGCATTGAGCATCGGGATGTTTGTAGCGCCCAGATAGATTGTCTGGTTACGTTTCTTCATGGCACTTATACCCATGGCTGCGAGAGTTCCTATTATTGTAGAAATCACAGCTGCAAGCAGCGTAATCTGCAGTGTTGTAGAAAATGCCGACATAATCCGCTCACTCTGAAAGCACTTTATGTACCAGTCGAGCGTGAAGCCTCCCCATTTAACCTTGGATTTGGAGTTGTTGAAGGAGAGTACTATTAATACAATGATAGGTAGATACAGAAACAAAAAAATCAGTCCCATATATACCCTTGATGCTATTTTTTTTACCATAATACGCTCTGGTCTCCTTCCTTATCAAACAGATTGACGAGTGCCATGCTGATTAATACAAATACCATGAGCACGAGTGAGAGACCGCTTCCTGCGCCCCACTGCGAGCCATGGACGAAATCCTGTTCTATTATATTTCCGATGAGCAGGACCTTGCCGCCACCGAGTATCTGTGAGATGGCAAAGGATGTGAGTGATGGCACGAAAACCATTACGATTCCGCTTATGACACCGGAAATTGTAAGTGGCAGTATAATCTTGAAAAGTATTGTGACTTTGTTTGCACCGAGGTCAAGAGCCGCCTCAATCCAATCGTTTTTGATTCTGGTCATGGAGTTGTATATAGGCAGCAGCATGAATGGCAGAAAGTCATAGACCATGCCAAGCACGACTGCTCCGGAGGTATTCATGATGTTGAAGCCCGGCAGTCCGAGAGTGGTGAGTATCGAGTTGATGACACCGTTTTTGGACAAAAGCTGCTTCCATGCGAGTATACGAAGCATAAAGTTCATCCACATAGGAAGCATGAAAACAAATACCACAAAACTTTGGTTTTTAATCTTTAAGCCGTTTAAAATCATCGCAAGCGGATAGGACAGCACCAGGCATATTATGGTGCATATGATTCCAAGCCGTAGGGATAAAAGCAGTGCCTTGATATTGGTGTGCTGTGCTATTGCAGCCACATATTCAAATGTGAAGCCTCCGTCAGAGCCTTTAAATGCATAGTACACGATCATGAAAAGAGGAAGTATGATAAATCCGATAATCCATATGAGGTACGGCCCTGCGAGCAGCTGTTTCTTTATTTTAGACATCTATCTCCACCGCCTTTTCATCTGAGGACTCAGGCTTGTGCATTACCTGAATATTAAATGGAATCACCTTGATACCCACATGACTGCCGACCTCTACATATTTGGTGGTGTGCACCATCCAGTCGTAGCCGTTAGCCTTTACCTCAAGCTCATAGTGCACTCCCTTGAAGATATTTGACACGACATCGCCCTGCATGTAGCCGTCCTCCGCAGGCACCAGCTCCACATCCTCCGGGCGGATGACTATATCGACAGGCGTGTTCTCACCAAAGCCCTCGTCCACACAAGGCATCTTTACACCGAGTATCTCGACAAGCTTATCCTTTATCATAACACCGTCGATGATATTACTGTGCCCGATAAAGTCAGCGACAAAGGCATTTTCAGGCTCATTGTAAATGTCCTCTGGTGTGCCAATCTGCTGGATATAGCCCTGATTCATGACTACGATGGTGTCAGACATTGTAAGCGCTTCCTCCTGGTCGTGTGTGACGTAGACAAAGGTGATACCGAGCTCATTTTTGAAGCGGATAAGCTCATACTGCATGCTCTGGCGCAGCTTTAAGTCGAGAGCGCCAAGCGGCTCGTCTAACAGCAGTACCTTAGGCTCGTTTACAATAGCTCTTGCAATAGCGATACGCTGCTGCTGGCCTCCGCTAAGAGAATCCACAGAGCGGTTTTCAAAGCCGTCGAGATTGACGAGCTTTAATGCATACTTTATTTTGTCATCAATGTAAGCCTTGCTTTTTTTCTTTATTTTAAGACCAAACGCGATGTTTTCAGCTATTGTCATATGAGGGAAAAGAGAGTATTTCTGGAAAACAGTGTTCAGATTTCTCTCGTTTGCAGGCACATTTGTGATGTCCTTTGAATTAAACATGATTTTTCCCTTGTCCGGTGTCTCAAAGCCACCGAGCATGCGAAGTGTGGTGGTCTTTCCGCAGCCTGATGGTCCAAGCAGCGTCAGAAACTCATTCTCCCTGATGTATAGATTTAAATCGTCGAGTACAACATTGCCGTTGTATGACTTTGTGATATCGATAAAATCAATTAATTTCTTTCCCATGGTGTAAACCTTTCTCATGTAATTATAGTACTGGTAGGACCTGTATGTTTATAATTTGCTGCTGTACACACTAAAAATGTGGCCGGCAGTAATTACAGACCTATAAAAGAGCTTCTGCAGGGGAAGCGTCAGAAGCTTGGAGGATTGCTGACCCATATGAGCATGGCATCCTTTGAAGACTTATTTTCAATAAAATGCTTCTTACCGGCTTTAAAATAAAAGGACTCACCGGCCTTTACGGTGTGCACTTTGCCACCATAGCAAAGCTTCACGGTACCCTTTATCACATATCCAAACTCCTCACACTCCTGAGGCAGATATATTTCAGAACTGCCACCCGGATGAAGAGTGAGCCTGACAGGCTCCATGGAGCGGGTCTGTGCGTTTGGAATGATCCATTCCACCTTGCTGTTTTTTTCCTCGTCAATTTTCTCGAAATAGTCGTTTGCCTTGTATACAATCTGCTCAGGTTCCGTATCCGTAAAAAACTCCGCCGGTGTCATACCCAGGCACTGGATGATATCAAGCAGGGTGCCGACTGACGGTGAATTCTGATTTCGCTCAAGCTGGGAGATAAATCCCTTCGTCAGCTCAGCTCTGTCAGCAAGCTCCTGCTGGGTAAGTCCGTACTGGATACGAAGCTCCTTCATACGATGTCCGATATCCATGTTTACTTCCTTTTCTAATACATTTTATGTTATATTTACTGTAGGTTTAATAATAGATTTTTTGTTTACTAAAAATAAACCAACGAGATAATTTTAATATATTTTTTATAAATGTCAAG
>OMBM01000926.1_pt1 | contig 12485 bp, 10 predicted proteins | sample 1644861 | NCBI WGS metagenome assembly OMBM01 (sample SAMEA103958165, study PRJEB25191) | human gut metagenome | biome: human-associated habitat [ENVO:00009003]; feature: intestine environment [ENVO:2100002]; material: feces | place: Germany | collected 2013/2015 | reverse complement strand
GCGGCATGAGGTCGCGGGCAGGGTTCAGGCCAGGGCCGGTCGGGCCGCCCATGGAAGTCACGAGGCCCCACACGATGAAGCCGACGACGATGGATGCGGCGGCCGGGTTCGCCTTGCCCCACGGCAGGGACAGGCAGCACAGGGCGCCGAGCACCAGCATGAAGGTGCCGAAGAACTCGTTGAGGAAGTAGTTCACGCGGTCGTTGTGCGCGTCGGTGGTGCAGAAGGTGCCGAGGATGGCTTCGGCATCGTCGGTGTCCTTGTAGTGCGGCAGGTAGGTGACGTACACGATGAGCTGGCCCGCCACTGCGCCGAGCAGCTGGGCGATGATGTACGGCAGGACCTCGTTCCACGGGAACATGCCGTTGACGGCCTGCGCGAGGGTCATGGCCGGGTTGATGTGGGCGCCGGAGACGCCGCCGAACATCAGGACCGGGAACATGACGCCGAAGCCGTAGCCCATGGCGATGTTCAGCCAGCCGGCATGGTAGCCCTTGGTGTTTTTCAGTTCCGCGTTGGCGACAGCGCCGTTGCCGAAGACCATCAGCACGGCGGTGCCGACGAATTCCGCGGCAAGCTTGGTGAAGAGTGTGTATTCCACTGCAGTTTCCTCTATTGCTTCTTCTCTAACGATTCTTACGATTCGTGCGATTCGAGATGAATTGCGATTCCGCTCTGGGCGGACAACAGCGCACTACCTTACTCCGTACGGAGGAAGTAACGCGGCTTTGGGTGGACACATGTCCGAAATACGAAAAAGACCCAAGCCATTGGCTTGGGTCTTGTCTGTGCCCCCTCAGGGATTCGAACCCTGGACACGCTGATTAAGAGTCAGCTGCTCTAACCAACTGAGCTAAAGGGGCGTTGGTCTTGGCGAGGTTTTTGTTCTCGCTGAGCACATGGAGTAAATATACTCAGAATCGGAAAGAACGCAACCCTCGGCGTGTCGCAATCATAAAACCGCTATTTTCCAACGTTTTCAGCAAATCACCATCTATGGTGCACATCGCGTCATACGACGAAAAATGCGGCGCGATGGCGCCATAAAATCCAAGTAATCACATTTTCTTCACATTCTGGCGCAATGCAACCACTCCGACAGTCAACGGCACGAACTTTTCCATCACACATTTCCACCGCAGCGAGCCGAATAGCACGCATCATCGTCGAGCCCGTCGGCGCGCCAGAGGCCCTTTATAATAAGGACCATGGCGCGTCACAGGAGTATATGACGCGCATCAAGAAGGAGAAAGGCTTACCTATGGCATGCCCAAATTGCGGTCAGCCGACCATCGAAGGCGCTAAATTCTGCGCCTCGTGCGGCTCACCGCTCACCCAAACGACCGCGGCGGCACCGCAAGCGCCGGCCGCGCCGGAATCCGATGACGGCACCATGCTGTCTTCCGCGCCGCACATGGCACCGGCCCCGCAGATGCCGACCGCTGCCGTCCCGCTGCCCAATAGCGCCGCACCGGCAGCTCCGCAAACCACCGTCCCGCAGCCCACCACACCGCAACCGGCGGCGCAAGCACAGCCGACCGCTCAGGCGCAGGCAACGCAACCGGTGGCACCACAGGCCGCGCCGACGCAGCAGTTCCAGTACGCGCCATCCCCGGCCCCGCAGCCGGCAGCAGCGCCGCAGCCAAGCCAGCCGACCCAGCAAATCGCCCGTCCGGCGGCCGATCCCACCATCACCGCGCTGACCACACCGCAGTCCATGAAGACCATGGGCGCCAGCCTCGGCATCGGTCTCGGCGCGAGCGTGGTGTTCGCGCTGCTCGCATCGATCGTCTTCTTCATGGGCAATGCCGCGGCCAGCAACGGGCTTGCCGGCATTCCGGGCTTTTCCGACACCGCCTCCTTCCTGGGCAACAACGGTGTGTCCGGCTCCGGCCCGAATTTCTTCCAGATTCTCTTCACCGTGATGACGCTCGGCGTTGGCGGTTCGCTGAATCTCAAAACCAGCTCCCAGGGCTTCTCGCTGAGCAATCTCGGCATTGACGCCTCGCACGTCAGCGTGACGCTGCCGGTCGGACTGCCCGGCGTGGCATTGGCGATCGGCGCCGCGTTCGGCGCATATATGCTGGCACGCAGGTTCGCGCTTCGTTTCAAGTGGACGGGCGTCATCAGCTCGCTGATCGTCGGCGTGCTGTCCGGCCTGGTGCTGCTGGTCTTCGCCGCCATCTTCCCGGTGACGGTGGGTGGTTCCTACAGCGACTATTCCGCTTCCGCGTCGCTTTCCGGCGTGTCCTTCCGCACGTTCTGCATGGCGTTCCTGCTGTCGGCGGCCGGTGCGCTGGCCGGCTACGCGTTGGCACAGTATGCGGGCGATTCGGGTAACGTCTTCTCCGCCGCTTGGCGTTGGGCGCACCGCGCTCGTGGCTTCGTGCGCACGCTGGTCGAATCGTTTGCGATCTACGGCGTGCTGTTCCTGGTGCTTGGCCTGGTGGCGACGATCGCCATGTCCGCCGCGAACCATCTCGGCGCAGGCGGTCTGCTGCTGGTTCCGCTGCTGTTCCCGGCTCTGCCGCTTATGCTGATTTCGCTGTCCTCGTTCGGCGGCATCGCCTTCTCGACGTCCAGCTACAGCGTCCATACGATCACGTTGTTCAACGTGTCCTCCCTCAGCCAGTATGGCTGGATTCTGTGGATCTGCTTCGTGCTGTTCCTGCTTGCCACGTTCTATATCGCGCTGCGTGAGACCGCGCGCAATATGTACGACCCGTATTACGCGGGCTGGCAGCATACGTGGAAGGCTCCGGTGGCCGCGATGGTGTTCTGGCTGGCCGCGGAGTTCCTGTTCACTTATTTCGCGGCGGGATACGCCTCGTCCAGCATGTCGATGACGACCCCGATGTGGTATTTCCTCGTCGCCGGCATCTGGGCGTTCCTGATCGAGGTGATTACGATGACGTTCGGTCCGACGCTGGTGGCGTCCCTGCCGGGCATGTGGCGGATCATCGTCGGTGGCACCGTGCAGCAGACCCCGCAGAACGTGGTCGATTACGTCAAGTCCTGCGATCCGTCCTACGGCATGAAGAAGACCTCTGCCACGGCGAGCGCCACGACCGCAACAGCGACCATGCCGACGGCTTCGGCTGCCGCACAGCCGGCCAATCCAACTACTCCGGCAGCTCCGGCCGCATCGGTCCCCCAGCCCGCGACGCCGGTTGCGCCAATGCCCGCGCCCACCGCAACGCCTGTTTCACAGGCCGTTCCACAACCGGTCGCCCCGACGTCCATGCCCAATACGACAACGGGCAACACGGCAACGGGTGCGGTGCCGCTGCCGCAATCGCCAGCAGGCGCGGCTTCTATGCCGGTCGCAGCTCCGGGGGCAGGTCAGCCGCTCGACCCAAAAACTAAGAAGACGATCCTTATCAGCGGCATCGTAATTGGCGCCCTGATTGTGTTGGGCATTGTCTACGGTGTGCTCAACTCGACCGTCTTCAGCGCGAAATCCGTGGCGCAAAGCTATCTGACGGCGATTGCCGACGGCAAGTATGACAAGGCCAATGACATCGCCGATCCGCAGGTGGACAAGGACCAGCTCAAGCTGCTGTCCGACACCGTAGCGAAGGCCGACAACGCCACGATCGCCAACCCGCATATCGATAGTGTCAAAACCGTCGAAGGCGTGGCCAAGGTCAACGTGACGTATTCGCTGAACGGTAAGAACGTCAACGATTCGCTCACCATCAACAAGGACGGGTCGAAGTTCCTGCTGTTCCCGAATTGGAAGATCTCGAGCCCACTGCTCAAGACCATCACCGTGTCGGTGCCCAATGCCGTGGAATCGTTGTCCGTCAACGGTGTTGACGTGACCGCGAAGAATGCGGAGAAGTCGGACAGCGGCACGTGGACGCTGCGCGTCTACCCGGGTTCGTACAAGGTGTCGATCGGCAAGTCGGGGTATGTCACCAGCGGCATCACCATGGTGCGCACGAACGCGGACTCCGATGCCGCCGATCTCAAGATCATGCCTACGGCCAAGCTTAAGGAGGACTTGAGCAAGGCCGTGAACGCCAAGCTGGACGAATGCGCGAAGTCCACCGACTACGCGCCGGAAGGCTGCCCGTTCGGCTTCGACCTGTACGACGAGGACTACTACCGCAACTTCGCATGGTCCATCAGCGTCTATCCGAAGCTGTCCGACATCGATCTCGATTACGGCACGTTCTCCACCCGGCAGGGCAAGGCGAAGTGCACGTATGAAGAGAAGAATTTCGACGATTCGTGGGAGTCTCAGGACGACAGCACCCACTTCACCGTCAACGGCAGCTTCAGCATCAGGGATGGCAAGCTCAGCGTCACGATTGACGATGAGGACTGATGCCGGCTAAAGAGCGGATATAGGAAAATCCCCCGCACCAATCGGTACGGGGGATTTTCGATGCTTAAGCTCAGACGTGTTTCAGCCTGAAGTCATTCACCGCCGGTCCGTAAGGACGTCGAGCGGTGAATGGGGCGAAATCACTCAGCGACGACCTTCACGAAGAAGTTGGCGGTGATTTCCGGGTGCAGGGCGACGGTTGCCGGGAAGTCACCGGTGGTCTTGATCGGCTCAACGGTGATGTTCTTCGGGTTGACCTCAACCTTGGAGGAGAGCGCGATGGCGATCTTCTCTGCGGAGATGCCGCCGAACAGCTTGCCGGACTCGGAGACCTTGGCAGCGATTTCGACGGTGGAACCCTCGATGATTTCCTTGGCGGCAACAGCCTCTTCGCGGGTGGCGACGGCCTTGGCCAGACGAGCGCGCTTCATGGCCTCGATCTGGGCGGCGGCACCCTTGGACCAAGCGAAGGCCAGGCCCTGCGGGAACAGGTAGTTGCGGGCGTAGCCGGACTTGACGGCCACGACGTCACCCGGGTGACCCAGGTGGTTGACGGACTTGGTGAGAATAACCTTAGTTTCAGCCATTGTTCAAACCTCTCTAAGATCAGCGGCCGGACGTGGCGTACGGCAGCAGGGCCATCTCGCGGGCGTTCTTGATAGCCTTGGAGATCTCGCGCTGCTCCTGCACGGTGACACCGGTGATACGACGGGAACGAATCTTGCCGCGATCGGAGATGAACTTACGCAGCAGGGCGACGTCCTTGTAATCGATCTCGGTGACCTTGGCGGCCTTCAGTGGATTCGGCTTCTTCTTAAACGGCTTGACCGGCGGCTGCGGCCTCTTGCGTGACATCTTGATGTTCTCCTTAAAATCTGGAAATACTGCGATTAAGCTGCTTGTTTCGCTGTTCGCCTATGTTGCGGACGGGGTTCGGTCCGTCAGAATTCCGGTTCGTCGCTGTCGCCGCCGAATTCGGAGGAACCTCCGAAGGACTGGGACGCGCCGAAGGAACCGAAGGACGAGCCGGAGTTATCCGAGCTTGACCACGGGTCCGAGGCCGGAGCGGACTGTGCGGGAGCGGCGTTGACCGGAGCGGAGGCTCCACCCTGATATCCGGCGCCGCCAGCATAGCTGGAGCCGCCCTGATATCCGCCGTTGTTGCCGCCGAAACCGCCGTTGTTGTTGGCGTTGTTGTAGCCGCCGCGATTGCCGCTGAAGCCTCCGTTGCCGGACGAGCTTTGACGGGTCACCTGGGCGGTCGCGTAGCGCAGGGACGGGCCGATTTCGTCGACCTGCATCTCGATGACGGTTCGCTGGGAACCGTCCTGCGCCTGGTAGGAACGCTGCTGCAGACGGCCTTGCGCGATGACGCGCATGCCCTTGGACAGACTCTGCGCGCAATGTTCGGCCATGTCGCGCCACGCGGAGCAGCGCAGGAACAGGGCCTGACCGTCTTCGAACTGGTTCGAGTTACGGTTCCAGGTGCGCGGAGTGGAGGCGATCGTAAAGCTGGCAACGGCGGCGCCGCTGCCAATGGTACGAATTTCCGGATCGGCCGTGAGGTTGCCCACCACGGTGATTACAGTTTCACCTGCCATGTCGTTACCTACTTACTTTGCAGCTTAGAAAGCTTGGTTTACTTACTTGCGAAGAATCTTCGTACGGATGACGGATTCGTTCAGGTTCAGCAGACGATCGAGTTCGTCGCTGGTGGCCGGCTCAGCGGAGTAGTTGACCACGACGTAGTTACCTTCGGTCTTGCCGGCGATTTCGTAGGCAAGCTTGCGACGGCCCCAGATGTCGATGTTCTCGACGGCACCGCCTTCCTTGGTGACAGTTTCCAGATACTGCTCGGTCAGCTTCTTCAGACCGCGCTCATCCAGCTCAGGATCAGCAATGAACATCAGTTCGTACTTATGCGCAGACATCACCCACCTCCTTCGGACTATCGGCCATGGACCTTCCATGGCAGGAGTGTGTATGCGTGCTGCCTTCAGGCATCGATAAGTCGCAATGAACATATGGATACGATTGATGGCAACTTGTACAGGCTACCCCGACGCCGCGACGTATCGAAACGGCGTCTGCCGGGCGCGAAATCACGTGCGGAGGCAAGCAAAAAGCCCCGCTCGCAAGCGGGGCTTAATCGCAAAGAATCGTAATAAATCCTGAAATATCGCGAGAGCCGTATGGCAATCGCGCGAAATATCAGGCGTAGATGTTGCGCGGGCGCATGTCTTCGGGCAGGCCGTTGAGCAGTGTCGAAACGGAGCCGGATTCGAACACGGAGCGGATGCCGGCGGCCAGCAGCGGGGCCACGGACAGGACGGTCATGTTCGGCAGGCGCTTCTCTTCGGGCACCGGAACGGTGTCGGTGAGCACGATTTCGCGGGCGCCGCAGTCGCGCAGGCGCTCCACGGCCGGACCGGACAGCAGGCCGTGGGTGGCGACGAGCGTCACGGACTTCGCGCCGGCGTTGTTCAGCGTGCGCACGGCCTCGCAGATGGTGCCGGCGGTGTCGATCATGTCGTCGACGACCACGCAGTCGCGTCCCTTCACGTCACCGATGATGCCGTGTGCCTCGGCATGGTTCGGGCGCGTGGTGTCACGGGTCTTGTGGATGAAGGCGAGCGGCAGTCCGCCGAGCTTGGCGGCCCACTGTTCGGAAACCTTGATGCGGCCGGCGTCCGGGGACACGATGGTGGTGTTCTCCAGCGGCATGCTGTTGCGCACGTAGTCAAGCAGGATCGGCATGGCGGTCAGATGGTCGACCGGGCCGTCGAAGAAGCCCTGCTCCTGGGCTGCGTGCAGGTCGACCGTCATGATGCGGTCTGCGCCGGCGGAGCGGAACAGGTCGAACATGAGGCGTGCGGTGATGGGCTCGCGGCCCTGATGCTTCTTGTCCTGGCGGGAGTAGCCGAGGAACGGCGCGACCACGGTGATGGAACGTGCGGAGGCGCGCTTCATGGCGTCCACCATGATGAGCTGCTCCATGATCCACTTGTTGATCGGCTCGGTGTGGGCCTGCATCACGAAGGCGTCGGCGCCACGGACGGGCTCGGTGTAGCGCACGTACATCTCGCCGTTGGCGAAATCGTATGCGGTGGTCTCAAGTACGTCGGTTCCCAGGTATTTTGCGGTTTCCTGAGCCTGCTCGGGGTACGCGCGACCCGTCACCAGAGCCAGTTTCTTATCCGGAGTGCCTTCGAGAATCGCCGACATGCTTGCCTTCCCAATTGTTCGATATGTGAAAATAAGCCAAACTCCAATATAACAATGCGGGTGCCCACGGCACGCGGCCGTTGCGGAAGCGTTTCACCATACCGCTCCAAACTGCCGTCGGCAACATCAAAAAATCCCCAAACCATCGACGCAGAAGGCACATCTCAACGTCGATGGTTTTTTTGGGGGGAAACCGGATTACCGGACTATTCGGCGGACGCGAACGCCTCGCGGATCTGCGCCGCGTTGCCGTAGGACGCCTGCGCGCCGTAGCCGGTGGCCGCGTACGCCGAAACGTACGAGGCGAGTTCGGCGGATTCGGACAGCGCCAGTCCGGACGCCAGACCTGCCAGCACGGTGCCCATGAAGGAATCGCCGCAGCCGGTGGTGTCGACGGCCTTGACGCGTACCGGGGCGATGCGCTGGACACGGTGTTCCGGATCGTCCGCGGTGCCGTCGAGTACCACGGAACCGTCGCCGCCAAGCGTCACGATCGCCTGTTCGAAGCCGAATCCGCGCAGTTCGTCAAGCGCGTGCCACCAGTCGAACGAATCCCAATCGTCGTTCTCCGGCTCGTCGATGCCGAGCAGTTGCGCCATTTCATGCTCGTTGACGAGCAGGATGTCGGATGCTTCGATCAGTTCCGCCGGCAGGGACGGGGTGAACGGCGAGTCGTTGAGCAGCACCTTCACGCCTGCTTCGTGGCACATGCGTGCGGCCGCGGTGACGGTTTCGATGGGGCTTTCCAGGCACAGGCCGAGCACTGTGGAGTGGGTCAGCGCGTCACGCACGGATTCAACGTAGTCGACGGTCACCTGCGCGTTGGAGCCAGGCGAGTACACGATGGTGTTCTCGCCGTGCGCGTCCACGGTGATGACGGTGGTGCCGGACGGGCCGAGCACGCGGCGCACGTGCGTGGTGTTGACGCCCGCTTCGCCGAGCGCTCCGAGCAGGAAGTCGGCGTTGTCGTCGGAGCCGACCGCGCCGAACATCTGCACTGTGGCGCCGATGCGTGCGGCCGCCGCGGCCTGGTTGCCGGATTTGCCGCCGGGCAGCAGCTGTAGCGGGCCGCCGGTGATGGTCTCGCCCGGCCCGGGCAGTCGCTGTGCGGTGACGGTGTAGTCCGCGTTCATGGAACCGATCACGGAAACGGTGCCGTGGATGCGGTCCAGTGCGGAGAGGATTTCTGCTGCGCTCATGATCGCTTTCCTTTCTTGCGATTATTGCGATTGCCGACGGTCGCCGCACTTTCACTGCGCGGTTATTGTGCTCTCACTGCGCTTTGGCGGCGAGGCCGGAGATGCGGGTCATGAATTCGTTGAGGAACCTCGGCACGTCCACGCCGACGGCGACCTTCATGGTCTTGACCGGGTCGTTGAGGCGGGTTTCGTCGCCGATGGTGCGTCCGCGGGTCGGGCCGTCCACATCGACCTTCATGTTGATGTCGAGCGTGGTGACGAGCGTCGGGTCGACGGCGACGCCGACGGCGAGCGGATCGTGCAGACCGCAGCCGCCGAGGTGCGGCGAGGTGGTCTCGTAGGCCTTGATGTAGAAGTCGGTCATGTCCGCGAGGAACTTGCCGGCCTTGGTGCCAAGGTCACGCCACTGTTGGGTTTCCTTATAAGTAAGCAGGGTCTGCAGGGTCACGTCAAGGCCGATCATGGTGGTCGGGGTGCCGGAGCGGAACAGGTAGTCGGCGGCTTCCGGATCCTGCGAGATGTTGGCTTCCATCCATGCGTTGCAGTTGCCAGGTACGGTCAGTGCGCCGCCCATGAGCACGATTTGGCCGATTTCGTCTTTGATTTCCGGTGCTTTCTTCAGTGCGGCTTCGATGTTGGTCATCGGGCCGGTCGGCACGTAGATGAGGTCCTTGCCGTAAGTCTTGACGGCGTCGATGATGAAGTCGACGGCCGATTCGGTTTCGACGGAGCGGTTGGAATCGGGGATGTCCACGTCGCCGATGCCGTTGTCGCCGTGGATGAACGCGGAGATCGGCAGCACTTCGAAGTGGTCGGTGGTGCTGGAGTGCGACAGGCCTTGGTAGACCTTGACTTCCGGGTGGCCGAGCAGGTCGGTGACGGCGAGCGCGTTGCGTACGCCCTGTTCCACGAGCACGTTGCCGTAGGTGCCGGTGATGCCGATGAGTTCGACTTCCGGGCTGCCCAGCGCGTAGGAGATGGCGAGCGCGTCGTCGACGCCGGTATCGAGATCAAGAATGAGCTTCTTCATGATTGCGCCTTCCTCGTTGATTGGCTGTGACGGCCGTTCGCGTCCGCGCGGCTGCCGCCTTTGTTGTGTTCTTTTTTTGTGCGATGTTTTATGCGATTGTTGTGTGGTGTTGAGTACGGTCTCTGTATCACCTCATAACATTATGATAAAACGTTTTATCAAGATTTCCAAATCATCCTTTCGACGTGCGTGTCGCGGCGGAAAACCGCCCTTTCTCCGATACGCGCCCCACGTTACACGCGCAATACGCAATACACGCATCGCACGCGCTATGCGCGTTATGCGCAAGCGGCCTGCACCAGTTTCGGCGTCAACACCTTCACCTGCGGCGAGGCGAGCCACGGACGGCCCGCACCGGAATCGCCATCGCCACGTACCACGGCGTCGATTCGACTGCCCAGCATGCCCCAGCCGGCGGCGGCCAAATCGACCACGCTCTGTTCGACGGTGGTCATGCGCAAACCCAATCCGAATCGTCTGAGAATGTTGTCGTAGCCGATCACCTGCATGTCTTCGGTGACGTGCAGCCCGCGTTCCGCCATACGCTGACGGAAGCCGAGCGCCATCACGTCGTTGCAGCAGAACACGGCGGTCGCACCGCCGTCGATGATCTGGTCGGCAGCATGATAGCCGCCATCGAAACGGTAGTCGCCGGACACGCACAACGCGGGATCGAACCGCTCCCCCGCCTGCTCGATCGCATCCACGAAACCACGGCGACGGTCGGCCGCGCTCGATTCGGCCACATCGCCCGTCACAATGCCGATGCGCTTGTGCCCGCCTTCCAGCAGGTATTGTGCCGCAAGCCGACCGCCGAGATAGTTGTCGAAGCCGACCGCGTCACACCAACCGCATTGCGTCAGTCGGTCGATGAGCACCACCGGGCAGGTGACACGCTCCACGTCCTCACGCAACGCGGCGCCGGCACCGGCCGCGCAGGATTCGCGCGCGGGAATCAGCAGCACGCCATCCACCCCACGTGACGTCAGCCTGCACAGCAAAGCCTGTTCCGACTCACGCGAATCATCCGAATTGGCCACGATCAGCGAATACCCCTGCGCCGCGCATTCATCCTCCACGCACTTGGCAAACGCCGCGAAAAACAAGTTCTCAATATCAGGCACAATCAACGCCACCAACTGGGATTGCTTGGTCACCAAGCTTCGCGCGCTCTGATTCGGCACATAATTCAGTTTCTTCGCCGCATCGGCAATGACCCTGCGCTTCTCCTCGGACACGCGAGCAGGACGATTATTCAACACCAGCGAAACCGTCGTCACAGACACCCCTGCGGCAGCGGCCACATCCTTCAGTGTCGCACGATACGCCATCCAAACCCCCTTAAAACGTTTATCCTTCCAGCATAAATACCACGCAAACCTGACGCGCCCAGCATCGCAATAACAAACAAATTCCTTTCACAGCAAAATAATCCACACTATTTCCACCGGTAAATCGTTTTTCGGAAGTGTTTTTTGCATACTCGCAACGTTTGTCCAAAATGAGCGCCGCACAAGAAGAAAGAAACCAGCAATGCGGCCAACCACGCAGAAAAACAATGTGAGACAGCGCAAAACCATCGCCATCGTCGCAGTGATCGCAGTGGTCGCCATCGCACCCACCAAACGCTATGAGAGGTCGAGATCTCCGTCCGTGCGTAGAAACTCCATCAGGTTGAGATGCCTTACGCCGTCACGTTGCATTGGCAGCTGGTCCAAACTGAACAGGTATTTCGGATACCCGTCAGCCAGCTTCGTGAATGGACGGAATTCACGCTCCTCAACGTTAGGATCCTGCACACTCATCGACACCTGCACATAGGCGTACCGTTCCCGCTTACGCACAATGAAGTCGCACTCCAGCTTACCAATAATGCCCACGCTCACCTCGTAGCCTTTCGACCTCAAATGCACGTACAGCGCATTTTCCAAGGCTGGTCCGTAACTCATTCGCGTACCAGCGTTACGCGCGAATCGTATGCCAGGATCCGCAAGATAATACTTCTCCCCTCCTCTCAACGACCTGCGCGAACGCAAATCGAATCGCGGGCATTTGTAGAGGACCTTCGCACTCTCCAACAGCCGGACATAGTTCGCAAGAGTCTCACGTTTGACCGTCACGCCTTCGCCATGTTTCATATAGTCGACGATTCCCGACAGATTCGTGGGAGCTGCATAGTTGTTGATGAGATAGTCCTGTACACGCTGGAAGGTATCGCGGTGACGCACCACTTTGCGTGCGGCTATGTCTTTGTTGAAGATCTGCCCTATGACCTACCACAACCAAGAACCTAACCCACGAAAACAGCAGAAGCCCCTCAACTCTTCAATTCCACTACAAAGGTCACATCACGGCATACGCACGCCGACGCGCGTATGCGTGCACGACTCCAGCAACGAGCCGTACCCGCCGTTAGATGGCAGGCTTCAGTATCGTGACGCCATGCGTTAGCGTCACCATGCAACGATAGGAACACACTATTCAATAGTGCATCATGAAAGCGTGACGTTGCCCTTGCGCAGGTGCCGTAAGACTCCGCGGACAAAGCAATGAGGCTTCCCCGTGAGAAGGGAAGCCTCATATTCCATTCATTCTATTCAGCGATGATGACGCCGAATCACCGATCATCCTTTGGGAACAACGCGTCGAAGGCATGTTCCATCACGGACTTACGGCGGATCACACCGACGAGCCTGCC
>OMBM01000917.1_pt1 | contig 12616 bp, 10 predicted proteins | sample 1644861 | NCBI WGS metagenome assembly OMBM01 (sample SAMEA103958165, study PRJEB25191) | human gut metagenome | biome: human-associated habitat [ENVO:00009003]; feature: intestine environment [ENVO:2100002]; material: feces | place: Germany | collected 2013/2015 | reverse complement strand
ATTTTGCATCGTTCGAGAACAGAAATAACAGCCAGTGCGCAGGGCTGATTGTTTACCGACTAAAATTATTGGACGATGAAAAATATCCAAGAATTATTATCAAAACCCGTCTGGCAGATGACAGGCGAAGAATTCATATTCCTGAGTAAGCATGCTTCTGGTAAGGCCGAAGCATTGCCGCAACCCGTCACGGACACAGAAAAGAAATATGTGTACGGAATACTCGGTATAGCCAAACTGTTCGGGTGCAGTCTGCCCACTGCCAACCGCATAAAGAAAAGCGGTAAGATAGACAAGGCGATTACCCAGATAGGGCGCAAGATTATCGTAGATGCGGAACTGGCTCTTGAACTTGCCGGAAAGAAAACCGGAGGACGGAAATAAAGGGAGGCATGCTTATGGACTATATGAGAGAAATAAAGGAAATATCGGCAGAACAGGCAATAATCCTTTGGCAAGCCTCACGTCTGAGCCTGTCAAAAATCTATGAGAAAGCACCTGAGATTTTAAAAGTGCAAGGTTCGGTCATTGGTACACTGGGCAATTTCAGTGCATCCATAGGCAAAGCCAAAAGTAAAAAGACTTTCAATGTGTCGGCTATTGTAGCCGCCTCATTGAAAAACGGTACGGTACTGCGGTATGTGGCAGAACTTCCGGAAGATAAAAGGAAGATTCTTTATGTGGACACAGAACAAAGCCATTATCACTGTCTGAAAGTCATGAAACGTATTTTACGGCTGGCCGGTCTTCCTGATGACAGGGACAATGAACATCTGGAGTTTCTCGCTTTGAGGAAATACACGCCCGAACAGCGCATCAGGATTGTCGAACAGGCTATCTACAATACACCGGACATAGGGCTTGTAATCATAGACGGCATCCGTGATATGGTATATGACATCAACAGTCCGGGAGAATCGACACGCATCATATCCAAGCTGATGCAGTGGACGGATGACAGGCAAATACACATCCATACGATACTCCACCAGAACAAAGGCGATGAAAACGCAAGAGGGCATATCGGTACGGAACTGAACAACAAGGCGGAAACCGTTCTTCTCGTGGAAAAGGATAAGGGCAACGGAGACATAAGCAATGTTTCGGCCATGCACATACGTGCAATGGATTTCGAGCCTTTCGCTTTCCGTATCAACGACAATGCATTGCCTGAACTCATAGAGGGGTACAGACCAGAAGCGAAGAAGCCCGGAAGACCGGAAGAGGAAAAGTTCGACCCTTACAGGCATATTACCGAACAACAGCACCGCATAGCACTGGAAGCGGCTTTCGGGCTGAAAGAGGAATACGGCTACAAGGATCTGGAAACCACCTTAGTCAAGGCATATATGTCGGTAGGTGTAAAACTGAACCATCAAAAGGCGGTATCACTTATCACCATGCTCCGGAACAAACGGATGATAGTACAGGAGAACGGCAGGAAATACACGTTCAAGCCTGACTTTCACTATTAGACCGTCTAACCTGTAATCACTTCACTTTATTCGGCAGGTCTATATATTAAGGATAAAGCGAAGCGGTTGCAGAGAATGTAAAACCGCTTCACTTTATTACCGTATTCTATATATACGAAAATAAAGTGAAGTGATTATACAGACCGTACTTCATAAAAAGGTACGGGCGAAAAGAGAAATAAATATTCCAACCATTATTCAAACACTCATCTTATTATGGATATACAGACAGCAAAACAAATCAGGATAGCGGATTTTCTGTACAGTTTGGGCTATTCTCCCGTCAAACAGCAAGGTATCAACCTGTGGTACAAATCCCCGTTACGGAAAGAGACAGAACCCTCGTTCAAAATAAATACCAAGCGCAACCAATGGTATGATTTTGCCATTGGCAAGGGTGGAAATATCATCGCACTGGCAGAGGAACTCTACTGTTCCGATTATGTGCCTTATCTTCTACAGAAAATTGAGGAGCAGACACCACACATACGTCCCATATCTTTCTCTTTTGGCAAGCAATCATTTTCCGAACCGAGTTTTCAGCAATTGGACATTGTACAGCTGTCTTCTCCTGCCCTGCTTGCCTACCTACAGGAAAGAGGGATAAACACGGCACTGGCGAAAAGAGAATGTAAGGAAGCCCGTTTCACCCACAACGGCAAACGGTATTTCGCCATAGCCTTTCCAAACATATCTGGAGGTTATGAAATCCGCAACCGATATTTCAAGGGATGTATCGCACCAAAAGAAATATCCCATATCAGACAGTCAGGAAAGCCAAGGAGTGCATGTTACGTTTTTGAGGGATTTATGGATTACCTTTCCTTTCTTACCTTAAGGCTGGAAAGCTGTCCGCAATCACCCGACTTCGACAGACAGGATTACATAGTTCTTAATTCCGTAGCCAATGTTCCCAAGGCACTCTATCCGTTGGGAAGCTATGAGCGCATCCACTGTTTCTTTGACAATGACCGTGCAGGAATGGAAGCAATACAGCAAATCCGAAAGGAGTATGATGCTACTCGGTATATACGTGATGCCTCGCAAATCTACAGTGGATGTAAAGATCTGAACGAATATTTACAGAAACGAATAGCCGATAGGAAAGAGCAAACGCAATCTGTCAAAAAGAGGAATGATACGCTATCCAAGAAACCGAAAGGCTTCCGGTTATAGCCCACTATAACTACACGCTTCGCTTACGTAGTTGTGGGCTCTCCCGAGGGGATTAGGGCTTTACCCTAAGAACCCACTCAGGGCGTTTCTCCCCTGAGAACCCCGAGCAAAGAGTGACCCTCTCTTTGCAATCTCCGCTTATGGGTTACACCCCTAAGAACCCTGTGCGGCTATGAGCGGACATCAGCTAACAACTTTAGTCAGACAACCAGAATCAAAATTTAAGAATATGGCAACAAAATCAAGCATACATATCAAGCCCTGCAGAGTCACATCAAGTGGGGCTCATAACCGGAGAACTGCCGAGTACATGCGCAATATCGGCAAGTCTCAAATCTACATCGTGCCCGAACTGACTGCCGGTAACGAGCAGTGGATAAACCCGGGCTTCGGTAATCCCGATCTGCAGGCGCACTATGACTACATCAAGCGGATGGTCAAGGAAAAGACAGGCCGTGCGATGCAGGAGAAGGAGCGTGAACGCAAAGGCAAGAACGGGAAAATTACCAAGGTGGCTGGATGCTCGCCAATCCGTGAGGGCGTGTTGCTCATCAGACCGGACACGACACTGGCAGATGTTCGCAAGTTTGGCGAGGAGTGCCGGAGACGCTGGGGCATCACTCCCCTCCAGATCTTCCTGCACAAGGACGAGGGACATTGGCTTAGCGGTCAGCCGGAAGCGGAAGACAGGGAGAGTTTCAAAGTCGGCGAAAGATGGTTCAAACCGAATTACCATGCCCATATCGTTTTTGACTGGATGAACCATGACACAGGCAAGAGCCACAAACTCAATGATGAGGATATGACCGAAATGCAGAATCTGGCGTCCGATATACTCCTGATGGAGCGTGGGCAGTCAAAGGCTGTTACAGGCAAGGAACATCTGGAACGTAACGACTTTATCATTGGGAAGCAGAAGGAGGAAATGAAGCGGCTTGATGCCACGAGGCAATACCGGGAACATCAGCTGGAAATGGCGAACAAAAAGATGCAGGAAACGGAAAGCATTACCAACGCCCTTATCGAAAAGGCAAATGAAAAGGAACGGCAGAGTGAAGACCTTGACAGGGCTATCAGCGAGAAACGCTCCAGACTGAACAAGGAAAAAGGAAGCGAGCTTCTGAACGCTGCTGTCGGCTGGGCTACCGGAAAATCGAAAGCCCTGAAAAATGAAATAGAGGATTTGCGCTGTGAGATTTCCACGCACGAGGAAACTATCGAGCAGTTGCAGGACAGAATCCAGACCATACAGAACGACTACAGCCGTGAGCTGATGCAACTGGAGGCCAAACACCGATCCGAACTGAATCGCAAGGAAACGGAACATGCACAGGAAACCACAAGGCTTAGAAACTGGATTGCATGGCAAGGCCATATCATCGGCTGTCTCAGTTTCCTGCTGCTCAAAACGAGCGACATCTTCCGTAAGGCGGTACACAGTATCATCCGTTTCGCCCGTGATTATTACAAGCCTCGTTTTGATACGGAACAGGTATCTGACATCAAGAACGCCCTTAACCTGTTCGGAGATGACAGACAATCACATCAGGCGGCAGGGGATTTCCTATACTTCACAGCCAGACAAAAGGGTGAATTTGACAACCGGGAGCAAATCAAAGCCAGACGGGAGGTTGACAATGTGGTGAAAGGAAATTATGATCAACAGCAGAAAAGAGGATTTTCGATGAGAAGGTAATTAATTTTTGAATAGAAGAAAAAACGAGACTGTAAACTAAAGTGTGTCAAGTAAAGGGAAAAGAAATTATTAAGTTTACAGACACACTTTAGTTTACAGTCTCCAGCAACTGGCTATCCTGTTCCCGGACAGGTTTAGGATCTTGGCCTGCCAACCTCTTTTGTTTGGGGTTCTTTGACGATATTGATAACTTAGCGGAGCCGTTTTGGGATATTGGTGGTCCCCCAACGACTCCGAAATATAACTTGACACAGTTTAGTTTACACTACAAAAAAAACGGCATATCCATATCTGTACTACAAGGTTTTCTCAGACCCTCTAATACAAATCGTAGATTGAAGTATTAGGCTTGAGCTACAATATTTATCTATTAATTATCAATATTACAGCAAAATGTAAGTATAATTTAATACTATAAATTCCCATCTATGTCATCAGAGAACTAGTCGCCTCCATAAAAAATCCTTTTTTGTTTCTTTTCCCCTCTTATTACTTTGTAAAGAAAGACACAGGAAGCGGATTTATGAGAAGTACAGGGATTGATTTCTATATTGCCCAGTAATTAATAAACAGAAAAAGCCTCCGGCGGGGTAACTTGCGGGGCTTCGTGCGTCTGCACATTAAAAAATACATAAAATTTATATCTGGGGGTTGGTTGATAAAAAACATATCGTATATTTGCGATATAAAACAATGAAAATATTATGGCATTCAGTAAAGCTGAAGAATTTGAGGAAAAAGATATTTTGGCAGCCCGTTTTGCAAAAGCTCTGAGCCACCCGGCACGAATAGCAATCGTAAGGTTGTTGGCTAACCACAATGCCTGTTGTTATTGTGGGGACTTGACAACGGAACTGCCAATCGCACAGTCTACCATATCACAGCATTTGAAGGTGCTGAAAGATGTAGGTCTGATAGATGGTGAGATAGCTCCACCGAAGGTTTGCTATCGTATTAACCGTGAAAACCTGCTTTTGGCAAAGAAACTGTTTTCAGAACTCTTATGATTTGATTAAGAGTTTTTTATTGACATAATGTATCGTATTTTTACGATATAAAATTAAAAATATGGAACAGACATCGGCAAAAAGAGAAAAAAGAAAATCACTATTGAGAATAGCAATCCCTATCATATTATCATCCTGTCTTCAGATTTCATACGATATTACAGATATGTTCTGGGTCGGGAAATTGGGAAGCGGAGAAGTTGCGGCTGTCGGAACGGCCGGATTTTATATCAAATTGGGTTGGTCTTTGATAAGCGTGATAACCATCGGTACTATGGTATCGGTATCACACAGTATAGGGGCTGAAAAGAAGGACAGGATACGGCACTTCATATCATGCGGAATACGCAGTACATTCATGTTGGGGATATTCTATGCCCTGTTCATCTTTATGCTGGCGGAACCTCTTATATCCCTTTTCAATATCGAAAGACCGGAAGTAAACACAATGGCTCAGAACTATCTGAGGATAAGCAGTATCACTGTTCTTATCATGTTTATGAACCTTCTGTTTACCGCCATTATAGACGCACACGGAAAGACACAGTTCTCGTTCAGGGCGGTACTTTACGGGAATATCGTCAATATCATTCTTGACCCTCTGTTCATATTTTATTTCGGACTGGGAGTGGAAGGTGCGGCATGGGCTACGGCACTTTCACAGGGATGTGCCATGATGTATGCGATATATCTTCTCAGACACAGGCTTGAACTCACATTGAGTATAAAAGCGGTACCCCGCAAGTTTCTCAGGAAAATACTTGGAATAGGCACAGCACCTGCCATGCAGCGTATTCTGTTCTCGCTTATCGGCATAGCCATCGGGCGTATCGTAAGTATATGGGGAACAGATGCAATAGCCGCACAGAAACTGGGGCTTCAGATAGAGTCGCTTTCGTTTCTTCTTATGAACGGTCTGATGCAGGCAACCTCCATACTTATAGGGCAATATTACGGGGAGAGGAATACGGATATGATAAGGAAGTGCTATCGTACAAGCATCAGGCTTGGATACTGTATTTCCATACCTGCCACATTCATATTTTTAGCTTTCCCGGAAATCCTACTGTCGTTTTTCGTGAAGGAGGCTGCCACCATAGAAATAGGCAGTGCCTATCTGCGTATAGTCGGCTTCTCACAGTTGTTTGCCACACTCGAAATTCTTACTGCGGGAGCTTATACCGGACAGGGGCTTACCAAATATCCGGCAACCGTGAGTATCGTGTTCACCACAATGAGGATACCTCTTGCCCTTCTGCTTGGCAAAAGTATGGGAATGGGAATAGATGGTGTCTGGTGGAGCATATCGCTTACCAGCGTGATAAAGGGCATTGTACTTTATCTGTTATATAGAAAAAGGGAAAAGGAATTTAAAGAATCAAACATACAATATAGCAATATATGAATACACAGAATTTTTGCTTTGTACTTAAACAGAACAGCCATCTGCTTAGAGAGGGGTGTTTCGGACTTGAAAAGGAAAATGTCAGGGTCAATCAGGACGGTACGCTTGCCCTGACTCCACACCCGGCAGTATTTGGCGACAAGGGGAAACACCCTTATATAACCACCGACTTTTCGGAGAGTCAGGTGGAAATGATAACTCCGCCGCTGCCAAGTGTGGGAGAGGCTTTGGGATTTATGGAAACACTGCACGATGTGGTGACGGAGAATATCGGCGATGAGCTTCTCTGGCCTCAGAGCCTTCCGCCTGTATTGAAGGAGAATCAGGAGATACCCATTGCACATTATTCGGGAGAGTTCAAGGACAAGGAGTATTACCGTCAGAAACTTGCCGGAACCTACGGAAAGGAAAGGCAGCTTATTTCGGGAATACACTTCAATTTCTCTTTCTCGGAAAAACTGATGGACATTCTGCTGAAAAGCGGTGTGTGCGGCAACTCTATGGAGGAGGTCAGGGAAACGGTATATTTCCGTGTGGTGAGGAACTTTCTCAAATACCGCTGGCTTTTTATCTGGCTATATGGTGAATCTCCGCTTGCGGAAGAAACCCTGAATGTGATTTCGCTTAAAACGGGAGAAAAGCAGCCTATGAAGTGTGGGGTAAGCCTCAGTCTGAGGACAAGTCCGTTAGGGTATCGTAACCGTGAGGAGTTCTTCATTGATTATTCCTCACTTGAAGCCTATAATATGTCTATTGACAAACTGATAAGGGAAAACCGTATTGACGGACCTCACGAGCTTTATCTTCCGGTTCGTATCAAGTTTCTGGAAAAGGATAATGGTTCTCCTTCTTACATTGAGGTACGAATTGTGGATCTTGACCCGTTTACAAAATCGGGGGTATGTGCAAGTGCCATTTATTTTTCTCACCTTCTGCTTGTCTATTCTCTGCTGAAGGAGGAGAAGGGAAGTCTTACGGAGGAAGAACTGCAAAGGGCTACCCGTATTCAGGATATGGCTTCATGCTATGGAAGAGACGAAAAGAAGGAGTTGAAATGCTGCTCGATCACTGTACAGCAGAAAGCTACTTCTATTTTAGAAGATATGGAGAGGATTCTTTCAGAATATGGGGTGCTTGACAATGAAACCTACCATCAGGAGATGCAGCATAATCTGTACCTTGTACAGAATCCTGAGAAGCGTATAGGCATGGTACTGTATGAGAACATAAACAGAGTGGGGTTTGTACCGTTCCATCTGGAGAAGGCAAGACAGTATAGGGAAGCCACCATAAGCGGAGGTTACAGATTTCATGGACTGGAGGATATGGAAATGTCCACACAACTTCTGCTGAAGGCTGCAATACTTAAAGGGGTAGGTTTTGAAATACTTGACCGTAAGGAAAACTTCATACGTCTGTTTGACGGTAAAAAGGAAGAATATGTGATGCAGGCAACCAAGACCTCTCTGGACTCATACGTGTCTGTACTGATGATGGAAAATAAGGTGGTAACGAAGAAGGTGCTGGAACGTGCCGGAATAAGCGTTCCGGGCGGTTATGAATACACGTCACCAGAGGCAGGTATGGCAGACTACCGTATGTATGCAGGGAAACCTGTGGTAATCAAGCCTAAGTCCACCAATTTCGGATTGGGTATAACCATACTGAAGCACAACTATGATGAAACGGATTTCAAGGGAGCCTTACAGATAGCCTTTGAGCATGACAACACGTTGCTTATAGAGAAGTTCATACCGGGAAGGGAATTCAGGATATTCATCATCAATGATGAAGTGGTAGGTATCCTTCACCGTGTTCCGGCAAACGTGACGGGTGACGGTGTTCTGAATATCGGACAACTGATAGACAGGAAGAATGAAGATCCGCTCAGAGGTAAAGGATATCGCACCCCTTTGGAGAAAATAAGAAAGGGGCGTGAGGAGGAAATGTTTCTAAAGCAGCAGGGAATGGATTTCAATACTGTTCCTAAAGAGGGGGAAGTGGTCTATCTTCGTGAAAACTCCAATATCAGTACGGGAGGAGATAGCATAGATTTTACAGACGATATAGACGATTCGTACAAGGCTATTGCAGTGGAAGCTGCCAAAGCTCTGAACGTGAAGATTACCGGACTGGATATGATGATACAGGATATTCATGCTCCAGCCACACCGGATAACTATGCGATCATTGAAATGAACTTCAATCCTGCCATACATATACACTGTTATCCGTTCAAGGGCAAGAACAGACACCTGAACCATAAGATGATCAGGGCTTTGGGATTTTAAAGACAATGCAGACAATAAAAAGGATATGACCTATCCTTTTTATTATAAGTTCAATCAACGTATATTTACGATTAGTTGCTTTTGTTATCCAATCTACTGATTTTTTATTGTGAAATAACAATTTCTATAAAACGCTGTTATCATAAAAATGAATCTTGAATACAGCCGGGCATCGGAGTTCTGATTATTCGATGAACATTAAAGATTATGTTTCTTAGCCCGTATTATAATAACGACAGGTCTTTCTCTATCATTTCCAAAACATGCCTCATAGAATCCGTCTATAATGAATCCATGTCTGAAGCATATTTCAAAAATATCCTGTAAAGAGCGATGATAGTAACATTGCTTTTGAGGTTGTCCTTCAATGGCTTCTCCATAATAGTTATGTTTTGTCATATATTTATTTGTCAATGTTACAAAGCATGGATGCTGCGTAGAAAACACAAAATATCCATTCTCAGCAAGCAATTTGTTTACACAACGGAACAGATTGTCTATATCTGAAATATCCATTATAGCCATATTGGACACAGCCTTTGTAAAAGGCTTGTTTCTTTTTAAGGACATCATATCCTCATATTTGGTTACATCAGCTACGCAGAATTCTATCCTGTCATTGAAACGGGCTTGTCTCTTCCGGGCTAACTCAACCATTCTTTGTGAATAATCAAATGCCAAAACATCTATACCCTGTTCAGCCAAATATCCTGAATAATTTCCATTACCACAAGCGATATCCAATATATAATCCCCTTGTGTGGCTTTTAACAATTCATTTACTATTGGGCGAACAGTCAATCTCTGAAACTCATTCGAGTTCTCACCCATAGACTCATCCCAGAAGTCCGCATTGGCTTCCCAAGCTTTTAAACTATCCTCGTGTGAGGATGTGTTATCAAAGCAACTTTCAAGTATTGAATACAATTCACAGGGCTTACCCGTTGATTTGTGATTGATATTGATTAATATTTTCAACGGAACTTCCTTTTGATTGCCGATGCATGATAAATCAACATTTTCTATTACATGGCAGCCATTAGCTTCACAAATCTTGTCAAATTCTATATGTCTCTTTCCTTTCTCCGCTATACCATGAGAGTCAATGATAATAAAAAGCGGTTTCTTACTTAAAATTGTATGTAAGGAAACTTTACAAAGAGTGGTGTCTTTATTGAAATATTCCTCTGTCCCATATCGGTTATGTTCCAAATTCCCGGTATGTAATATTAAAGCCTTATTTTTCAACGAGCCGATATGTGCCATACTATCCATTGATGGCATACCAGCCGTACAATCTATAACAATCCCTTTAATTTGATACTCTTCTTTTTCTGGAACAGTAGTATAACAATCCAAATGAGTGCCGATATGTCCCCTCGCCCCAATACTGTCAGCTTGTGCGTTGACCCACTGGATTAGAGGAGAATCAACTTCCAATTTTATATGTAATTGTTGCATATTATGTTCGTTTTGTATAGTATTTTTGTCAATTTCAACGATTTGATTAGGAGCAAAAATACGGAAAAGTATGCAAACAAGAATTCATATCTATTGGAAAGATATTGTTTTTAATTTATTTTGTTTACTTTGCAATCAAAAAATAAAGAATCACACTTATGGATATCGCAAGTGTAATATAAAGATTTGAAGAAATAGGTGTGTGTTCCACAATAGACGGAGTGTGTCATTTGTTTTAGAAATTAACAGCAAAAACAGTATATATATGGATGCAATTCAATTATTAAAAAACAGAAGAAGTGTTCGGAAATACAAAGATCAGATTGTTCCGAGAGAACTTATTGAGGAGATTGTCAAATTAAGTCAGTTCGCACCTTCATGGTCAAATTATCAGGTAGCAAGATACAACATCATAGACAATAGGTCTCTGATTGAAGAGATAGCCAACAATTGTGTTCAAGGGTTTGTGTACAATGCAAAAACATTAACCAGAGCCAATGGCGTGGTTGTGTTAAGTTATGTAACCGGTAAAAGCGGATCACTGAAAGATAAGGTTAAACCAGAAGATGTAGTGTCAGACAACAGTGGCGCATGGGAATGTTTTGACGCAGGCATTGCTTGCCTTCAATTCTGCCTTTCTGCATATGCCAAAGGAGTTGCCACGTGTGTTTTAGGAGTAATCAACAACGATGCTATTGCCCAAAAAATAGGACTCCCTGAGAATGAAAAGGTCGCTGCACTGATTGTTTATGGTTACGAGGCTGGAGAACATCATGAAGCTCCTGTAAGGAAGGATATAAATGAAATTCTACGTTTTGTCGAATAAATATATTCATATTATGTTTTGCCTCCAGTCTTTTAACAACTGGAGGCTTTCTTCATTATAATTTCTGGGCTATATAGAAACCGTAACTATAATAATTCTTGTACTTTTTATAGAAGTCGGCTTCCTGTATGTCTCTTTCAACAATCATCTCTGCGGTTTCGTTATTACCAAATTTGTCCATAAAGGCCTTATGGCTGTTTAAGAGAGGATTGTAATAATTATCAAGCCAGCAGTCATCTGAAAGAATAAAGTGTCCGAGTACCTTGTATCCGGCTTCTTCCAGAACTCTGATTTTTCCTGCTATTGTATCCATTTCGGCATATTCTCCGGTCCAGAAGTCTTCCAGTCCTTTCGGGCGACAGTTTGTTGTCCATGACAACTCTGAAACAGCCAGTATACCTCCCGGTTTGAGAAACTCTTTCCAATAGTTGATGCCGTTCTTGAATCCGATATTGTAAACCGCTCCTTCCGACCAGATGATGTCAAGCTCCTCCTTTTCAAAAGGCAGCTTGTCCATAGATGCAGACAGTGTCTTAATATTTGCTGTTGTATTCTCCTTTGCGCTGTTCTCTTTCAGTTTTTCAAGAAACTCTTCAAACAGATCCACGGCAATGATATCACCTTTCAGCGTTTTCGCCAAGGACATAGTTTGCGCACCTGTTCCACATCCAATATCAGCTATCCTGTAAGACTTTTCTCTATCTATCTTAGCCAGTGTAATCGCTAGGTTTGTGGACTCGTCGTACCTGGCCTTGTCTCTTGTTGTTACGATGCAAATGCATCATCAATTCAAATTCGTCCATACAAATAAATTAAGTTATTGGTCTAATCCAGGTTTTTACTATACATTCTTAACATATTGGACTCGTTTTCTTCTTGAACCATACATAAAAAACTCCAATCATATTTTTCGTAAAAATCAGTATGTTCTGTCACCAAATATAATCTGTTTATTCCCAATAATTTCATATCATCACATACTTGCTTTAGCATATATCCGGCGACACCTTGTCTGCGATATTTTTCGTCTACATATAAAGCACAAATATTGGGAGTTAAATCCTTACGGTTATGAAAATCATTTTCAATTACACCTATACCCCCAATAATACTATTATCATTTTCTAACATTATATACCATTGTGGTATACTTGTTTCTTTTAGTAGACTCTCATTCATGCTTTTCAAATACTCCTCTTGGGGGATATCCCATTTAGCCTGAAACCAAGAAGCAGCATCTTGTATATATTCTTTATGTTCCCGTATTTTTTTAAAAACC
>OMBM01000912.1_pt1 | contig 12687 bp, 9 predicted proteins | sample 1644861 | NCBI WGS metagenome assembly OMBM01 (sample SAMEA103958165, study PRJEB25191) | human gut metagenome | biome: human-associated habitat [ENVO:00009003]; feature: intestine environment [ENVO:2100002]; material: feces | place: Germany | collected 2013/2015 | reverse complement strand
GGTGCTGTTTAACCAGTACCTCGACGTGCTGCGCTCCTTGAGCGAATCCAACAACTCCAAGACCGTCGTGCTTCCAGCATCCACCCCTGGCGGATATCAGGATATGTACAGCCAGATCACGCAGGCGATGGTGACAGCCAACGAAACCGCGGAACGGAGCGCGTACACGCCGAAGCCGTCCCATACGGCCGCCCCATCGGTGCCGCGTATCTGACGAATATTGATCGAATGGCGTCTTTGGCCGCATGCGCCAATCGCGGGGTATGCGGCCAAAGACGAAACGAATCCCTCCTTCCATCGGGGAGCCGCGTGAATGTGACGGAGAATGCGGAAACGATGGAAGGAGGGATCGCGTATGGGTGCGTCGCCGTACCACGACGCACATCTTGTCATGGGAACGCTTCTGGACGCTATTCCAGTCCGATGAGCGCCCCGTGGGCCGGCATGGACGGGCGTTCCGCCTCATGCTGCTTCACGGATTGGATCTGTTTCTGCAGATCCATGACTTTCTTCTCCAGCCATGCGATGGTCATGGATTGGGAGATGACGAGCAGGTCGCGTTGATCGGCCGCGGCTTCATTGGCGAACGACTGCGCCTCCAGCATGATCTGCGGATCGGCCTTCCAACGTGCGATGGCGCGTTCGATGCGCTTGCTGCCCACGATCTTCGGATTGAGTCCCGCGCTGGCAAAGATGCTAGTCGGTCCGTTGCCCCGCAGATATTGCGCCATGCAACGCACCTGGAAATCCCTCGAATAGGTGATGCGGTCCATCGACGCCCGCTCCACCGCGGGCAGGGTGTTGAGGTAGTAGACCTCCGCTTGTGTGAAACGACGTTTCATGATGTCCCCCTCATGGTATGGAACCGTTCGGCTTCGTTTTCGATTCGTTGCGATGCCTTCATTGTATTTTCGTCGTTTCACGGTTCACTGCCATTTGGCACGAAACAAGGGATTCTGGCACGAAACAACATGTTCCATATCGTTCAGGCGGGGTTTCTTGAACGGTTTTCGAGTTTCAGGCACGCGCGGACCGTGGCTTCAGGGTGTTCCCTTAAGGGTGGCGAAGCGCGGTGAAACACTTTAGACTTAGGAGCAATTATCAACATATTCCCAGAAAACGAGGAGGTGAATGTGCCGGTAGGTATCACATCCAACGTTGGGAAAACCGGTCGCGGTCCCATTATCGAGGTTAAAAACCTACGCAAGGAATATCCAGTGCTCGATGAGACCGTCGTAGCACTGGAACGTGTCAATCTCGCCATTCCGCAAGGGCAGATCTGCTGTATCTATGGCGAGTCCGGATCCGGTAAATCCACCCTGCTCAATCAGCTTGCCGGCATGGAAAAACCAACTAAAGGTGGTGTACGTATCACAGGTGTGCCCATCAGCAGGCTTGACGAACGGCAGCTGGCCGAATTCAGGCAGAAGCACCTTGGCTTCGTGTTCCAGTCGTACAATCTGCTGCCCAATCTCAATGCCATCGAGAATGTGGCCATGCCACTGATGTTCCGAGGCGTGCCGAAGCGTAAACGCGAGACGATCGCGCGTGCCATGCTCAAGCGGGTCGGCCTTGGCAAACGCATGAACCATTATCCGGCCCAGATGTCTGGCGGTCAGCAGCAGCGCGTCGGCATCGCCCGCGCTTTCGCGGCACGTCCGCAAGTGGTATTCGCCGACGAGCCGACCGGCAATCTCGATTCCAAAACCAAAACCGAAGTGATGGATATGATTTGCTCGTTCGCACGCGATTTCAACCAGACCATCGTGCTCGTCACACATGACGACAATATGGCGCAATACGCCGATCGCATCGTCACACTTCTTGACGGCCGCATCATCGGCGACCGGCTTACGTAACATTCACGACAACGCATATCGACAACTATGACGACAACAGAAGGGCCTTCCATGGGCAACAACACAAGAATCGCAACACTGCTCAACGGGGCAATCTCACTATTGGCGGTGGTCGCCATCACGTTGGTATGCATCGTGCCGACGGCGTTCGCCGAAGATGGCGCCAATACTTCCGATGCTCCGGGTGCGGGAGCGGACAACAGTGTTGAGCAGATTGCTGGGCCGGTGCCGAACATCATTATCACCAATTTCACCTATGGCGACGGGTCGGTGGCGGTCGGCAGCACCTTCAACCTCGGTTTCACCTTCCAAAACATGGGCAAAGTGGCGGTGAGCAACATGGTGGTCACCGTGGACGGCGGTGAGAATTTTGCCATCTCCGGCGGTACGAACACGTTCTACTACGATGCGCTGAATGCGGGAGCTGCGTTGACGCAGACCGTGCCGATGCAGACACTGGCCAGTGCGAAAAACGGCGCGCAGGGCATCGACATCAGCTTCAAATACGAGTACGTGGACGGTGCCGCACGCAGCTCCAACACTTCCGACATCAAAATTTCCGTACCCGTTTCGCAGCCTGATCGTTTTGAATTGAACGATCCAGTGGTGCCCAATATCGTCAACGCAGGTGAGGAAACTACTATCACCATGGATTACGTGAACAAGGGCAAGGGCGACGTTTCCAATGTCGAGGCGAGCGTTGAAGGCGACGGTATCACCGCCACGCAGGCCAAGCAGTACGTCGGCAATGTGGCGTCCGGCGCGTCCGGCTCCATTGGATTCGCATTCACTGCGGACAAGCCCGGCGAAACCGAGGCGAAACTGACGGTGACGTATGAGAATTCCGATGGACAGCCGCAGACCAAGGAATTTCCGGTGAAAATCAATGCCGTTGAAGCTCCTGTTCCGGATGATTCCGATACGGATGTTGACGTCCAGGATCAGAGCATGCCGGTCTGGGTGTGGATAGTGGCGGCGGCCGTTGCACTCGTTGTGATTGTATTGACGGTCGTATTGGTGGTCCGTCGCCGCCGTAAGAAGGCAAAGCAGGCGGCCGATGATGACGATTGGGATTGGGAGCCTGCCGATCTTGGAGCCGATAAGCAGGGTAAATCTACTGCCATGGCTGCCGATGCGCCGACGCAGGTAATCGCCACGGCAGGTGGCACATCGGCTGCCTCCGTATCCGCAACGTCATCTTCCACTCCATCCGTCAAGGAGTAGGCATGCGATTTTCGGATATCGCACATACTTGCGCGCAGAATTTGCTGCGGCGCAAATCGCGTACGATTTTGACGGTGCTCGGCGTGATCGTCGGCTGCTGCTCCATCGTCCTGATGATTTCGATTGGACAAGGCATCAGCGAGCAGAATGAGCAGATGCTCAAGAGCATGGGCAATCTCAACGACATTACCGTCACAGCTGCCGGCGGCTCGGGCGCGTACGACAGCTCTGGCGTCGGTATGTCGAGTTTGTCTTCGTCGGACATGACATCATCGGATCATCAGGCCAAGCTTGACGATGCTGCGGTACAGACGTTCCGTGGCATTTCAGGCGTCGCAGCCGTGATGCCACAGCGGTCGGCGCAGAGCACCGTGGATCTCACTGCGGGAGCCGGATCCCGATACGTGGCTCAATATGCTTCTGTGATGGGTACGGATATGACCCAGCTTGAAGCATCGGGATACAAGCTCGTTCAAGGGCGTATGCCGAAGCGTGCCGGAGAAGTATTGCTCGGCAAATACGCGGCATACCAGTTTATGGATAAGTATCGTTCCGATGATGACTCCAGGCGTATCGCTCCCGGTGATTATGAGTGCGATGAGAACGGTTGCAAGGAGAGCGAGGGGGAGAAGCCGTTCTTCGACGTACTGACCACGAAACTCAATTTGATTACCGGAGCCGATTATCAAAGCCCTGACGATTACCGCAAAATAGGCAGCACTTCGATGAGTTCCACCGATTCAGGCGACGGCGATGGTATTGCCAGTTCGCAGAATCCTGTGGTTTCCATGCCTCTCACCGTGGTCGGTGTGTTGGACGCTGCAACCAATAATTACGATGCATTCAGCTCCGGTGTAGTCATGTCGCTGGAGGATATGGACACATTGCAGGCCAAAATCGACGGCAAAACCAATACCACCAGCCGGACCAAAACAAACTACGACCAAGTGGTGGTGCACGCTCAAAATATCAAGGATGTGCCGGGTATCGAAGCGCAGATCAAAATGTCTGGCTACCAAACCACGTCCTTCGAACAGACCCGCAAGGAGATTGAAAAGCAGAGTCGTGGCATCCAGCTCGCATTGGGAGGCATTGGCGCGGTGTCATTCCTGGTGGCGGCCATCGGCATCGCCAACACCATGATTATGTCCGTGTCGGAACGCACTCGGGAAATCGGCATTATGAAGGCGCTCGGCTGCTATGTGAATGATATTCGCACGATGTTCCTATGTGAAGCAGGTGCCATCGGTCTGGTCGGTGGACTTATCGCCTGTCTGATTTCCGCCTTGGGGTCGCTGAGCATCAATCTGCTGTCGTTTGGTGGATTCAGTATGGAAAACGTAGGCAAAGCGATTATGGGCGGTGACGACGTGAGCCGAATCTCCGTGATTCCATGGTGGCTGTTTGTCGTGGCCGTGTTGTTTTCGATTCTGGTGGGCATACTCGCCGGTTTTGGGCCAGCTAATAAGGCTGTGAAGATTCCTGCGTTGGACGCCATCAAGAACGAGCAATAGCGATTGCGATTGACAATAATGCTTATGGTCGGCCATGTGCTGTTCAGCGTGGGCCGGCATTTCGCGATTGTTCAACGTTCCCTGTCGATTTTTGACGGTGCCGGCTAGTTGCGTGATTAACGGGCCAAGACGCGGCGAATGCGATCAGCCACCGCTTCCACAGTCAGCCCGTAACGTTCATCAAGCTCGGCAAGGGGCACACGATCGGTGAATTCTTTCGATGCGCCGAAATTGAGCGCATGCACAGTGGCTGCTTTCGGATTAGTGGAATTCGCGTAGAAAGCGGTCACCTTCTCACCCCAACCGCCTTCCAGCTGGCCATCCTCCAAGGTGACGACCACACGATGACCGTCGGCAAGCACGTCCAGCAGCTCGCCATCCATCGCGGAATACTGCTGCGCGTCGATAAGCGTCGCATTGATATCGTCGTCGTTTTCGAGCGTTGCCGCCACCTCGGCCGCCAACGGCAGTGTATTGCCCAAGCCGAGAATCGCCACTTCACGTCCCGGACGCACGATCTGGTACCGCGTGAAAGGGCAATCGCCGGTAATATCGATCGTCGTCTCGTGCGTGTCGGCACGTTCGGCCGGGTCGAACGCCATATCGGCGGAACGTTCCATGGCAAGAATCTGCTCGCCGGGCATGCGGATAGCCGTCACACCATGATCAGACGGCCCCGTGGCCCATGCAAGCATGTCCAGCATCTGCTCTCCGCTGGTCGGTGCCAGACAGGTCACATCAGGCGTGTTGGCGAACATCGTCATATCGAACGTGCCGGAATGTGTATTGTCCGCGCCGGAAATGCCCGCTCCGAAAATCAGCAGCGTCGCCGGAACATGATTCAACGCCAGCTCCTGCTGCAACTGGTCGTAAATACGCTGGAAGAACGTGGCGGAAGTCGCCAGAACCGGCCGGCCTCCAGCCTTCGCGATGCCTGCGGCGAACGCGGCCGCATGCTCCTCGGTAATGCCGGTGTCCACATAATGCGATCCGGCACGTTCACGGAAATCACGGGTGATGCCATTCGAACCAGGGGTGGCGGGGGAGATGACCACCAGTCCCGGCTCGTTTTCGAAACGGGACTCCAACGAAGCCATGGCCATCTGACCGTAGTATTTGCGCGCGTCAAGCGGCTTGCCGAGCGCGCTGTCCGGATCCTGCCAATGATTCGCCTCGCATTGGCCGGCATGCGGCTGCGGATTGGTCTGGTTGCATCCGTCGGAACCATCCTGCGCCTCGGTCTCATCGCTGAAACCCAAGCCCTTGGTGGTGTGGATATGCAGCACGACGGGATGGTCGATATCCTTCAAGTCTTCAAGCGCCGCGACCAGCGTGTCCACATCGTTGCCCTGCTCCACATAACGGTAGTCAAGTCCGAACGCCTTGAACAGATTCAGCTCCGCGGTTCCGTTCGACGCGCGCAGACGGGCAAGATTGCCGTACATGCCACCGAAATCCTCGGCGATCGACATCTCATTGTCGTTGACGACGATGATGAGATTACCGCCCTGTTCGGCAGCGTTGTTCAGTCCTTCGAAAGCGATCGCCGAGCTCAACGAACCGTCGCCGATGATGGCGATGACGTTGCCGATTTCGCTTGCTCCCGCAGCGGTATGTTGCATATCACGTGTTTTGGCAAGACCGCAGGCAAGAGAGATGGACGTGCCGGTATGGCCCAGCACGAAGGAATCATGCTCGCTTTCCAACGGATTGGTGAAACCCGTCACCTCGCCGAACCGCGACTCGTCCAGATACGCCTCGGCGCGCCCGGTAAGCATCTTGTGCACGTAGCTCTGGTGGGAGACATCGAAAACGAAACGGTCACGTGGAGAACCGAACACGCGGTGCAACGCCACGGTAAGCTCCACCACGCCAAGATTCGAACCGATGTGGCCACCATGCTTCCGGCCGTAATTCAACAGCGTGGAACGAATCTCCAGACACAGATCACGCAACTGTTGCGAAGAAAGGGCATGCACATCCGCCGGAGAATGAATCGAACCCAGTATGCCAGCGGTCATTATGCGCAACTGTCCTTCCCTGAACCTGTCTTCTTTACCGCGGAAAATCCTATCCCACTGTATGCCTCTGCCGGGGTGTCGGTTGTGAAATACCTGCAAAGTCTTCTCAACTGCGGCACAATGGAAACGATGAAATGAATCGAACCACTGAAAAACCGCGAAGGAGCGCTGACCATGAAAGCCGTATACGCAGCAGGAACCGATTATGACAATCCGCTGTCGCAACTCAAGGTGGGGGAGCTGGACACGCCCGAAACCAAGCCGTTCTGGAGTACCATCCACGTGGCCGCAGCCAGCGTGAACCACCACGACATCTGGAGCCTGCAGGGCGTGGGACTCTCCGCCGAACAGACGCCGATGATTCTCGGCACCGACGCGTCAGGCGTGCTCGACGAGGACATTCCTGTTCGCAAAGGGCTGAAAGCCGGAGCCGAAGTGGTGCTCTACACCTTCGTCGGCACCGACGGCGCCGGCGTCATGCCGGGGGAGCGGCGCACCATCCTATCCGAAAAATACGCGGGCACCATGGCCGAAACCACCCAAGTGCCCAGCGCCAACGTGTTCGCCAAACCCGCCAACCTGACCCTCGATGAGGCTGCTGCGCTCGGCACCAGCTGGCTGACCGCCTACTCACTGCTGTTCACATCGGCCAACGTGAAACCGGGAGACACCGTGCTCGTCCAAGGCGCGGGCGGCGGCGTGTCCACAGCGGCCATCCAACTCGCCCATGCGGCAGGACTGGAAGTGTTCGTCACGTCACGCAGCGAAGAGAAACGAGACCGCGCGATCGCCATCGGAGCCGACGCCGCCTTCGAAACCGGCGCGCGACTGCCGCATAAGGTCGACGCCGTCATCGAATCGGTCGGCGCGGCCACCTGGAGCCATTCCGTCAAATCCGTACGCCCCGGCGGCACCATCGCCATCTGCGGAGCCACCACAGGAGACCAGCCTGGAGCCGAACTGACCCGCATCTTCTTCCAGGACATTCGCGTGCAAGGCAACACCATGGGTTCGCGTGACGATTTCGCACGACTGCTCAAATTCGTGGAACACGCCGACCTGCACCCCGTCATCGACTCCACCTACGCGCTTGCCGACGCGCCCGCGGCGTTCCGCAAAGTGGTCGACGGCGACGTTTTCGGAAAGGTCGTGCTGCACATCGAGCCAAGTAAGTAAAGTAGGCGGTGTTCTGGAACACGTAAGTCTACGTAAATCCTTCGGAGGTTTTGATGACAGACAACAAGCCTGAAGTCGCGGTGATCATGGGATCGGCAAGCGATTGGGAGACCATGAAGCACGCATGCGAGATGCTCGACCAGTTCGAGGTGCCGTACATGAAGCAGGTGATTTCCGCGCACCGCACCCCGGAACTGATGGGTGAGTTCGCGCACAACGCCCGTGCCAACGGGCTGAAGGTCATCATCGCCGGCGCGGGCGGCGCGGCCCACCTGCCGGGCATGGTCGCGGCGCAGACCACACTGCCGGTCATCGGCGTGCCGGTACGCTCCCACGCGCTGTCCGGCTGGGATTCGCTGCTGTCCATCGTGCAGATGCCGGGCGGCATTCCGGTGGCCACCACCGCCGTCGGCAACTCCGGCGCAACCAACGCCGGCCTGCTCGCGGTGAGCATTCTGAGCGCCACCGACGAGCGACTGGCCAAGGCGTTGCAGGACTATCGTGACTCCCTGAAGGAAAAGGTGGCTGAATCCAATGCCCAGCTTGTCTGAGGAAACCAACGGCCGTATCGAACGACTGATGCCCGGCGCGACCATCGGCATCATCGGTGGCGGCCAGCTCGGCCGCATGATGGCGCTGTCCGCACGCTACATGGGCTTCCGCATCGGCGTGCTCGACCCGACACCCGACTGTCCGGCCGCTCAGGTCGCGGATTTCCAAGTGACCGCCGAATACGACGACATCGCCGCCATCCGCGAACTGGCTGAAAAGTCCGACGTGCTCACCTACGAGTTTGAGAACGTGGACGCCGACGCCATCGATCAAGTGCGTTCCCTCGCGGCGGCCCCGCAAGGCACCGATCTGCTGCGCGTCACGCAGGACCGTGTCAACGAGAAGCGGTTCATCAACGACCATGGCACGCCCACCGCGCCGTGGAAGGCTGTCAACAGCGTCGAGGAACTTGAAGCGGCACTTGATGAGATCCACTATCCGGCTGTGCTCAAAACCCGTTCCGGCGGTTACGACGGCCACGGCCAGACCGTGCTCAAGTCCGAAGCCGACTTGGAGCAGGTGCGCGCCCGCGCCGACCATGACGGCAGCTTCCCGCCAAGCATTCTGGAAGGCTTCGTCGATTTCGCGTTCGAAGCGAGCATCCTCGTCGCCGGCAACGGCAAGAATTACGTGACCTTCCCGATCGTGCGCAACGAGCATCGCAACAACATCCTGCACATGACCATCGCGCCGGCCGAAGTGGACGAAACCGTGGCCAAGGAGGCGCACGAGCTGGCGTTGCGACTGGCCAAAGGCTTCGAACTCGCCGGTATTCTGGCCATCGAACTGTTCATCACCAAAGACAACAAGGTCATCGTCAACGAACTGGCCCCACGTCCGCACAATTCCGGCCACTACACCATCGAGGCCTGCTCGTTCGATCAGTTCGACGCGCACATTCGCGGCATCGCCGGCTGGCCGCTCGAACAGCCGCAGCTGCTCAAGCCCGCCGTCATGGTCAACGTGCTCGGCCAGCATGTGGCGCCGACCCGTGCGCTCATCGCCGACCATCCCGAATGGAACGTGCACGACTACTGCAAGGCGGAAGTGCGCCACGACCGCAAGATGGGACACATCACCGTGCTGACCGACGACACCGCCAAAACCGTAGCCGACCTTGAAGCCACCGGCTGCTGGGACGACTTGAAGAAAGCCTGACATCATAGGTAATGAGTGAACATATCGTGCGGCAGACCCGCCAGAAAGACGCCATCCGCGACGCGCTGAACGGCTGCGACGAATTCATCTCCGCGCAGGAGCTGCACCGCAAGCTGGAAGACCGTGGCGAACATATCGGACTCGCCACGGTCTACCGGCAGCTCAACGCCCTGGCTGAAGCCGGCCGCGCCGACACGGTCCGTCTCGACGGGCAGCAGCTGTTCCGCCTGTGCGGCGATGACGGGCACCATCATCACCTCGTCTGTACGAACTGCGGCAAAACCGTGGAAATTGAATCGCCTTCCGAAAGCTGGCTGAAAGGCATCTCCGACAAGTACGGCTTCACCATCGAACGGCACACGCTGGAGGTGTTCGGCCTGTGCGAGGACTGCCGGAAGGCGGACAAGTAGCGGCTGTCTGCCGTATTTCCGTTGGAATCGTATCGCCATCGGCGCAATCCAATCGTAAAAATCGTAAAGAAAAAACGTTGGACGTTGTCTTTTTCAGACGCGTATATGACAATAGGGCATTGCAAACGAACTAAGTGGGGTTATGCGTGACCAAAGCAACATCGAAAAACGAGCCGATTGAGGAGCTCGACATCGCTACCGTGGACCCGATGGCCAAGAAAGCGGGCAAGGAGTTCCCCGGCTGGCTCTACGGCGTGCTATTCGTGCTGTTCGATGCGGTGGGCGTTGCCGCCCTGCAGATCGGTGTCAGCGAATCCGCCACTCGAGTCCAACTATCGAACAACATGTGGCTCACCGGCTGGGGATTCGTCGGCAAGATGTTCACCAGCGCTAATTTTGTGGCTGTGCTCAACCTCATACTGTGGGGCGTCCTGTACGTGATCCTGCTCATGCTCACCAACCGTTTCTGGGTGGCCACGCCGATATTTCTGGCGGTGACGTTCATCGTCGCCGTGATTGAGCATTTCAAAGTGTCGATTCGATACGAGGCGATTCTGCCAAGCGACCTGAACTTCCTCAAAGCCGACGCCGGCAATCTGATGAGTTTCATGCCGTCCGGCGCGCAATGGACCATTCTGATCGCGGTGGCGGCGTTTGCCGCGTTCGTGGCGCTGTTCGTCTTCCTGAACCGCCTCGACGCGCGTCACGGCAGACTGTTTCGCGGCTCCGACAAGCAATCCCGTTCCGTGAACGCGATCGCAAGACTGCTGCTGATCCTGCTTCCAGGCCTGTTCTTCACGCTGTATTCGATGCAGGTGAGCACCGTCGGCTCGTGGGCCAAAGGCTTCGCCACCGTCATGGGGGACAAGCCCTCCATGTGGGACTCCGTATACGACGCCCAGCGCAACGGGCCGCTGGTGGCGTTCACCCGTCAGCTCAACCCGAAAGTCATGGTCAAGCCGGACGACTATTCCGAAGAGACCATGAAGCAGGTCGCGGCCCGCTATGAGAAGGCCGCGAAGAAGATCAACGCGAAACGTTCCGCGAACATGACCGACAGCACCGTCATCTACGTGCTGTCCGAATCCTTCTCCGACCCGTCACGCGTGCCGGGACTCAAAGTCAACAAGGATTCCATACCGAACATCCGCAAGATTAAGCAGAATACCACGTCCGGCCTGATGCTGTCCTCCGGATACGGCGGCGGCACCGCCAATCTGGAATACATGGGACTGTCCGGCCTGAGCATGGCGAATTTCGATTCCTCCCTGACCAGCCCATACCAGCAGCTGGTGCCGAGCGAGCATTGGACGCCGACAATCAACCAGATGTGGGGCGCCGCAAAGAACTCCATCGGCCTGCACCCGTACGAATCGTCTATGTATTCGCGCGCCACCAACTACAAGAAGTTCGGCTTCTCGCATTTCTACACGCTGACCGGGCCGGACGTCATCTCGCATCAGGACAAGATCGACGATTCGCCGTACGTCTCCGACGAGGCCACCTACCAAAGCACGCTGGAGGAAGTCAGGAAAACCAAGTCGAACCAGTTCCTGCAGGTCATCACCATGCAGAACCACATGCCCTACCATGACTGGTACAAGCACAACGACTTCAAAGCCTCCTCCACCACGGGAAAGCCGTTGAAGGACGACGAGAAGGAATCCATCGAAACCTACCAAAAGGGCGCGTCCCTGACGGATGGGGCGACCGCCGGATTCCTCAGCGAACTCGACAAGCTCGACAAGCCGGTCACCGTGGTCTTCTACGGCGACCATCTGCCGGGCATCTACTCGTCGGCTTCCGCTGATGACGGCAACTCGCTGGCGTTACATCAGACGGACTACTTCATCTGGTCCAACAAAGCCTCCGGCACGCAAGGCAACAAGATCGACAACGCCGAATACTCGTCGCCGAACTTCTTCGTGGCCCAGGCGGCCGAGCACATGGATGCCAAAGTTTCCCCATACCTGGCGTTCCTCACCGAAATGCATTCCAAGATCTCCGCCATGGAACCGCCGGTCGTGAACAACATCCAAGGCTGGGACCGCATCCCCGAAGGACAGAACATCTATCTGGACTCCAAGGGCGAGCCCATGGCCGAAGACGATTTCGACGCCGAAACCAGACAGCTGCTGGCCGATTACCGGCTCATCCAATACGACATCACCACGGGGAAGAATTATCTGAAAAACACCTCGTTCATGACCCTGCCGTAACGAGGACGGCGCGCCTTCCGCACGGCACTACACTCGACGTACCTTTGTACGCCTTCGTGTCGTGCCGCGTGGAATTCGCGCGCGTCTGAGAATACGCTAAGGGGCTTGTTCCAATTATGGAACAAGCCCCTTAAAACGTTTCACGGCGTCAGCATGACGTCACATCATGCGTTCAACGCCTTGAAACCGATGTCGTGACGGTAGAACATTCCCGTCGTGTCAAGCTTGTCGATGATGCCGTAGACCTTGTCCTGCGCGGTTTTGATATCGGCCGCGGAGGTCTCCACGAAAAGCACGCGGCCGGAATTCGCCACCAGGCCATGCTCGCCACGCGTCACGCCGGCATAGTAGACGTGGGAATCGTCGTCGACCTTGATCTCAGGAATCGCGGCACCCTTGACCACATTGGTCGGATAGCCGTCGGAAGCGAGCACCACGCCGAGAGTGGCATTGTCCTCATCCCAAGTGAATTCCGGGGTCTCATCGTTCAGAATGGCGTTGATGCCGGCACCGAGATCGGACGTGAGCTTCGGCAGCACCACTTCGGTCTCTGG
>OMBM01000882.1_pt1 | contig 13019 bp, 10 predicted proteins | sample 1644861 | NCBI WGS metagenome assembly OMBM01 (sample SAMEA103958165, study PRJEB25191) | human gut metagenome | biome: human-associated habitat [ENVO:00009003]; feature: intestine environment [ENVO:2100002]; material: feces | place: Germany | collected 2013/2015 | reverse complement strand
TCTCCGTCGCTTCCGGCGGCGGCACGGGCCGTACCCTGCACCCCGATAACGTGGCTGCAGGCCCCGCAAGCTACGGCCTGACCGACTCTCTGGGCCGTGTGCACGGTGATGCTCAGTTCGCTGGCTCTTCCTCCGTGCCCGCACACGTTGAGATGATGGGCCTGATCGGCATGGGCAACAACCCGATGGTCGGCGCTACCGTTGCATGCGCTGTTGCTGCAGCTCAGGCTAACGCCTAAGTTTTTCCTAAGTTTCAGCGAGGGGGAGCTGCTTTCCGAATGAGCAGCTCCCCTTTTTTTGCTGATAGATATCCGAATACAAGCAACCCAAAATAAGAAGGAAGAAACAATGAAAAAGAATCAGATTCGCAAGAGAGTGGCTGCGCTTGCGCTGGCATCCGTCATGGCCCTGAGCCTGTTCGGCTGCGGCAGCAAGTCTGCCTCCTCCACCGCAGGCGTGTCCGGCGAGTTCACCGGCACCGCCAAGGGTATGGGCGGCGATGTTACCGTCACTCTGACTTTGACCGACGGCAAGATCACCGGCTGCACCGCTGAGGGCAAGGACGAGACCCCCGGCATCGGCACCATGGCTCTGGAGCAGCTGCCCGGCGCGATTGCCGAGAGCGGCAGCATTGCCGTGGACGGCGTAGCCACTGCAACCATCACCTCCGACGCCATCAAGGAGGCTGCTGCTGCCGCTCTGGTCGCAGCCGGCCTGAACGCTGATGACTACAAGACCGAGGTCAAGGCCGACACGACCAAGGCCGAGGACTCCACCATTGATGCAGACATTGCCATCGTGGGTGCAGGCGGTGCAGGTATGACTGCTGCCATCACTGCTGCTGCCGAGGGCAAGAGCGTGGTCATTCTGGAGAGCCAGCCCATGGTGGGCGGCAACTCCGTGCGCGCTACCGGCGGCATGAACGCCGGTGACACCGTGTATCAGGACGAGAACGAGTTCGGCGAGTCCGCAGGCGTGGAAAAGACCCTGAAGACCGCTGCTGAAAAGTACGCCGACAACGCTACCATCACCGCTCTGGCCAAGACTGTCTCTGAGCAGTGGGCTGCTTATCAGGCAGACCCCAAGGGCTACTTCGACTCTGTGGAGCTGATGGAGCTGGACACCATGATCGGCGGCAAGGGCATCAACGACCCCGCTCTGGTGGAGACTCTGTGCTCTAACAGCGCTGACGCCATCGACTGGCTGGACGAGCACGGCATCACCCTGCACAGCGTTTCCAGCTTCGGCGGCGCATCCGTCAAGCGTATCCATCGTCCCGTGGATGCCGAGGGCAAGACCCTTTCTGTGGGCTCCTACATGATCCCCCTGCTGCAGGAGAACTGCGACAAGGCCGGCGTGCAGACCCTGCTGAACACCACCGCTACCGAGCTGCTGACCGATGCAAACGGTGCCGTTGTGGGCGTGAAGGCTACCGGCTCCACCGGCGAGACCATCACCGTGAATGCCAAGGCTGTGGTGCTGACCACCGGCGGCTTCGGCGCAAATCTGGAGATGGTCACCGAGTACAAGCCCGAGCTGAAGGGCTTTATGACCACCAACGCCGCAGGCGCACAGGGTCAGGGCATTGAGATGGCTACCGCTGTGGGCGCTGACACTGTGGACATGGATCAGATCCAGATCCACCCCACCGTGGAGGCTAACACCGCCGCTCTGATCACCGAGGGTCTGCGCGGCGATGGCGCTGTGCTGATCAACGCCGAGGGCAAGCGCTTTATCGACGAAGTGGGCACCCGTGACGTGGTTTCCGCTGCCGAGATCGCTCAGACCGGCAGCTACAGCTGGCTGGTGGTGGATCAGGCTATGGTCGATGCTTCCAGCGTCATTCAGGGCTACATCAAGAAGGGCTACACCGTGACCGGCCAGACCTACGAGGAACTGGCAAAGGCTATGGGCGTGGACGAGGCTACTTTTGCCGAGACCATGAAGACCTGGAACGGCTACGTTGAGGCCAAGAACGACCCCGACTTTGGCCGCACCAGCTTTGCAAAGGCTCTGGATACCGCTCCCTACTATGCTATCAAGGTAACCGCAGGTGTGCACCACACCATGGGCGGCTTGAAGATCAACACCAACACCGAGGTGCTGAAGGCTGACGGCTCTGTCATCCCCGGCCTGTTCGCAGCAGGTGAGGTGACCGGCGGCGTGCACGGTGCAAACCGTCTGGGCGGCAACGCTGTGGCCGACTTTACCGTCTTTGGCCGCATTGCCGGTGCAGCTGCCAGCAAGTACGCTGCATGAGCATAAAGCAAAAAAATTCTGACACCGCCGCCCCCAAGGGCGGCGCGTGGAAGAAAAATGTGATCTTTGCACTGGTGGTACTGGCGCTGGCCGCAGGTATTTTTCTTGCGGTGCGGGCGCAGCACCCCGTCAAGGGCAGCGGCTTACAGGCCGTTGTGGATTTCGGTGACGGCGTTACCGAGACTTTGACCCTTGCGCAGGATCACGATTACCTGTACGAGGTAGGGGACTACATCGTGCACCTGCAGGTGAAGGATGGCGCCATCGCGTTTTTGGACAGTCAGTGCCCGGATCATGTCTGTGAGCAATTCGGCTGGCTGGACAAGGACGGCGCATGGGCCGCCTGTGTGCCCGCAGGGGTGTATGTGGTGGTAGAGCCCACCGCAGACGCAGGGTAAAAACAAAGGAAACGGCACCCGGAGGGAAACCTCCGGGTGCTGTTTTTTGCTTGAATAAAAGCCGTTCTTTGTAAAAAAAGTCTGAAACTTTGTGGAAATGCCGTGAAACGAAAATTGGACGCTTGTTTATCGGGGCAAAATGCGATACACTACAAATATGAGTTTCTGATGGATGCTTTTTACAAAAAAGCATCTTGTCATAAAAGAACCTAGGAGGAACGGCAAGAATGATCTGGAAAAAGTCTAAACAGCCCGCCGACTCGCAGCAGGACGCAGCGGCTGCACCGAAAAAAGGCGGCGCGGCGGCCTTTGCCAAAAAGAACTGGAAGTGGCTGGTGCCGGTGGCCATCGTGGTGCTGGCAGGCGGTTGGTGGCTGCTGAAGCCCAAGAGCGCAAAGCCCGCAAACGTGGATACTTCCTATACGGAAGCAGCGCCCGAGACCCGGGATGTTTCCAACACGCTCAGCGGCACCGGTACTTTGAAGGCTGCCAATACTTACAGCGTCAAATCGCTGGTGTCCGGCAAGGTGCTGACCGGCAGCTTTGAAGAGGGCGATATCGTGGAAGAGGGCACTGTGCTGTACACGGTGGATTCCTCCGACGCTACCACCAAGGTGGAGCAGGCAGCCATCACCCTGCAGCAGGCGCAGCGCAGCTACGATAAGACCGCAGACCGCCAGTATGTCCGCGCCGAGGTGGCGGGCGTCGTCAGCAGCCTGAAGGTGAACAAGGGCGATGAGGTAAAGAGCGGTCAGGAAGTGGCTGTGGTGCGGGACAGCTCCAAGATGAATCTGGTGCTGGAGTTCCCGGCTGCGGATGCCGCCAATTTCTCGGTAGGGCAGACCGCCGAGGTGACGCTGGACGGTACTTTTGAGGTGCTGCCCGGCACTATTACCTCTGTGACCGGCACCGATGCCCTGAGCACCGGCAATCTGCTTACCCGCACCGTGACCCTCTCGGTGTCCAACGCAGGCGGTCTGACCACGGCACAGGCGGCAACGGCTACTGTCAACGGGGTCAGCTCCATTGCAGCGGCAAACTTCCAGTATCAGGCCGAGCGCACCCTGACTGCGCTGTCTTCCGGCACCGTGACCGCTATCAATGTGCGAGAGGGCGGCAGCGTGAACAAAGACGACATCATCCTGACCCTCAGCGGTGAGGAACTGACCGAGTCCATCCAGTCTGCCTCCGAGACCCTGCGCGGTGCGGAGCTGTCCATGCAGAATATGCAGGACGCTATGGATAACTACACCATCACCTCACCCATCAGCGGCACCATCATCGAAAAGAATGCCAAGGTGGGCGATGCCCTGAGCACCGGCAGCGACCTGTGCACCATTTACGACCTGAGCTATCTGGAAATGACTATCAACGTGGACGAGCTGCAGGTCAGCAGCCTGAAGGTGGGGCAGTCCGTACAGGTAACCGCAGATGCCGTGAAGGATAAGACCTACGAGGGCGTGGTCACCCGTGTGTCCATGAAGGGTGATACCAGCGGCGGCACTACCACCTACCCGGTGACCGTACGCATCGACGAGACCGATGGTCTGCGCCCGGGCATGAACGCCAACGCCGAGATCGTGGTGGCGCAGGCGAAAAATGCGCTCACGGTGCCTAACGCCGCCATCGTGCGGGGCAATTATGTGCTGGTGCGGCAGGACTCGCCCAGTGCCGTGAACGCCGATGCCTCCATGAGCGCACCGGAGGGTTATGTGTACGTCAAGGTCAAGACCGGCGTCAGCGATGACAACTATACGCAGGTGACCAGCGGCCTGTCCGAGAGCGATACCATCGCCTACGACCCCAGCTCTGTGAGCAGCGACAGCTACTACGACTATGGCTCTGGCGGCTATGACGATATGGGCGGCGGAGAGCTCGAGGATGCCGGAAACGCCGCAGACCTCACCGAAGGCGGCGAGGAGACGCTGCCGGAGGAGACCGAAAACGGTGAAGCCCCCGCAGCGGACGCTGAAGAGCCCGCAGACGGCATTGACCCCACCGAGGCCGGCGCGGTCGTGGTGGATTGACGCAGGAGGGATGAATGAGCGCTCTGATCGAGTTTGATGCGGTGTGCAAGTATTACCAGATGGGCGATACCACGGTAAAGGCTGCCGACCACATCACTATGAAAATCGAAAAAGGCGAGTTCGTGGCCATCGTGGGCCAGTCCGGCTCGGGCAAATCCACCTGCATGAACATCATCGGCTGTCTGGATGTGCCTACCCACGGCACCTACCGGCTCAACGGCCGGGACGTGGGCAAGATGAACCGCAACGAGCTGGCCGCCATCCGTAACGAAATGCTGGGCTTTATCTTCCAGCAATACAATCTGCTGCCCAAGCTGAACCTGATGGAAAACGTGGAGGTACCGCTGGTGTATGCGGGCATCTCCCGCGCCGACCGCCACATCCGCGCCCGGGAGGTGCTGGAGCAGGTGGGGCTTGGCGACAAGCTGAAAAACCGCCCCAACCAGCTTTCCGGCGGCCAGCAGCAGCGCGTGTCCATTGCGCGGGCACTGGTGCGCAACCCGCCGGTCATTCTGGCGGACGAGCCCACCGGTGCGCTGGACTCCCATACCGGCCGGGAGGTGCTGGGGCTTTTGCAGCAGCTGCACAAGCAGGGACACACCGTAGTGCTGATCACCCACGACAACTCCATTGCCGTGCAGGCCGACCGCATCATCCGGCTGGAGGACGGTCAGGTGGTGTATGACGGCGACTCCCACGCACCGGAGGCCATGGTGCAGCCCACCCTGCTGCCCGAAACGCCGGAAAAGGAGGAACAGGCATGATCTTTGAAACCTTCCGGCAGGCCATCCAGAACGTGTGGAGCAACAAGCTGCGCACCTTTCTGACCATGCTGGGCATCATCATCGGTGTGATGGCGGTCATCGTCATCGTGGGTCTGGGCAACGGCATGACCAAGAGCATGCGGGACAGCTTTTCCGCACTGGGCACCAACACCCTCAGCATTCAGGTGTGGGGCTACGGCTCCCGTACCGTGCCGGTGGAGGAAATGTACGATATCTGCCAGCGGCATTCCGACCTGATCAAGGCGGTGTCGCCCCAGATCGAGTTCAGCGGCAATGCCAGTGGTACGCTGAAGATTGGTACCACCAGCTACCGCTGGTCCAACATAAGCGGTGTGGACGAGAACTACACTGAAATGAAGAACTACCAGCTCGCGCAGGGACGCGGCCTGCAGTACATGGATATGCAGGACAACAAGCAGGTCTGCATCATTGGCGATTACCTGAACCGGGTGGCCTTTGGCGGCAACGGTGTGGGGCAGACGCTCAAGATCGGTGCCAACAAGTTCCGCATTGTGGGCGTGCTGGCGGCCAAGGTCAGTGACCCCACCATGCAGCAGGGCAGCGATGATGACTGCGTTTACCTGCCCTACACCACCGTGATGCGGCTCTCCAGCCAGAGCTCGGTCAACAACTATACGGCGGTGATGACCGACGAAAACTTTGCCAACGAGGCCAAGACCACCATGGAAGAGGAACTGATGTCGATCCTCAAGACCGAAAACGGCTACTATGTGTACAGCGCCAGCGAATGGCTGGAGGAAATGAACAAGATGATCAACATGGTCATCGTGGTGCTTACCGGCATTGCCAGTATCTCGCTGCTGGTGGGCGGCATCGGCATTATGAATATCATGCTGGTGTCGGTGACCGAGCGCACCCGCGAGATCGGCATCCGCAAGGCACTGGGCGCAAAGGAGCGCACCATTCTGGCACAGTTCGTGGTGGAAGCAGCCACCACCTCTGCGCTGGGCGGCGTTTTGGGCATTGCGCTGGGCTATGCGGTGTCCATGGCTGCCAACAAGGTGCTGCCCATGTTTATGACCGATACCACTGTTACGGTAAGCCCCTCCTTCAACTCCATTGTGGTGGCCTTTGGCATCTCGGTGGGCATCGGCGTGCTGTTCGGCTACCTGCCGGCACGGCGCGCAGCCCGGCTGAACCCCATTGAAGCATTGCGCTACGATTGATCGCGGCGGCGTGATAAACAAAGAACAAGAGGTACGACCAATGAAAAAACGGATTCTCGCATTTCTGCTGGCGGTCAGCATTGCGGTGTCGGTGCTGGTGCTGCCGGTCTCGGCGGCCAGCATCAACAACACGGCCCTGCAGACGGCTATTACTCTGGGCGCTGTGCCCACCGGTCAGGAACTTAGCGCCAACATTACCCGCGGCGCTTTTGCCAAAATGCTGGTGTCCTTTTCCACTTACCGGGAGAGCGTAGGCGCGCAGGGCACGGTGGGCACCCTGTACCGGGATGTGCCCGGCACCTCCCAGTGGGCACCCTACATCCGCATTGCAGTGCAGCAGGGCTGGATGAACGGCTACACCGATGGTTCCTTCCGCCCGGACAACACCGTTACGCTGGAGGAAGCCTGTGCTGCGGTGCTGAAGATGCTGAGCTATAAGACTACCGACCTGACCGGCTCCTTCCCGCAGGCACAGCTGAACAAGGCCCAGCAGATCGGTCTGCGAGACCAGCTGACCTGCACACAGGGACAGGCCATGACCTACGAGCAGTGCACCCTGCTGCTGTACAACGCCCTGCGCGCCAACACTGCCAGCGGCAGCGCCTATGGCAGCTCGCTGGGCTTTACGGTGTCCAACGGTCAGGTGGATACCTCCTCGGTGCTGCTCAAGAGCCGCAAGGGCCCCTTTGTGGCAGAGGAGAGTACCCAGCTGCCCTTTACGCCGGTGAGCGTCTACCGCAACGATAAGGTCTCTGCCTCGGCAGAGCTGAACAAGTACGATGTGTACTATTACAGCGAGAGCCTGCAGACGGTGTGGGTCTACACCCGCCGCGCCGCAGGCCGCATTACGGCGGTATCGCCCAGTGCCAGCGCACCTACCGCACTGACCGTGGCGGGCAGCACCTATAGTCTGGGCAGCTCTGCTGTGGCATCCAAGATCTCCTCCCTGAACGGCGGCGGCGTGGGCGAAGTGGTCACCCTGCTGCTGGGCATGGACAACGAGGTAGCCGATGTGATCACCGGCGAGGAAGCCGACAGCGTGTTCTACGGCGTGGTGCAGACCGCCACCCGCAGCCTTGTAGAGGACAACGGCGCAGACGTGCTGCAAAAGATCTCGGTGATGTGCACCGACGGCATCATCCGCACCGTGAACATCGATAAAAGCCTGAACTACCCCACCGGCTGGCTGGTGGAGATCAGCGTGACCCCCGAAGGGGAACAGGTGACCGCTATCGAGTCCAAATCGGTCAGCGGCACCATCAACGATACCGCCACCGCGCTGGGAGACTATGCTCTGGCCGATGACGTACAAATCTTGGAAACGACATCGGAGGGGTTGGCTGGGACGGTTCGTCCCAGCCGAATAGCGGGGACAAAGCTGAATGCACTGGCCGTGCGCTACTATACGCTGAATGAGCAGGGGCAGATCGACCGTCTGATTTTGAACGATGTTACCGGCGATCTGTGGAAATACGGCGTGCTGGACGACGTGAAGAATCTGGCCGTCAACGCCAGTTCCATTTTGGGCACCCTGACCGGCAGCGGCTCCTCCGGCTCAGGGAATGGTTCTTCGGGAAATAGTTCTTCCGGTTCCGGCAGCGGCTCTAAGGGGGACAGCTCTTCCGGCTCCGGCTCTACCGGCGGCACCACCAACACCACCACGGTGGTGGATGATCTGCGCAGTGTGCTGGTGCCCACCACCAGCGAGATTCTGTGGGGCGTCATTGACGGCTCGCTGCTGAGCACGGTCTGGAACCGCATCACCAGCAGTTCCGGTTCGCTGCTGAGCATCGGCCTCAAGCAGCTGGCCAACATCACCGGCCAGCCCATGAGCACCATCCTCAACTTTGTGGGCGGCGGCGCTACTTACATCTGCTACGTCAACGGCAGTCAGGCCAGCTTTTCCACCTCCATCAAGTACCCGGTGCTGGCGGGCGGTCTGGCAGTGCGGCAGAACGTGAACGGCACGGTAAAGGCTATGATCCAGCTGATGCCCATGAAGATCGACAAGGTGGGCGCAGCCTCGGTGATGAGCAACGGCACCCGCTACGAAACGGCTGACGATATGCAGGTGTACCTGTGGTACAAGGGGCAGTATTACGCCACCAAGCTTTCGGAGGTGAACTCCGAGGGCTACTACCTGACCGGCTGGTACGATAACTTTGGCTGCGCAGCAGGCAAGCGCGTGCGAGTGATCGTGGCGGTCAAAAAGGACTGATGGACTACTATGACCCCCGGCGCAGGGCGCTGCGGGCGGTACGGCAGCTGCTTTACCCGCGCGAGTGCCCCTTCTGCGGCCGGGTGTTGGGAGATGTACGGGATTGCCCGGACTGCGCAGAGCAGCTGGAAGTGCTGCGCCGCAAGCCCGGCATCCGGCTGGACCCGGCGCAGCACTATATCGGCAATCTGACCGGTGCGGCTGCACCCTACCGCTACAACGGCTGTGTGCGGCGCGGCATCCTGAACGCAAAGTATCAGGGCAAGCCGTGGCGGGCAGTAGAGATGGGCAACCGTCTGGTGCAGCTGGCCTTTGGCGGGCAGCTGACCGTGCAGTACGGCGAGCTGCTCCCGCAGCCGGTGCCGTGGGCGGCCATCGGGTACGATCTGATCGTGCCGGTGCCGGCCTCTGGCACAAGGCGCGGATACAACGTGCCGGAGCTGATGGCGTTGCCGCTGGCCAAGGCCATGGAGGTGCCGCTGGCACCGCAGGCATTGGAGCGTACCCGGGCAAAACGGCATCAGGCCGGTCTGCCGCTGGAGCAGCGCATGGCCAACGTAGCAGGCGCTTTCCGGGCGGCACAGCCGCAGCAGCTGGAGGGCAAGCGCATCCTGCTGGTGGATGACGTCATCACCACCGGCACAACGGCTGCCGCCTGCGCACAGGCATTGCTGCACGCCGGGGCGGACAGCGTGTTCGCGTTGGCCTTTGCCACGGTGGAGTTTGACACACCGCCGGACGACACCACCCCCATCTGTGAGGATGACGAGGAAGAAGCGTACAGCGATTTTTGAAAATAACGTTCTTTCGCGCATCCTTTCTGCGGGCAAAAGTCGGGAAAGCAAAATGTAAAAACCGTATCAGAAATTTGGAAAAAGCGCTTGACAAAACGGGCAAAGTCGGGTATACTAATCAAGCTGTGAGCGACAAACGCAAACAGATATCCGGGTGTAGCGCAGTTTTGGTAGCGCGCTTGAATGGGGTTCAAGAGGCCGTGAGTTCGATTCTCGCCACTCGGACCATAAATCCAACGATTTCACGTTAGAAATCGTTGGATTTTTTTGTTTGTGGGCTGACCTCATTTGGTTTTGACCACAATTTTGACCACAATGCCAAAGATTTTATCTGGTCTAATTAGTGCCGTTCCGTCCAATTTTCAGGCCGAAAACGCCTCACTGAACAACTGGATCGCACTCTGCCGAATGGATTCCTGAACATGGAGATAATGCTCAGTCATCTCGGTGTCGGCATGGCCTACGATGCTCTGGATGGTCTGAATATCCACGCCCAACGCCTGCATCTGCGACACATAGGTGTGGCGGCAGCTGTGCGGCGTGAGCAAGCGGACATCGCCCGCTTCTTCCAGAGATTTGCGGAATACATCCCGGAAATGGGTGGGATTGCAGGGCAAGCCGGTCTTGGGGCTTTCCCAGATGAACTGGTCGGTGGTATCCCGCAGCTTGATGGCACACGGGCGGACATTCAGCGGCACCGGAATATCCCGGATACTGTCTTTGGATTTCGGACTGCCGATGCTGACTGTACCTTTTACGACCTTTACTGCCTGCCGGATGTGAATGACAGAGCCATCTTCTTCAATAAACTGCGGCTCCAAAGCCAGAAGTTCCTGCATTCTCATTCCAGTGCCGAGTAAAAGCCGAATGCTCAAGCCCATGCGGTCATCGGGGAGAACCTTCATTAAGTGGGCGACTTCCGCTGTGGTAAAGGCTTCCTTGCGTTTTGCGGTGCCGGATGCCCGCATCTTTTCAGCAAGCCGGACCGGGTTGCGGCGCACAAGGTCATTGGCTTCTGCCTTTTGAAAGATCTGGTAGAGCATCCCTCGTGCCTTGCTGATGTAAGAATCCGAGCGGCCATCGCGCCGCATCCCTTTCAAGAAATTTTCAATGTCGATGGGACGTATGACGGTCAAGGGGCGATGATAAAATCCCTCTTTGAGCATTTTCAGGCAGTATTTGTAGCTTTCCTGTGTCGTGGGAGCGATATTATCCTTGTGACCCTCGAACCATGTATCAGCCCAATCTTCAAAGTACAGGATCGTGTCCAACTGGACACCGCTGATAAGCGCATCCTGATACTCTTTCAGTTTGAGCTTGACCTCCTTCTGGGTCTTGCCATAGAAGGTCTTGAAGCGCGGCGAACCATCTTTCTGGTAGCCGTCCATCATACGTAATTCCCAGCGACCATCGCTGCGGTGGCGAAGCGTACCCTCGCCGTGTGAACGTTTGCTTGGCATATTGCCTCCTTCCTGATGTCAAGTCGTTTCGGGAATAGTATAGAAAAAGAAACCTCTTGAATCAAGGATGTCAGATCAGCCATTTACGCTGTCCGTGATCCACTGAAGAAAACGGTCTTTGGGTACGACCATCCGCTTACCGATGTGGAGCGTGGGAAAGCCGTCCGAACGGAGCAGGATGTAAGCGTTGGCGCGGGAGATGCCCAGCGCAGCAGCGACATGATCGGCTGTCAGGGTGATGGGAAGCTGCTCATACGAAGTGAACTGAGAGCGCATAGAATACCTCTTTTCTCTATATGTTGTGTTAAGTGAATAAGGGAGCACTATATATTGCACTTTGATATGTAACAAGGGGCATCTGCGGTTTGCGGATGCCCCTTGTGTATATGGGAGACTAACTATTAAAAGTCAAGCCCCAAAATGAAAAAATCCGTCTGCCGACTGCTGCCCCTGACAAACAGCATTCAAATGCCATAATCAATGCAGCGAGGGCGACGGAGAGAATAGCAAAGCAAGCCCGGCCAACCCTCGCAGAAACAGAATAGCATTTGAATGCTTCGGTTTGTCAAGGGTTCGCTGCGCCAGCTAAGTTGTTCTTGGATTTGGCTCAGGCTCTGGAGAGAATCAGGCAGCTACAAGATATGCTTTGCCAGATTTCTGCAAGGCATAGATTAGCCGCACAAGTTTCTTCGTGGCATGGGATAAGGCAACATTGTAGTGCTTTCCTTCAGCACGTTTCTTGGCAAGATATTCAGCAAAGACGGGATTCCAGTGGCAGACGTACTTGGTTGCGTTGTAGAGGGCATATCGCAAATAACGAGAACCACGCTTCTCCATGTGAGCGTAACAGTTTGTAAGTTTTCCGGACTGGTATGTAGATGGAGAGCAGCCAGCGTAAGCAAGGATTTTGTCAGGAGATTCAAAGTTGGAAAAATCACCGATTTCAGCAAGAATCATGGCTGCTGACTGGATACCGACACCGGGAATAGAAAGAATCGGTGGATTCAGTTCATCCATGATTTTCTGAATAGAAACTTCAATTTCATCAATCTCGGAGGTGAGTTCCCGAATGAGTTTAATGGTATGCTTCAGTTCCAGAAATTTAGCAGGCATAACGGAACCAATGGAAGTTCTGGCAGCATCTCGAATCTGGATAGCCTTATCTTTGCCATAACGACCCTTGGATGCTTTCGCAAGAAGGTTTGTCAGCTTGGTGAGATGAATTTCTGAAATCTGTTTTGCACCGGGATATTCACTGAGGAGCGCATAAACCGAAGCAATATGGAGAGAGGGAACGAGCTTCTCCAGTTCTGGAAACAGAATCGTGACCAGTCTGGACACTGACTGCTTCAGCTTGGCTCTTTCACGAACCTTATCGAATCGGTATCTTGTTAGTGACTTTAACTCTTCGTTATGGTATGCTGTATCCGTGTAGGACTTGAGGTCTACATCGGACAATAGCATAGTTGCAATCGTTCTTGCATCCACACGATCGGTTTTGGTTTTGCGAAGGCTGAGACTTTTTCGGTACAGGTTGGTGTGCAAAGGATTCATGACATAGACGGCCAGGTCATTGTCAAGAAGAAATCCAAGAATGTTGTAGCTGTAATGTCCGGTAGCCTCAAGTCCTACTTTTATTTTGTCTGACTTTTTGGTACAGTCTCGAATCGTCTGAAGCAACTGCTTGAAGCCATCCATGTTATTGGGGATGGTAATGCAGTCGGCACGAATCGTTCCGTCCGAGTCGAGAATACAGCAGTCGTGCTTATCCTTGGCAACGTCAATTCCAACACAAACCATTTTGATACCTCCGGCGTATTTATTTCGATGCTGTTCAGGACCACAGACTTCTTTGCTCTTGTAACCTCGTTCTAAATAAACCGTCTGGCGG
>OMBM01000870.1_pt1 | contig 13147 bp, 14 predicted proteins | sample 1644861 | NCBI WGS metagenome assembly OMBM01 (sample SAMEA103958165, study PRJEB25191) | human gut metagenome | biome: human-associated habitat [ENVO:00009003]; feature: intestine environment [ENVO:2100002]; material: feces | place: Germany | collected 2013/2015 | reverse complement strand
CGTTGAGATTATCCGCATGAGCGAGGTTGACACACAGACCGTTGAATGGCTATGGAAGCCGTATATTCCCTTTGGGAAAGTAACCATTGTGCAGGGCAATCCCGGCGAGGGCAAGACCACTTTTGCCCTACGCCTTGCCGCCGCCTGCACCACCGGGGGAACGCTGCCGGGAATGAAGCCCTTGCCGCCATTCCAAGTAATTTACCAGACCGCCGAGGACGGGCTGGGCGATACCGTCAAGCCACGCTTGATAGAAGCCGCCGCAGACCTTGACCGGGTGCTTGTGATTGATGAAGCCAAGCGGGAGCTTACTCTGTCCGATGAGCGCATAGAAAAGGCAATCACGCAGAACGGGGCGCGTCTGATTATCCTTGACCCCATACAGGCGTACATGGGCGAAAAAACCGACATGAACCGGGCAAACGAAGTGCGCCCCATGTTCCGCCGCCTTGCCGATGTTGCCGAGCGTACCGGGTGCGCCGTTATCCTTATCGGACATCTCAACAAAGCTGCCGGAGGGCAGAGCGCATACCGGGGCTTAGGTTCTATCGACTTCCGCGCCGCAGCAAGGAGCGTCCTGCTGATCGGGCGCGTGAAGCGAGAACCGAATGTGCGCGTTATCGTCCATGACAAATCTTCCCTTGCGCCGGAGGGCAAGCCCGTTGCCTTTTGCCTTGACCCGGAAACGGGCTTTTCATGGATAGGCGAATACGACATCACCGCCGACGAGCTGCTGTCCGGCGCGGGCGGGAACACCGCCACCAAGACCGAACAGGCGGAACGGCTGATACTTGACCTGCTTGCAGACGGGAAAGAGCTTGCCAGTGAGGACATTGTAAAAGCCGCAGCCGAAGCCGGAATATCTGAGAGGACGGTACAGAACGCCAAGCGCAACATGGGCGGCATTTTAGGCGCAAGGCGTGTCGGCGGTCAATGGTACAACTTCATCAAGAAGAAGCAGCCACCCGAACCCGCAAGCTGAAAGTGCAAAACGCAGACCCTTTGCACTTTGCACTTTCGCACTTTCACGATAATTTGCGTCAATAACTCAAAAAAGCACTTGACAAAACGCTTCATGGGGCAAACCGGAGGACATTAAGCCGTACATGGACCCAGAGTTCTCCAACAATGTCATTCTGACGCAGACGGAGTTCCTGACCATGAACAGCCGTCCAAAGCAGCCGAAATACGCCCGCAACAAGAACATCCTTGTCATCGGCGGTTCCGGCTCAGGCAAGACGCGCTTTTTTGTAAAACCAAATCTGATGCAGATGCACAGTTCATACGTTGTCACCGACCCGAAGGGTACGGTGCTGGTGGAGTGCGGCAAGATGCTCGAAAAGGGCGGCTATGTCATCAAGTCGCTGAACACCATCAATTTCCGGAAATCCATGCACTACAACCCTTTCAGCTACATCCGCAGTGAGAAGGACATCCTCAAGCTGGTCAATACGATCATCGTCAATACGAAGGGAGACGGCGATAAGTCCGGCGAAGATTTCTGGGTCAAGGCGGAAAAGCTCTACTACACAGCTCTCATCGGCTACATCTGGTACGAGGCACCCGACCACGAGAAAAACTTTACTACTCTGCTCGAAATGATCAATGCCTCGGAAGCCAGAGAGGACGATGAGACCTTCAAGAACCCCGTGGATGTCATGTTCGATGAGCTGGAAGCCCGCGACCCTGACCACTTTGCGGTCAAGCAATACCGCAAATACAAGCTGGCGGCGGGAAAAACTGCGAAGTCGATCCTGATTTCCTGCGGTGCAAGGCTTGCGCCCTTCGACATCGCAGAGCTGCGGGAACTGATGAGCTACGATGAGATGGAGCTGGACACCATCGGAGACCGGAAGACGGCGCTGTTCGTCATCATTTCCGATACCGATGACACCTTCAATTTTGTCGTGGCAATCATGTATTCCCAGCTCTTCAACCTTTTGTGCGATAAAGCAGATGACGTTTACAACGGTCGGCTTCCCGTTCATGTGCGCTGTCTGCTCGATGAGTTTGCGAACATCGGTCAAATCCCGAAGTTTGATAAGCTCATCGCCACCATCCGAAGCCGGGAAATCTCGGCGTCAATCATCTTGCAGTCCCAGTCTCAGCTCAAGACCATCTACAAGGATGCGGCAGACACCATCACAGGCAACTGCGACTGCACACTTTTTCTTGGCGGCAAGGAGAAATCCACGCTCAAGGAAATCAGCGAGGTGCTGGGCAAGGAAACAATCGACCTTTACAACACCTCAGAAACCCGTTCCAACAACAACTCCTATGGCTTGAACTATCAGAAGACCGGCAAGGAACTGATGTCTCAGGACGAGATCGCCGTCATGGACGGAGCCAAGTGTATTTTACAGCTTCGAGGCGTGAGACCTTTTCTCAGTAACAAATACGACATTACAAAGCATCCAAAGTACCGGCAGCTCTCCGACTATGATAAGCGGAACGCCTTTGACATCGAGAAGTACCGGCAGCACAAGCTGGTAGTCAAGCCCGATGACACATTCGACCTCTATGATATGGGCGAGGTCGAAGCGGATTAAAGCCCCGTCGCTGCACTGCGCAGTGGGTAAAGCCTGATGGCTCCCAAAGCAGAACAGCGACGGGGCTTCTTTTTTTATGCCCATTTTCAAAAATACACAACCAATCTTTTTCAAATCAAGGAGGAAAATCTATGGCTTTCATCAATCAGGCTGTCACGGTTCTTCAGACGCTCGTTATCGCCCTCGGTGCCGGTCTCGCGGTGTGGGGTGTTATCAACCTCATGGAAGGCTACGGCAACGACAATCCGGCGGCTAAATCTCAGGGCATTAAGCAGTTCATGGCTAATTAAAGGGAACAAAAAGAAAGGAAAAGCACAATCCAGACGGTATCAGCGGCAGGCTACAAGAATAAATTGTGATTTCACAAGATTGGTGCTATAATAAGAGAAAAGTTCCTGCCGGGGCAGCCGCCCCGGTGGTATGGATAGAAAGGCAGGAAAACAATATGCACATCAGCTATAAACCACTCTGGCACACACTGTTAGAGCGTGATATGAGAAAAGAAGATTTAAGGCTTGCCGCCGGTATGACAACGAATATGATTGCCAACATGAGCAAAGAGGGAAAGCACATCAGCATGGATACATTAGCCCGTATCTGCGAAACGCTGAATTGTGAGATTACCGATGTGATTGAGTTAGTACCAGACGAGCCTGCTTCCACAGGAGGTAAGGAACATGAGCGAATTGAAACCAAGAATAACGGAAAACGGAATTGATTATATCCTTGTCGGAGATTACTACATCCCGGACTTGAAACTGCCGGAGGAACACCGCCCTATCGGAAAGTACGGACGGATGCACCGGGAATATTTAAGGGAAGTCCACCCAGCCAGATTGAATACATTGATACTGACCGGGGAATTGTGGACATATCTTGCAGACCTGAACGAACAGGCACAGGAACGGTTAGACACCATCATGGAGCAGATGAAAACTGCCGAGGGCGTAACCGAGGAATTGAAGCGTACCCACCAAATGGAATGGGTGCAGCGTTGCAATAACATTCATAACCGGGCAGAAGAAATTGTTTTGCATGAGATGATTTATTCATAACGGGAGCAATTAAATCGGAGGTATATAAGATGATTGAAATTGTATTTGGTGAAAGTGCCTGTGGAAGTTTGAAAATTGCCCAAACTTACGGCAAGGGAAAGTATAGAGGAAGTGCTGTTTCAATATTTATGAGGCATGAAGACGGGAGTGTTCCATCTTCAGATGAAATGAAAAAAGCACAGCTTCAAGCACAGGAACAAGAACGCATTGCTTGGGAGAATGCTATTCCATTGGGAGGCAAGAGCAGTGATGTTTATTGTTTTGATATGGCTCTTAGTGTGGGAGATATTTCTGATAATGGAATTGGCGAACAGCGGAAAAATGTTTTCAAGAAAATGCTGTCTGTCTGCTTTGTAGAGGATTTAGATTATCAGGTTGAAGAAAAAATACAGAAAATTAAAACTACATTGACCTCAGTGATTGAACGATATGTAGCTGGGGAAGAAATTCGCATTTGGTATAGCTATAATCCAGATGAGCTTTGTGGTATGTATTGGCTTATGAAACAACTTCAACCATTAAACTGCCAGACAACAATTTATTTGGTTAAGTTACCTACATGGGAATATGGAAAAGAAAATACTATGACATCCAAAATAGCATGGGGCGAGGTCTCTCCTGGCGAATGGGGAAACTATATAACTCTACAAGAGAAAGCTAATCCTGTATTTCTTTCAGCTTGTGCTATGAAATGGAATCAACTTCAAAATGAAAATGCACCTTTGCGTGCAATGTTAAATGGTAAATTGCAAAGCGTTTCAGAAGATATATATGATAGTTTCATTCTTCGTGAAATTGCGGAACAGCCAGAGCAATTCAAAATGGCTATTGTCATAGGTAATGTTTTAGGAAAATATCAACTTGGAATTAGTGATGTATGGATTTCCAATCGCATTGATAAAATGCTTGAAGATGGTGTGTTGGAAATTATACAGGACGCACCAAAGGGAGAAACAAATTATCGCCGAATATTAAGAAAACGAATGAAGTAATAACCACAGCACAAACCGCTGCTACATGGAATCCAACAAACCATGCAACAGCGGTTTTCCTTTACCGTTTTTTCCTCTGGTTGATAGGCGTTCCCGTTTTCTTTGATTTTTGGAGAATCCGAATAAGCCAGCGAAATTCTTCATCTGACAGATTTTTATAGTTGATACCGAGCTGCTTGCAGTAAAGCACTGCCAGTTTTTCCAAACGGCTGCCCTTGAAATTTTCGACCGCTTCCAGATTTTCTTTCAGTTCATTGGCAACAGTGGTCTGGGGCGCACTCTCACTATCCTTTTTATGGGTTTCCCGAATATCCCGGATAATCAGGTTTAGGTCATCCAGAACCATGTGGCTGAAATATTCATCATCACTGATATGGGCGGCTTGCAGCACTTTCAAATGTGGGTCATCTTCGCCAGGGCGATACCGTTCTATGATTTCATGTCGGACAGTATCGACAAGGGTGTTGAGGTTTTGAATCTGCATGGTGGCAATCCCATCCACATAAATCTCAATGTCCGCAAGAAACTTGATAAAGTCCTTATGGGTGGCAAGTTCGCAGAGCAGACGGTTGTTGATCCGACCGCTTTTCAGAAGTGCAACCATTTCATCGTTCAAATGCAGCTCCGTCAGTGGCGTGTTGATCTGCTCCCTGTTCTCTGTCCGGCACAGCAGATAATCGACGGAAACCCCATAGAAGTCTGCCAGCGTGATAAGGTTGCCATGATTGATTTCCTTAAAATCTTCTTTTTCATAACTGCCAAGGGCTGATTTAGAAATACCCGTTAGTTTTGATAGTTCTTCCAGATTTAAGCCTTTGTCCTTGCGGAGTTCCCAAAGGCGTTCCTGTATGCTTGTTGCTCCTTTCATGGGCACACGCTCCTTTCCAACGGTTTCATTGCTGCCGCTTATCTGGATTATATCACACTTTCCGTAATCGTGGAAATTTCTGATTTTTACCCTTAATTCCTACTTTGTGGACATACGGCACAGGGCACAAAAATGTTCTATGATACAGGTAGTTCATCGATGGATTATTCCAATCGAATGACCAGCCTGTGTGGGATATGCTTCCCCGGCGATGTAGCGCCATGACTTTTGGCAGGGATATGGAGGAACCCTGACCGAAACGAGCGTACCAAAGGGAGCGATACGCCGCTGTGAGATTCAGGGGAGGAACGACACCGGGGAGAACTGGCGAACTGACACCGAAATGATACCGAAACACGACAATCTGATAGGGGGATAGTCTACCCTATCGCTGATACTTCGGGAGATTTTAGGCGGCTCTATGGCTGTAATTTTGCCGAAAATCGCCCCGAAACCATACACTAAAACGGGAGGAAGCGCAATATGCCGAGAATGAGCAAAAAGAGGAAGCATGAGCTTTCCTTTTACCTCAATGACCGGGGGCGTGTCACTTACAACGAATTATGCCGGAAATGCCAGCATGGGTGCAAGCAGAGCTTCCGGGCGGTTGTGATTGACTGCCCCCGTTATTTATCCAAACGAGCAAAGAAAAAGGAGGAACACACCGAATGAATTTTGAATTTATGACGATAGACACACCATTGCCGCCCTGTATGCCATTTCCCAGAGCGTTGACAGGATTTCCAGTCAGCAGCACCGCAAAGGTCATGTACTGCCGGATGCTGGACGCTATGCTATCCAAAGGGCAGGAGGACGAGAACGGAATCCTGTTTGTCTGCTTCCCTGTCACAGCCATTGCCGCAGTCCTGTCCCGCAGCTCCATGACGGTCAAGCGTTCTCTGAATGAACTGGAAACCGCCGGACTTATCATGCGGGTGCGTCAGGGCGTTGGAGAACCAAACAGGATTTATGTGCTGATACCGGGAAAGGAGGACGCTGCCCTTGCCTGATACCTCAAAGCTGGAAAAACTCAATCGGGAGTTGGAAAAAAGCGAAAAGAAACTGCGGAAAGCCATCAATGATGAAAAGGCATTGCAGCACCAGTTGAAGCAGCTTACCCGAAAGGAACGGACGCACCGGCTCTGTACTCGTGGCGGTATGCTGGAAAGTTTTCTGCAAGAGCCGGAACGCCTGACAGATGATGATGTCATCTGCAAGCAGCAGGTGCCCATTGTTACATATTAAAAATTATAATATATAGGAGTGATGATACAATGGTCGATAAGTTTTCGCAGGTCGCAGGCAATATTCCTGTGACCAACGATGACCCCAATCGCCGTTACACCGTTATTAACGGTTATCCTGTCGTTCTCAGTTTTGCAAAAGAACCCAATCCGGGTGTCTTTGATCGTATCCGTGACATTCTGCTCGCCACCAGCTATACCAAGACAACTAGCTGACATCGTGGACGAGGACAAAAGAACGCGCTATACTGAGGATGGCAGTGGTATTCGGGACAATCCATGAACCACTACCAATCGTTCTTTGATAACCGAATATCGTTTATCCTCGCTTTTATAGCGAAAGTGAGGAATCCCCTATGACTGAAAATAAAAACCGTGTCTGCTGCCTGTACCGTGTGTCCACTGACAAGCAGGTGGATTTCAACTCGAACCACGAAGCAGACATTCCCATGCAGCGCAAGGCGTGTCACAAGTTTGCTGAAGCAAAGGGCTGGGTCATCGTCCATGAAGAACAAGAAGAGGGCGTGTCTGGCCACAAAGTCCGCGCAGAAGCCCGTGACAAGCTGCAAATCATCAAGGAATACGCCCGAAAGGGCAAGTTTGATATTCTGCTGGTGTTCATGTTTGACCGCATCGGACGCATCGCAGATGAAACGCCATTTGTCGTAGAATGGTTTGTACGAAACGGCATCCGGGTATGGAGTACCCAAGAGGGTGAGCAGCGATTCGACAACCACACTGACAAATTGCTGAACTACATCCGCTTCTGGCAGGCAGACGGCGAAAGCGAAAAAACTTCTGTCCGTACCCGTACCAGCCTGCGGCAGCTTGTGGAAGAAGGACACTTCAAGGGCGGCAGTGCGCCGTATGGTTATGACCTTGTGAAAAGTGGCCGCATCAACAAGCGCAAGCACGAACTCTACGAACTTCATATCAATGAGCAGGAAGCCGAAATCGTTCGGCTAATCTTCGATAAATATGTATACGAGGGTTACGGCGCACAGCGGATCGCCACCTATCTGAACAATGCTGGATACCGCGCCCGCTCTGGAAAGTGTTGGCATCCGGGCAGCTTGCGAGGAATGGTCGGCAACCTGACCTATATGGGCGTTCTCCGCTGCGGAGATGCCCGCTCCGAATTGATACCCGAACTCCAGATCATTCCGCAGGAGGAGTTTGAAGCTGCACAGCGTATCCGAGAAGATCGCTCTGCCCACGCAGCGGAAGAAGCCGAACACCATGTTCCTCTTCGTACCCGTGGACAAGCACTACTTTCCAACAACGTTTACTGCGGCCACTGTGGTGCAAGGCTTGCCCTGACGACCAGCCGAAAATGGCGTAAACTCTCTGATGGTACTCTGGATGACACACTTCGCATCCGCTATACTTGCTACGGAAAACTCCGTAAGCAGACGAATTGCACCGGGCAGACCGGCTACACTATGCACATTCTGGATGAAATCATCGACAAGATGGTTCGCCAGATTTTCTCCCGCTTGAGAGGCATCCCCAAAGAGCAGCTTATCATCAGCCGCTATGCGAAGGAAACTGCGGAACGCAAGAATCATCTGCAAGCCCTTCAAGCAGAACGCGACAAGGCTGAAAAAGACCTGCTCGCCTTAAAAGCTGAGATTCTGGCTGTAATCAAAGGGGAGAGTGCTTTTCCGAAAGATACTCTTGCCGAGATGATTGCAGCACAGGAAAAGAAGCACACGGAGTTGGAAACTCTGTGTGAAGAAGCCAGTGCAGAACTGGAGCGAAACGCTGAATTGATGGCAAACGTATCGCAGCTGTACGAAGAATTGATTTCTTATGCAGACCTGTACGATAGTGCCAGCTTTGAAGCAAAAAAGATGATTGTCAGCCAGCTTATCCGCAGGGTAGACGTTTATCGCGAATACCAAATCCATGTGGACTTCAACTTTGATCTTGCACAGTATTTGGAGAATAGCGATGAACTTGCTTGCTGACAAACACAAAAACACCGTTGACTTCGATTTGAAATCAACGGTGTTTGTAACTCTTATTTGAGCCAATGGTGGAGAATACCGGGATCGAACCGGTGACCTCTTGCATGCCATGCAAGCGCTCTCCCGAACCACGCACTCACGCACCCCCACGCAAAGGTGCGAGGATGGACGATATTTGGCGTTAGAACGCTTTATTTCGAGAAAGACACATTCTCACCCAAAAGCAACGCTGTTGCTTAAACGAGTTTCATTGACGATGTATAGTTTACATCCTGTTTCTAGGTGTTGTCAAGATGTTTTATCCCCCTTTCGACACCAAACAGGTTAAATTCTTCTTATTTATTAAGCTAAAAAGCGCAATTTTGATTTTCAAAATCGGAATTGCGCTTTTTATTTTCCACAAATCTATTGCGAGGAGGCTTCCTACAATGTCAACATCGTACCGCCACCGTTTCACAGTACTGTCGCATGACCCTTGATTACTTCTACGGACAAGTCGGAGAGCTTTTCTCATTCTACCGCATCCCGAAAGCACTCTTTTTAGAGTCACGCTTCCAAAACCTGTCAACCGATGCCAAAACACTGTACGGTATCCTGCTCGACCGCATGAGCCTGTCTGCTAAAAATGGCTGGCTGGACGAGCAGGGCCGGGTGTTTATCATCTTCACAATTGAGGATGTCAAGAGGGCATTGTGTTGCGCAGACAACAAAGCGACCAAGCTGCTGCGGGAACTTGAAGAATTTGGTCTGATTGAACGAAAACGTCGAGGCTTGGGCAGGCCAAGTTTGGTGTATGTGAAAAACTTTTCGGCAGAATCGTCAAAATCAATATTCCAGAATCGTGATTTTCACGATTCTGGAGGCTTCAAAAACGCAAGTCAAGACCCTTCAAAATCACGATGTAATAAGACTAAAGACCTGCTAATAAAAGTCAAGTCCCAAAACAAGAAAATTCGCTAACCGACCGCTGCCCATGACAAACAGCATTCAAATGCTGGTCAAAACACAGCGAGGGCGACGGAGGGGATAGCAAAGCAAGCCCAGCCAGCCCTCGCAAAATCAGGATAGCATTTGAATGCTTCGGTTTGTCAAGGGTTCGCTGCGCCAGCTAAGCGGTTCTTTGAATTCAGCTCAGGCTCAAGAGGAAATTACGAGCAAAAACAAATATCCATGCTTATTTTGAGTGTTTGGAGTCCATTACAGCTTTCACTCTAGCATAATAGATTCGCAAGAACTTGTTGGCTGAAGCCATCATGTAAACTTTGTAGGGTTTTCCCTCAGAGCGCTTTTTGTTCATGAATTGAAAAACCGGCTCATCCTGAGGTTGTGTCTTCAAGACGACAGTCATAATCAGAAAGAGCGTCCTACGTAGAACAGCCGAACCCACTTTACTAATTCCGCTATCGTTGCCCACAATCTTGCCAGAATCATTTGGCTGCGGTTCAATTCCTGCAAATGCAATGAGTAATTTCTTGGATGAGAAACGACGGATATCTCCGATCTCAGCCATCAGTTGAGGACCGAGAGAAGGGCCGACGCCGTACATTTCCATCACAGTATCAAATTCCGGAAGCTGTTGAGAAAGGCGAAGCATCTCCTGCTGGAATGCAGCCACGGACTGAGATACGGCTTTCAGCTGAGCGACCTGTTGCTGAATAAGGAGTTTTGAGGTTGGGGATTTTGGAAGAGAAGCAGCATTGACTGCACAGGCATAGATCGTATCCGATTTTGAGCGAGTGAAATTATATCCGTGCTTCTGACACCACTTTAAATACTTTTTAGCAAAGGCATCAGAGGAAAGGCTTGAAACACACTCACTGTGCCAGAAGTCTCCAATGAAATCGACCCATTTTTCGCACCCGTTGCTCTTTGCGGGGCTTGAAAATAGCTTGTTTGCATCTGGAAAGGTCAGGTCAAGAGATGAGATCAGATTATTCTTCAGCATAGTACGAACTGCCACGGCTTGCTGGTACTGACGATAACAATTCTTCAAAGCCAGCCGGGTATCATCTTCGGGAAGATACTGTCGTAGCCGTGTCCACTTGTCGAGCGTATAGTTGGCGATTTTAACAGCGTCTTTTCTATCCGTTTTGACACGTCTTAAACTGTTGTTGTCATAGTCATGAATCAGAACAGGATTGACTACGGAAACGAATAAGCCCGCATCGTGTAAAACGAAAGCAACTGGTTTGTGGTAATTCCCGGTGGCTTCCATGACGACACGGGTCTCTCCGTCCAAAGCTTTGAGCTTCCCAGCCAGATCGTTCAGGCTTTGGGCGGTATGTAAAACTTCAAAGGGTTCGAGTACTACTTCTCCAAAGGGGCGCATGACGCAAACCATGCTCTTTCCTTTGGAAACGTCAATGCCTACAGCGTTCATAACGGTTCCTCCATTACTTTGTATTTGCAACCGGAATCCATCTTTTACTCGTTGCCGATTCAATCTATTGGGTGACACGAACGCTCCGCTTGGCGGGTGGCTCAACCTGCTTAAAACGAATGCTACAACAAGAGAGATGGTCAACTGTCTTTAGAACGGGCGTAGAAGCCCAGAGAATGATGCGTTAGCCGATTACTCTCTTATTGTAGCTTAGGTACGAGTTGGAATGGAATATGGCTGGCTGCCATATCCGGTTCCATGTTTATTGTAATAGAGAATGATACTGAAATGAGTGAGACTGATCCATTCTATTCTGAAGAAGCGGATGGGATGAGCAAACGCACCCAACTGGAAGAATATTTTTCTCAGTCTTTGGAGATAGACCTTTTGCTCCGGCTCTGCCCGGATGACGAGGACATTATCTACCAGATCGTAGACTTGCTGGTGGACACCTGCGCTACCAACCGTAAGCTGCTGCACATTGCTGGGGACGATAAGCCCGCCGAGGTGGTACGCAGTCGGTTTATGAAGCTGAACGCTGACCACATCAAATTTGTGTTGAAGTGCCTTGCAGAGAACAGCAGCCCAATCAGGAACATGAAGCAATACCTGCTCGCTTCTCTGTACAACGCAACGACCACCATGCAGCTTTACTATCAGAATCAGACCAACCACGATTTAGCGAAACGGGGGTGATAAAAATTTCCAAAAAAGCAACCACGATTGCCATTGTCAACCAAAAGGGAGGCACTGGCAAAACAACAACCTGTGAAAACTTGGGTGTCGGTCTTGCCGCCGAGGGTAAGAAGGTCCTACTTGTAGACGCTGACCCGCAGGGTTCACTCACCATTAGTATGGGCTGGCAGAAGCCGGACGAACTGCCCGTTACTCTTTCTACCCTGATGCAGAAAGCCATGAACGACCAGTGCATTCCGCCCGGTGAAGGTGTGCTGCACCATGCAGAGGGTGTAGACCTCATCCCGGCCAACATTGAGCTGGCAGGGCTGGAAGTTGCCCTTGTCAATACCATGAGCCGGGAAAAAATGCTGAAGCAAGTCTTGGACAGTGCAAAGCAGGACTATGACTATATTCTGTTGGACTGCACTCCCTCCCTTGGGATGCTGACCATTAACGCGCTGGCGGCGGCAGACACTGCTCTGATACCCGTACAGGCACAGTACCTTTCCGCGAAAGGTCTGGAACAGCTTTTGCAGACCATCAACAAGGTGCATCGGCAGATCAACCCAAAGCTGAAAATCGAAGGTATCCTGCTGACGATGACAGATAACCGCACCAACTATGGCCGACAAATCGACACGCTGATCCGGCAGGCATACGGAAAGCACATCAAAGTGTTCGGTCAGACGATTCCCCACTCCGTCCGTGCAGCGGAAATCAGCGCGGCGGGTAAGAGCATCTTTGTCCATGACCCGAAAGGCAAAGTGGCAGAAGCCTATAAATCTCTGACGCAGGAGCTGTTCGACAACGGTAAGGAAAGCCTGTACTACGGTTTGAACGCCCTGTCCAATAACCTGATTATGGTGGACCGCAAAAAGCTGAAAAACCCCAACGGTCTGATTCTGGGCACTCCCGGCTCTGGCAAGTCGTTCAGCGCAAAGCGAGAAATTTGCAATGCTTTTCTCGTCACGGATGACGATATTCTTGTGTGCGATCCTGAGTCGGAGTATGCTCCACTGGTGGAACGTCTGCATGGGCAGGTCATCCATATCAGCCCTTCCAGCACCCAGTATATCAACCCCATGGACATCAACACAAACTATTCCGAGGAAGATAATCCGCTGGCTTTGAAAGCCGATTTTATTCTTTCCCTTTGCGAACTTGTAGTCGGCGGCAAAGAGGGGTTGAAGCCTGTGGAGAAAACGGTCATTGACCGCTGCGTCCACAAAATCTATGCTCCTTACTTTGAGCACCCCTGTCCCGAAACCGTGCCGATGCTGGAAGATCTCTACAATGCTCTGCTGACGCAGGATGAGCCGGAAGCCCATCATGTTGCAGCTGCTCTGGAAATCTACGTCAAGGGCAGTCTGAATATCTTCAACCACCGCACCAACGTGGATATCGACAACCG
>OMBM01000868.1_pt1 | contig 13164 bp, 10 predicted proteins | sample 1644861 | NCBI WGS metagenome assembly OMBM01 (sample SAMEA103958165, study PRJEB25191) | human gut metagenome | biome: human-associated habitat [ENVO:00009003]; feature: intestine environment [ENVO:2100002]; material: feces | place: Germany | collected 2013/2015 | reverse complement strand
CCGCAGTTCGCCGCCCTGCTCACCGCCGCCGACAAGCTGGGCATCCAGTACATCGGCAGCAGCAGCCGCGCCCGGCTGGAGGTGGGCACCGACGGCGTGCACACCGTGCTGCCCCCGGTGGACGCTGCCCGCGATGACAGCACCGCACTGGCCGCCCTGCCGCAGGAGACGCTGGCCGCCCTGCCGCAGGAGACGCTGGCCCGTCTGCTGCTGCCTCTGGGCGAATTCGACGCCGGAGATCTGGCTGAGCTGGCGCAGGAGTTCCAGTTGTAAGACAACTTTTTTCATAGTTCCCCGTTCCGGGACGCAAAAAAGGCACCGCTTCTGCGGTGCCTTTTGTTGTGGATAAAGGCTTCGTGCCTCAGTCGTTCTGGGGGTGCACGATGTCGCGCCAGTCCAGATCGCCGCGCTCCAGGCCGTGGATCAGCACCTCGGCAGTGGCGATGTTGGTGGCCATGGGGATGTTGTGCACATCGCACAGGCGCAATAGGGTCATCTCGTTCGGCTCGCTGGGCTTTGCATTGATGGGGTCACGGAAGAACAGCAGCAGGTCGATCTCGTTGCAGGCAATGCGGGACGCGATCTGCTGGTCGCCGCCCTGCACACCGGCCAGAAAACGCTGTACCTGCAGGCCGGTGGCCTCGGAAATCAGTTTGCCGGTAGTGCCGGTCGCCACCAATTTATGCTGGCTCAGAATACGGCAGTATGCCGTGCAGAACTGAACCATCAGCTCCTTTTTGGAGTCATGCGCGATCAGGGCAATCGTCATCTGTAGATCTCTCCTCTATTGAAACATTTATATATAAAACGCTTGATAAATTTCCTTTGTTATACATGATATCACAAACGCAACTCATTTACAACAGGTTTTTGGACACAATATTCAAATTTTCGTTCAAATTCAGCACTTTGCACGCAGCTGCGCTTTACTGCGCAAGCATTGCATCGTTGTTTTCTTCCTCTGTCACCCCTACGGGCGCGGTCGTCTGCTGCGGTTCTGCGGCGGCTGCATCGGTCTGTGCATCATTCGCAGCATCCGGGGTGGTCTGGGCAGCGGTATCCGATGCTGCGGCATCCTCCTGCACCACGGTGCGCGGATCCACATAGGGGTCAACCTCCAGCGTGCCGTCCTTCATGGCAAAGTAGGCGTTGGCGATATCCACCACAAGATCACCGGTGCGGGCACCGTAGCCGCCGTACTCCACCGTGATGCCGATGGCGATCTCCGGATTATCTGCCGGGAGATAGGCGATCATCATGGCGTTCAGGTAGTGCTTGCCCGATGCGTAGGTCTCACTGCGCTGGGGGGTGCCGGTCTTGCAGGCGATGGCAATGGGGTAGCTGGAGATCTTGCCGCTGATGGTGCTGGGCACCAGTGTCATGCCCTGCCGCACCAGATCAAAGGTGTTGCCGTTGCCCTCGATGATATCCATCACCTCCGGCTGGGTCTCACTGAGCACCTCGCCGGTGTTGGTATCCAGAATCGCCTTGACAAAGTGGGTGCGATAGCGCACACCGTTGTTGGCCAGCGTGGCGGCGTAGGTAGCCAGCTGGATGGGGCTTACCACCGTGTTGCCCTGTCCGATGGCGGCCTGAATATCCAGCGAGGAGGTGTAGTTTTTGTCCGTCTTTTTGGTCAGGCGTCCCACAGCCTCGTTGACCTCCACGCCGGTGCGCTGCCCAAGACCCAGCTTGTAGGCGTAGGCATCGTAGACATCACTGGTTAGGCGGCGGCCCACGTCGTAGAAGAAGATGTTGCAGCTCCACTTGATGGCGGTGACTACATCAATGTTGCCACTGTGGCCGTGGCGGGTGCAGCGGGGGTGGTAATCCTTATAATAGGTGTACACGCCGGTGCAATTGACGGTGGAGTACTGGTTGATCAGGCCGCTGTCCAGCGCCGCCACTGCCACAGCAGGTTTAAAGGTGGAGCCGGGAGTGTACAGGCCTTGCAGCGCCCGGTTGAACAGGGGCAGACTGGGGTCAGCGCTGTACTCGGAATAGTTGGTGGCATACAGGTTCTGGTCAAAGCTGGGGTAGTTCGCAGCCGCCAGCACGCTGCCGTCCTTCACATCCAGCACCACCGCAGCACCGGCGGCGGCTTTCATATCGCCGGTGTTGTACACACGGTTGATCATATCGATGTTATTGGCAAGGGCCTTGTCTACCGCCCGCTGAAAGTCGCTGTTGATGGTCAACTGCACGGTATGCCCCGGCTCCGGCACAGTGGTGATCTTGGTATCCACGATCACGCCGTCCGAATTGCGGGTGATAGTCTCCACGCCGTCCTTGCCGCGCAGCTCGTCCTCGTACACGGATTCAAGGCCTGAGATGCCGATCACATCGTTCATGTTATAGCCTTTTTCCTTGAGCGGATAGGTCACCTGACCGTTTTCGTCGGTCACCTTCCACTTTTCGGCGGTGATCTTGCCCACACGCCCCAGCACAGCGGGGAGGATATCTCCCTGTTCGTAGCTGCGGGTGCTGGTCTCCACGATCTCCACGCCCGGCAAAGTGAGGGAATGTTCCTTGATGGCAGCCACCGTCACCTGACTGACGTTTTCTGCCATGATGAAGTTGTTCACGTTGGAAAAGGCCTGCCGGTCCATCTCATAATGGATGCCCGCCAGTACCCGCTGCCACGGCAGAGAAAAGCTTTCCAGATGGTTCTTCTCCACCAGCATCTCCATCACATCGTTGGCGGTGGCGTACTGCTGCAAGCCCAGCGTCTCCTTCATGTCTGCCAGCGTTTTCTGGTCGCTGGTGCTGTCGGCGCTGTCCGTAAAGGTATAGTTGCCGGCGGCGTCCGGCTCACTGATGAGCAGGGTGTCCAGCCATTTTTCATCGTTTTGGCGCAAAAGCTCCACGATCTGCTGCAGCATGGTGTCCAGATCCTGATCCCCCATCTGCAGCTTGTTCAGCACCACATTATAGCCGGTGCTGGTGGTGGCGATGCGCTTGCCGGTGCTGTCCACGATATTGCCGCGCGCGGCGGTGACCGTGAACTTATAATCCGTGGTGTTGGTGGCTTTTGCCTTGAAACTGTCCCCGTTGACCAGCTGCAGAAAGATCAGCCGGAAGGTGTACAGCCCCATGATGATGCAGGCCACTGCGATGAGCAGCAGCATCCGCTGCACCACGACCTTGCGTTCATTTTCGTTCATCTGGTTCTCCTTTTGCGGGTTAGACCACACCGTTGTCGATCCCAAACCCGTCATGGATGCGCTGCACCAGCCAGAAGGCCAGCAGCGCCGCCGGGATGGTCAGCACTGCACTGGGCAGTACAAAGGCAATGTACCGCAGCGCAGCGCTGGCATAGCCCGGCATATAATAGAAAAACAGCCAGTCCAGCGAGAGTACCACCAGCGCTGTTGCGGTGCTTACTGCGGCAAAGTTGCCAAAGTTCACCTGTAAATACAGCTGCACCAGCACCGATACCCCAAAGCAGAGCAGCAGCAGTTCCAGCGCCAGCATACCCACCGTGCGCCCGGCGGCGTAGTCCCACAAAAGGCCGCCTACCGCGCCCAGCAGTGCGCCGGCAAACTCTCCCTCAAATACCGCCACCGCCAGACACAGCGGCAGCACCAGCAGCGGCTTTGCCTGCCCCAGCTGAAACAGCCCGGGCGTAGTCTGCAAAGCGGCGCACACAAACAGCGCCAGCACATAGCAGCCCCACTTCAGCAGCTGACTGCGGCTGCGCTTGCGGCGAGATTCCATAGCAGTGTGCCCTCCTTAGTACGCAGTAATGATAAAAACGTGCTTGGCGGTGCGGGGGTCGGCACCGGGGCGCACCACCGCAATGGAGGATTTGCCGCTGGCTTCCGGCACCACGTCCTGCACTGTTCCCACCAGCAGATCCGGTGGGAACACCCCGCCCAGACCGGTGGTGATGATCTGATCGCCCGCACGGGTCTCGGTGCTGCGCTCCAGATTGGTCAGGGTGCACAAGCCGTCCGCCGCATAGGTGGTATTGCCGTTCAGGATGCCGTTTTCCCGGGTACGGGAAACAACACCCGCCGCGTTGAAGCTGGGGTGCAGGATGGTCATCACCTTACAGCTGGTCGGGTCGGCTTCCACCACCATGCCCAGCAGATAGCCTCGGTCACTGATGACCGCATCGTTCACCGCTACGCCGTCTGCGGTGCCCTTGTCCAGCGTGAAGCCGCCGAACTCGTCCAACGGGTCGCGGCCGATGACAAAGCCGGACACATAGGTGGCATTGCTGTTCTTTTCCTGAATGTTCGCCAGCGCCTTGTAGGCATCGTTCTCGGCCTTGATGCGGTCGTAGTCCACCATCTGCTGGCGCAGCTCGGCGTTTTCCGCTTCCAGCTGCTCGTTCTGTTCCATGACTTCATCGATGCTGGTGTATTTCTCCCACACCGCCCCCACGCCGCCGCTGACCACAGCCGCCGCTTTCTGGAAGGGGGTCAGGATCACGCCCAGCAGTTCCTGCGGGGCAGCGGTCAGGCGGCCGTTGGCTCCGGCGTAGGCCATGATGCCCACCAGAAACACCGCCACGGCCACAAGGATCTTGAATTTCCAGGTATCAAAAAAATCTTTCAAAGGGTGCTTCCCTCCTGTCGGGGTGCCCGCGCCCTACCGCAGGCCTTTGCATGAAAAAAGCGCGGACAGCCGTGCCATCCGCGCAAGATGCAGTGTTTGCAGCGGAAAAACGCACAGCTGCTGTGTCTGAAACTTTTCCGCATTGAAAGCAGTTCTCTCCGCAGAGAGCCGCTCTTACATATGTCCTCCATCGGTGTCCAGCACATCATGCAGCACATCCACATGATCCAGCACCGCACCAGCACCCTTGGCCACGCAATCCAGCGGGTCCTCCGCAATATGCACATCAATGCCGGTCTCACTCTGGATCAGCTGATCCAGACCGCGCAGCAGAGCGCCGCCGCCGGTCAGGGTGATGCCGCGGTCGATGATATCTGCGCTCAGTTCCGGCGGGGTACGCTCCAGCGTCTCCTTGATGGCAGTGGTGATCTTGACCAGACACTCCAGCAGCGCGCCGCGCACATCCTCAGAGTGCACCACGATGTTCTTGGGCAGGCCGTCCACAAGGTTGCGACCCTTGATCTCCATGGTCAGCTCCGGATCCAGCGCATAGGCGGAGCCGATCTCGATCTTGATCTGCTCGGCGGTGCGCTCACCGATGAGCAGGTTGTACTTGCGCTTAATGAAAGCAATGATGGCCTGATCGAACATATCACCGGCCATACGCACGCTGCGGGAGGCCACGATGCCGCCCAGAGAGATGACAGCGATCTCCGCTGTGCCGCCGCCGATATCCACGATCATGCTGCCGGTGGGCTCGCTGATGGGCAGGCCTGCACCGATAGCCGCAGCCATGGGCTCCTCAATGACAGACACCTGACGGGCGCCGGCCTTCAGGGTAGCCTCGCGCACTGCGCGGCGCTCCACCTCGGTAACACCGGAGGGGATGCAGATGACCACCCGGGGACGGGAGAACATGCTGTTGCCACAGGCCTTTTTGAGGAAGTTCTCCAGCATATTGGCCGTGATGTCGAAATCGGCGATGACGCCGTCTTTCAGGGGACGCACTGCCACGATGCTGCCGGGGGTACGGCCGATAACAGCCTTTGCCTCGCCGCCCACGCAGCGCACTTCGTCGGTCTTGGTGTCCACCGCCACGACCGAGGGCTCACGCATGATGATGCCCTTGCCCTTCATGTAGACCAGAGTATTGGCAGTACCCAGATCAATGCCAACGTCCTTTGACAGAAAACTCATTGTTTCAATTCTCCTTACGATCGTTCCTTAATCTATCCCAGAATGCCGGACAGTCTGCGGTAAACAGACCCTCCTGCGCAGAATAACACGGTTCTATTATAGCCGCAAGTGCTTCATTTCTCAAGCGTTTCGGCAAGTTTTCTATCATTTTTCCATTTTTCTCACAAAAAATGCGCCAGCAGCTGTACGGTGCGGCTGACCGGCAGCCCCATAATGGTGTAGTAGTCGCCCTCGATGCGGTCCAGCCACAGAGCCGCGCGCCCCTGAATGGCATAGGCACCGGCCTTATCGTAAGGTTCCGGGGTAGCGGTATAAAATGCGATTTCCTCCTCCCCCAGCGGGAAAAAGGTCACCTTGCAGCTGTCCACAAAATGCTCTGCCCTGTCCCCTTTTGCAATGCACACACCGGTGTGCACCTGATGGGTCTTGCCGGAGAGGGCGCGCAGCATCCGCTTGGCGTCCTCGGCATCGTGGGGCTTGCCGAATACGGTGCCGTCCACATCCACCACCGTGTCGCAGCCGATGACCACGGCATCCGGGTGCTGCTTTGCCACCGCAAGGCACTTGCCGATGGCCAGCTGCTCCACCAGCTGCGCCGGGGTGGGGGCGGTAACAGCACTCTCGTCAAAATCGCTGACGCAGACGGTGAAATCAGTGGTGTACAGGGAAAGCAGTTCCCGTCTGCGGGGGCTGCCAGAGGCTAAGATCAGGTTATTTTCCTTCATTTTCTCCGTGTTCCCTTCTTTAGCGGCCGGTAGAGCCAAAGCCGCCCACACCGCGCTGGGTGTCGCCCAGCTCCTCGGCGGGCACAAAGGCGGCGGTATACACCGGGGCGATGCACAGCTGCGCCACCCGCTCGCCGGGCTGGATGGTATAAGCCTCGGCTCCCAGATTGACCATGGGCACCTTCAGCTCGCCGCGGTAATCGCTGTCCACCACGCCCACACCGTTTGCCATGCACAGGCCGTGCTTGATGGACAGGCCGCTGCGGGCGTACACTAGCGCCACACTATGGGCACCCGGCAGCTCAATGGCAAGGCCGGTGGGCACCAGCACCCGCTGCATGGGGGCAACGGTCAGCGGTGCGTCCAGCACAGCGCACAGGTCGGCGGCAGCTGCGCCGGGGGTGGCATAGGCGGGCACCTTTGCCCGGGCATCCAGTACCTTATATTTTACAGTGATGGGTTCCATCGTATAACCTCGTTTCGTTTTTCTGTTTTCGTCAATTCGTTCCTTTAAAATATAAGCCGCGGGTAAACTCGCCCTCAAAGGGGGCGTGGGTGCGGATCATATCCAGAACCTGCGCCGCCTCCTCGCGGGATTCCAGCGTAAAGTAGGCCACACCATAGTCCACCGCCAGTGCGCCGGGCTTATCGCCCATGTAGATGGGCACCGGGTTATAGATGGTGCGCACCCCAAGGCCGCACCGCACCGGGAACTTTTTGGCCTTGCGGTCGGTCAGCACGCCGGTCTTGTCGCAGTGAGCACAGTCGTGGATATTTTGCAGCGGGCAGGCGCGGGTAAGCATCAGCGGCATGTGGCCGTAGACCATTACGCCGGTGGGCACAGGCTTACCGTTCCGGGTGGGCGCAATGGACGCAATATCGCTGTCTTTCACCTCCGGCAGGATGAGCAGGCTGGAAAGCCCCTGCTCTGCATAGAACTGCGCTGCCACATTGTTGGTGATGTTCAGCCCGAAGCCGCCGGTCATAGGCAGCCCACGGCACAGCCGCAGGTGGGCGATGTTGCTGACCTCGTATCCGGCAAAGCCCGCATCCTGCGTGGCTGCGATGCGGCGGGCGGTGTCCTGCTCCAGCACACCGAACATGACCCTGGGCAGCTCCAAAAGGGTCTTTGCCCGCCATTCCCGGGGCACACGGTCGGCCTGCGCAATGGGCAGAATGAGGTACTCCACCCCGTCAAGTGCCCGCTCCGGCACCTGATCCCAGCGCTCGAACCGGGCGCGCAGGGTGCGACGGGGCGGCAGAGTACGCTGCGGCAGGGCGGCGACGTGCTCCTCGGTGGTAGGCCACGGGCGCAGCACCTCCCGCTTTTTGAGCAGGGCATCCAGTGCTTCCCGGCGCAGCTCGTTCACGGCACTGCCGGGGATGAACCACGGCCCGCCGTCCATTTCCACAGTGATCTTCTCTGCCGCAAAGGGCGTGCCGCCGGTCTTTGTCAGGCTGCGGTTCAAACTCTCGGTGGGGTCGGTGCGGGCAGGCTGCGGCTCGGCATCCCCATAGGCAAAGGCCTTGTTGCCGTCGGCATCGGTAACGGTCAGCTTTTCGCCGCCCTCTTCAATTTCCAGCTTCATCTGCACTGGCACACGGGAGCGCTCGCGGCGGTAAAGTTCGCGCAGCATGGGCAGGGTCTTTTTAGTCAGTTCGGCGTCAGCTTCGCTGCGCACACCGAACATGGTGCCGTCGATCTTTCCATCCAGATAGCCGGAGGTGAAGCCGGAACGGCTGAAAGCATTCTTCAACAGGTCGCGGTCGTAGGCGCGGCCCTCGCGGCCTGCCAGACAGGCGCTGACCGCCGCCGCCACATACTCCGGCGTGCGCAGACGGCCCTCGATTTTTGCCGATGCTACGCCAAGCGCCTGCAGCTTGTCCAGCTTATCAATGACCGAATTATCCTTTAAGGACAGGTGGTGCAGGCGGCCCGGCTTGCCCTCCGGCAGGGCATTTGCCTCAAACGGCAGGCGGCACGGGCCGGCACAGGAACCGCGGTTGCCGCTGCGTCCGCCCAGAAAGGCCGACATGTAGCACTGGCCGCTGACGCACATGCACAGCGCGCCGTGCACGAAGCACTCGGTCTCGATGCCGCAGTGCTTTGTGATGTGCTCCACCTCGGGCAGGCTCAGCTCACGCGCCAGCACCACCCGGGTAAAGCCCAGCTCCTTCAGTTCCAGTGCACCCTGCAGGGTGTGGACGCTCATCTGGGTAGAGCCGTGCCGGGGCAGCTGCGGGGCAATTTTACCAATTAAAGTAGCCACTGCCAGATCCTGACAGATGACCGCATCCGCACCGCTGGCTGCTACCGCCCGGATAGCCTGTTCCAGCGCCGACAGCTCGGTGCCATACACAGTCGTATTCAGCGCAACGTGCACCGCCACGCCCCGGGCGTGGCAGAAGCGCACGGCTTCCTGCAGGCTGTCTGCATCAAAGTTGCCGGCACCCGTGCGGGCGTTGAAACCCGAAAAGCCCAGATATACCGCGTCTGCGCCGCTGAACACCGCAGCGCGGAGCATTTCTTCACTGCCCACCGGGGCCAAGATCTCGATCCTTGCCATAGTTCTCCTTCTGACTTCTATTTATATAAGGTGCATTCAGTTGGTCTCGTCTGCCTGCGCACTGTCTGCCGCCGGGATCTCCGGGGCAGAGGGCTGCTCCTGTGCCGTTTCTGCCGCAGCGCGGGCGGCGCGTTCCTCCCGGCGGGTCTCACGTTGGCGCTCCTTGGCCAGCTGCTCCCGCAGAGCGGCAGCTTCCCGGCGCAGCACGGCATTCTCGGCCAGCGCCTTATCCTCGGCCAGTTTTGCCCGGGCTGCATCTGCAATGTAGTCCTGGATCTGGCTGCGCATATTCTCGGCGCTGCCGGTGCTCTTGCGGTATTCGTCCAGATAATCCATCGCGCAGAACACCGCCGCCTTGGTCACCGAGAGGTTATCGTTGGTGTCCAGCAGCTTTGTGATGTCCTCGTCCAGCTTTTTGGCAAGACCCAGGATGTACTTTTCCGAATCTGTGGTGGCGATGGCATACGGTGTGCCTGCAATGTTGACCCTTACCTTGTTTACCATGGTGTTTTCCCCTTTTTTTATCCTATATCTGTACGGCGCAAGGCCGTTTGTTCTGCATTTTGCCGGGATTTGATACCGTTCCCGGTAACGTTTCGTCGTTCGAAAAGGTTTCGATGGAGTTTCCCGCCCCATTACTGCCGGAATTACTCCCCGAAAAAAGTTTCGCGGCTCAGTTCTACCTTCTATTATAATATAAATGCGCCGCAAGAAAAAGTGGAATTTTTGAAATTTCGGCATATTTGTCAGAAAGTGGCCTGAAAAAATAGCAGTTACGGAAAAAAAGCGCCTGTTTCCTTGCATTTATAAATCGTTCATATTATAATAACGTTGTTATGTTGGCAGCCGGGCGAAAGAGGGAACGTTTCTGCTGCTATTATCTACTCAATTATTTTAGCAAAGCAAACGCTTATGCGGATAGGAGCACACTATGACATCAAAAGAATTTGGCAAAATTCTTCAGGACAAGCTCACCAGTGAGTACGGTGTGGAGCTGAATGTTGCCTCCAACCAGCAGATCTACCGCTCTCTGGCTTTGATCTGCCGTCAGATGATGAGCGAGAACCACAAAAAGTTCCAGTCCAAGGCCATCGGCACCGGCACCAAGCAGGTCTACTACCTCTGCATGGAGTTTTTGATGGGCCGCAGCCTGAAGATGAGCCTGTTCAATCTGGGTCTGGACGAGGTTGCCAAGAAGGCACTGGCTGACGCCGACATCAATCTGGACAGCATTTTTGAGGAAGAGCCCGATGCAGGTCTGGGCAACGGCGGCTTGGGCCGCCTGGCAGCCTGCTATCTGGACGGCATGGCTACCACTGATATCTGCGGCACCGGCTACTCCATCCTGTACGAGTACGGCATCTTCAAGCAGAAGATCGTGGACGGCTGGCAGCAGGAGCGTGCCGACAACTGGCTGCCCGGCGGTCAGGTGTGGCTGAAGAGCCACCCGGATCAGGCTGTGGAGATCCGCTTTGACGGCGAGATCCATGAGAACTGGGACAACGGCTTCCACTACATCCAGCACACCAACTACAACAGCGTCATGGCCGTTCCCTCCGACATGTATGTGCAGGGCTACGACGGCAAGGGCGTTGCCAAGCTGCGTCTGTGGCAGGCAAAGGCTCCGGACTTTGATATGTCCAGCTTCTCTCTGGGCAACTACAACACCGCTATGAGCAAGAACGCCAACGCTGAGCTCATCTCCAAGGTGCTGTACCCCAACGACAACCACGTTGAGGGCAAGATCCTGCGCCTGCGTCAGCAGTACTTCCTGTCCGCTGCTTCTATCGGCGATATCGTGCAGAACCACCTGTCCAGCTATGCTACGCTGGAGAACCTGCCCGACAAGGTCGCCATCCAGCTGAACGACACCCACCCCACTCTGGCCATCCCCGAAATGATGCGCATCCTGCTGGATGAGTGCGGCTTTGACTGGGACAAGGCCTTCAGCATCTGCCAGAAGGTGTTCTCCTACACCAACCACACCGTTATGGCCGAAGCTCTGGAGAAGTGGAACGTGGACATCTTCAAGATGACCCTGCCCCGCATCTACCAGATCGTGGTGGAGATGGACCGCCGCGCCCGCGAGGAGCTGGCAAAGGCCTTCCCCGGCGATCAGGGCAAGATCGACTACATGGCACTGATTGGCGACAATCAGGTGCGCATGGCCAATATCTGCGCCTACACTGCCAACAGCATCAACGGCGTTTCCAAGCTGCACAGCGAGATCATCAAGGAGAGCGTTTTCCACGATTACTACCTGTTCAAGCCCAACGCCTTCAAGAACGTGACTAACGGTATTGCATACCGCCGCTGGCTGCTGGCCTCTAACCCCGGCCTGTGCAAACTGCTGGACGAGACCATCGGCGACGGCTACAAGCACGATGCTTCCGATCTGACCAAGCTGAACAAGTACGCCGACGACAAGACCGTGCTGAAGAAGCTGAACGAGATCAAGCTGGCCAACAAGAAGGACTTTGCAAGCTATCTGGCAAAGAGCACCGGTCAGGTCATTGATCCCAACTCCATCTTTGACTGCCAGGTCAAGCGTATGCACGAGTACAAGCGCCAGCACCTGAATGCGCTGAACATCGCTGCACAGTACCTGTACCTGAAGGAGAATCCCAACGCCGACTTCATCCCCAAGACCTACATCTTCGGCGCAAAGGCTGCTCCCGGCTACTACATGGCAAAGCAGATGATCCGCATGATCTGCAAGCTGGGCGACCTCATTAACAACGACCCCGCTGTGCGCGACAAGCTGCGCGTGGTCTATCTGGAAGAGTACTGCGTCTCTCTGAGCGAGCACCTGATGCCCGCCGCCGAGGTCTCTGAGCAGATCTCTCTGGCCGGCACCGAGGCTTCCGGCACCGGCAACATGAAGTTCATGCTGAACGGCGCAATCACCTTGGGCACCCTGGACGGCGCGAACGTGGAAATCGCCGATGCCGCCGGTAAGGACAACGAGATCATCTTTGGTATGCTGACCCCCGAAGTCAACGCACTGAAAGGCATGGGCTACCATCCGCAGGCATTCATCTCTGATGATAATGTTGCCATGGCAGTTCTGGATATGCTGGAAAAGGGCTGGAACGGCGAGAACTTCAGCGAGGTTACCAACAACCTGCGCAACTCTGACCCGTACATGGTCCTGGCTGATTTCAAGGATTACCGCCGTGCCCAGCACACCGTGCAGGAACTGTACAAGCAGAAGCAGACCTGGAACCGTATGAGCCTGATGAACATCTCCAACGCCGGCATCTTCTCCGCCGACCGTTCCATCATGGATTACGCCCGCGATATCTGGGGCGCTACCCCGGTTAAATAATCTGCCCAAAGCAGAGCTTTAACCGCAGTGCGGGCGCGTGTGCAGCTGTGAACGTACACGCGCTGCCCGTACAATAAAATAAACGAACAGCCGCGATCCCGGCAGCCGACTTGAATTTGCCGGCGCCAGTGGGTCACGGCTGTTTTTGTACACTTGTTCAATGTAAGGATTGATTTGTTTGCCTGAACAACCAACGCATACTTTTTTTAACTCCCGCTGTGCGGAGTATAAAACACCGTTTGGCGCAGTTCCGGCGGGGCAGACCGTTACCTGGCGGTTGACTGTGCCGGAAAGACTGGGCTATGTGGACCCACACCTGGTGCTGACCAAAGACCGCGAAGACCCCGTGCATTACCGCATGGATTTTGACGGCCAGACCCCCGGCGTAAACCATTTTGTGTTCCAGCTGGCCCCCACCACATCGGGATTGTATTTTTACCACTTTGACCTGTACACGGATTTCCGCAAGATTTATCGCACCGCCAACGGGGAAGGTGAGCTGACCTGGGTGAATGGCCTGGATTGGCAGCTGACGGTGTACGAGCCGGACTTCAAGACCCCGGACTGGATCAAAGACGGTACGATGTACCAGATCTTCCCGGACCGCTTTTATGAGGGTGTACCCAACAAGCCGCTGCCCTTTGCGGACCGCATTTACCGTCCGGATAAAACCGGCGAGCCGTATTTTTGGCCCAATGAGCAGAGCGATGGCTACCTGAACATGGACTATTACGGCGGCGATTTTGCGGGCATCCAGCAAAAGCTGCCTTACCTGGAAGAGCTG
>OMBM01000867.1_pt1 | contig 13164 bp, 9 predicted proteins | sample 1644861 | NCBI WGS metagenome assembly OMBM01 (sample SAMEA103958165, study PRJEB25191) | human gut metagenome | biome: human-associated habitat [ENVO:00009003]; feature: intestine environment [ENVO:2100002]; material: feces | place: Germany | collected 2013/2015 | reverse complement strand
TCTGGCCCTTGACCATCAGCACATCCTTGTCCAGAGAATCGCAGTAGAAAAATTCCTTCCACTGGTCTGCAAGGGTTCCGCCCAGTGCGCCCATACCTGCTTTGATCAAACCCATAGTAATTTCCTCCTGTACGTTTTATTGTTTTGCTTTCTTCTTTTTTATCATGCAGAACGATTTCGTTTGCAAAAAAGGTTTTGCCTGCTCAGGGGTAAGGGTCAGGTAATTGATATTATAATCATACTGCAATGCGGCACTGAACGCAAGGCATTTCTAACCGTTGTCACCTGCCTTTCCGACTTCTTTCACAAAAAAGAACACCGGAGCGTCCATAGAGACTCCGGTGTTCCGAAATAATATTTTTATGCTTGTCCCGTACCCAAAAAGGCTTAGAACCGCCGCCATGTATCCGGCATAAACAGCACCAGCATGGGGAAGATCTCCAGACGGCCGGCCAGCATATCGAAGATCAGCACCAGCTTTGCGGGGTCTGCAAAGCAGCCGAAGTTCTGCATTGGGCCTGCCATTTCCAAGCCCGGGCCGATGTTGTTCAGGGTAGCAGCCACGGCGGTAAAGTTCGTCACCATATCAAAGCCGTTCAGACTGATCAGGAAGAAGGAGGCCGCAAAGATAAAGATATAGGCCGCAATGAACACATTGGTGGTTCGGATGGTCTCGTGGTTCAGCAGCTTGCCGTCCATGCGGGCGGGTGCCACCACCTGCGGGTGCAGAGCGGTCTTGAGTTCCTTAACTAAGGTCTTTCCAAGAATAAGGAAACGGCTCACCTTGATGCCGCCGCCGGTGCTGCCCGCGCAGGCGCCAATGAACATGAGCATGACCAGAATCTCTTTAGAGAGGGTGGGCCACAGGTCAAAATCGCAGCTGGAGAAGCCAGTGGTGGTGATGATGGAGCCCACCTGAAAAGCGGCCTGCCGCAGCGCCTCGCCAAAGCTGTTGTACATACTATAAATATTGGCAGTGATGATACCCACTGCCACCGCAATGACCACAAAGTAGCCCCGCACCTCCTCGCTGGCAGCAGCGCGGCGGAACTTGCGCATGAGCAGCAGGAAGTAGGCGTTGAAGTTGACGCCGAACAGGATCATGAAGATGGTCACGACCCACTGGATGTAGGGCGAAAAGCTGGCAAAACTGTCGTTGCGGAAGCCGAAGCCACCGGTGCCCGCCGTACCAAAGGCAGTGAGCATGGCTTCGAACAGGGGCATTCTGCCCACCAGCAGGAATACCAGCTCCAGCACGGTGAGGGCAAAGTAGATGCCGTACAGGATCTTAGCGGTGGACTGCACCTTGGGTACCAGCTTGTCCACCTGCGGGCCGGGGCTTTCGGCTTTCATCAGGTTGACGTGGGAGCCGCCGGTCAGCGGCAGCAGCGAGAGCAGAAACACCAGAACGCCCATACCGCCGATCCAGTGGGTGAAGCTGCGCCAGAACAGAATACCGTTGGGCAGCCCCTCTACGGCGGGCAGAATGCTGGCACCGGTGGTGGTAAAGCCGGAGACTGTCTCAAACAGGGCATCCACGGGGTTCGGGATGCAGCCAGTGAGCACAAAGGGCACCGCGCCTATCACCGAGATGAACACCCAGCACAGCGAGGTAGCCGCAAAGCCTTCGCGCATATAGAACACCTTACTGCGGGGTTTGATGGTATGCAGGGCGTAGCCGATGCCGGCGCTGACCGCAGCTGTGAGCAGAAACACGCCCAGCACCATCCACTCGCCATACACTAAGCTGGCAGCAGCGGGCAGCAGCAGCAACGCGCCCTCGATCATCAGCACATAGCCCAGCAGACGGAAAACGATTGCATAATTCATAGTCTGCCTCCGTCAGTGCTCCACAATATCGCGCAGATCGTGCAGACCATGCTCCAGCGTGACCACGATGACGTTGTCGCCCACTTGGATCTGGTCGCCGCCGCGGGGGATCAAAATCTTGCTGCCGCGGGTAATGCAGCACAGCAGCAGGTTCTTTTTCAGGTGCAGCTGGCTCAGGGGCACACCGGTAGCGGCGCTCTCCTCGTGCACCGTAAATTCCAGTGCCTCCACGCGGTCGTCCAGTATGCGGTACAGCGTCTTGATGTTGTTGCCCGCCTCGTTTTGCAGGGCGCGGACGTACTGCACGATGTAGTCACAGGTCATGTACTTGGGGTAGACCACGCTGCCCAGATCCAACCCGGCCAGAATATCGTCAAATTCCAGACGGTTGACCTTGGTCACCAGTTTGCCGTTGGAGTGCTTTTTGGCAAACAGGGTCAGCAGCACGTTCTCTTCGTCAATGTTGGTCAGCGCCACAAAGGCCTCGGTAGATTCCAGACCCTCGGAAAGCAAAAACTCGCGGTTGGAGCCGTCCTCATTCAGGATCTGTGCGCCGGGCAGCTGCTCGGCCAGTTCCACGCAGCGGGCGGCGTCCCGCTCCACGATGCGCACCCGCACATGGTTTTCCAGCAGTTCCTGACTGAGGTAGTAGGCAATGGCACCGCCGCCCACGATGAGGGCGTTGCGCACCGGCTGCACCGGCAGATGCAGCTGCTGGAAGAAGGCGTGCGCCTTTTCCTGCGTAGCAAGGAAGGTGACCTGATCGCCCTTTTGCAGCACAAAGTTACCGTTGGGGATGATGACCCCGCCCTCACGCTCCACCGCGCACACCAGAATATCGCTCTTGAGCCGGGTGGGGATCTCGTGAATGGCTACGCCATCCAGTGCATCGGGCAGCGCAAACTTGATCAGCCGCACACGGCCGTCCGCAAAGGTATCGATCTTGCTGGCACCGGGGAACCGCAGCAGATGGGAGATCTCCTTTGCCGCTGCCATTTCCGGGTTGATGATGGCGGAAATGCCGATCTGCTTTTTGATAAAGTCCAACTCGTGGCTGTAAGACGGGTTGCGCACGCGGGCAATACCGTGGCAGTGACCCGCCTTTTTGGCAAACATGCAGCAAAGCAGGTTCAGTTCGTCCGAGCCGGTGACCGCAATGAACACATCCGCATCCTCAATGCCCGCCTCGGACAGGGTGGTGATGGACGAGCCATTGCCCACGATGCCCAGCACGTCGTAGCTTTCGGTCAGGTGCTCCACGCGCGCTTTGTTGGTGTCCACCACAGTCACGTTGTGGCCTTCCTCGCTGAGCTGGCGCGCCAGAGCCGTGCCGACCTTGCCGCCGCCCACCAGAATGATCTTCATAACAAGTCCTTTCTCCTTTGGCAACCCCTTTTTCCGGGGTATACAAGTACAGTGTAGTATACCATATCCCGATGCAAAGTTCTACCGTTTGCCCCGCAAATACAGCGAATTGCTTAAAAAGCGACAGTTCTTTTGTGCAAGATGGCCTATTCTCAGCGTGAAAGCGCACAAAAGGGACTGCCGCACAGCTTTGTGCAGCAGTCCCTTGGAGGTTTTATAAGATTCAGTACCGCTCTACGCCGTCCTTGGTGACAAGGGCATACACCAGCGGAGCTTCCTCCGGCTTTTCCGCGCCGTACACAAGGCCGCTGCGGTACTCGGCGGCAGCGGCTTCAAACTTGTCCGCTGCGCCGTAGAAGGTGGCAAGGCTCTCGCCCTTATGCACATAGTCGCCGCGCTTTTTGTGCAGGGTGATACCGGCGGCAAAATCCAGCGGGTCGCCTTTTTTCTGGCGGCCTGCGCCCAACAGCACACTGGCAGAACCGATCTTTTCGGCATCGTTGGCCACGATGTAGCCGTCCTGTTCAGCCAGCAGTTCATAGCTGGCGGCGGGCTGTGCAAACAGGCTGTAATCGTCCAGCACCCGGATGTCGCCGCCCTGTGCGGCAAACATTTCCTTGCACTTTTCAAAGGCAGAGCCGTCCGCAATGACAGCCTCGGCCATAGCGCGGCAGTGGGCGGCATCGCCCTTGCCTGCCAGCACCAGCATATTGGCCGCCAATTGCAGGCACACCTCGGTCAGGTCTGCCGGGCCGTGGCCCTTGAGCACGTCCATGCTCTCCATCACTTCCAGACTGTTGCCGATGTTGTGCCCCAGCGGGGTGTCCATATCGGTGATCATGGCAGCTACCCGGCGGCCGTGGTGGGTACCGATGGCAACCATCAGCTGCGCCAGCTCAATGCTCTGGTCAACAGTTTTCATAAAAGCACCGGTGCCGGTGGTGACGTCCAACAGAATGGCGTCCGAACCGGAGGCCAGCTTTTTGGACATGATGCTGGACGCAATCAACGGGATGCAGCTGACAGTAGCGGTAACGTCCCGCAGGGCGTACATTTTTTTATCCGCCACGGCGATCCCCTCGCTCTGGCCGATGACCGACAGACCGATCTGGTTCACCTGTGCAAAAAATTCCTCCTGCGAGAGGGCGGTCTTTGTGCCGGGCACGCTCTCCATCTTGTCGATGGTGCCGCCGGTGTGGCCGAGACCCCGGCCGCTCATTTTGGCGATCTTCACCCCGCAGGCTGCCACGATGGGCGCGATGACCAGCGTGGTCTTATCGCCTACGCCGCCGGTGGAGTGCTTGTCCACCTTGATGCCCGGAATGGGCGAAAGATCTACCATCACGCCGCTGTGCGCCATCACATCGGTCAGCTCAGCGGTCTCCTCATTGGTCATGCCGCGCAGATACACCGCCATCATCCATGCAGCCATCTGGTAGTCGGTCACATCTCCGCAGACAAAGCCGTTGACAATAGCTTCCAGCTCTTCCCGGGTGTGGGTGCCGCCATCCCGCTTTTTTGCGATCAGATCATAAATACGCATTGTTTCACGCTCCTGTTCTTACTGTTTTTGGGGGCGTTTTATGCCCGGATCTCCTGCCATACGCTCTTGCCGTCCAGCGTGGAGGCGTCCACTTCCAGATACTCGCAGATGGTCTGGGCAATGGTGCCGAAGCACAGCTTGGTGCCCAGATCCATACCCGCCTTTACGCCCTTGCCGCAGACCAGATACGGCACATACTCGCGGGTATGGTCGGTGGTCTTGGTGTAGGAGGGGTCGCAGCCGTGGTCGGCGGTGATCATAAGCAGATCACCCTCCCGCATCCCCGGCAGGAAGTCGGCCAGAAAACGGTCGAACTCGGTGGCGGCGGCAGCGTAGCCTGCCACGTCGCGGCGGTGGCCGTAGAGCATATCAAAATCCACCAGATTCACGAAAGCCAGACCCTCAAAATCCCGAGTCTGCAAAGCCTTGGTAAAGGCGATGCCATTGGTGTTGCCGGTGGTCTTGATCTTTTCGGTCACACCCTCGCCGTCAAAAATATCGTAGATCTTGCCCACAGCGATCACGTCCTTACCGGCGTCTTTCAGCAGATCCAGCATGGTGGCGCGGGGCGGCTTCAGGCTCAGGTCGTGGCGGTTGGTGGTGCGGTAAAAGGTGTCGGCACTGTTGCCAAGGAAGGGGCGGGCGATCACACGACCCACGCCGTATTTGCCTTTGAGCATTTCCCGGGCAATCTCGCAGTAGCGGTACAGCTCCTGCACCGGCACAAGCTCCTCGTTGGCGGCCACCTGAAAAACGCTGTCGGCGCTGGTATAGACGATGAGGGCGTTTTCCCGCATGGCCTGCTCGCCGTAGTCCTTCAGCACCTGCGTGCCGGAATAGGGCTTGTTGCACAGTACCTTGTGGCCGGTCTTTTGCTCATACTCCCGGATCAGCTCCTCCGGGAAGCCCTCGGGGAAGGTGGGCAGCGGCTCCGGGCTGACTACACCGGCGATCTCCCAGTGGCCGATGGTTGTATCCTTGCCCATGCTCTGCTCCTGCAGGCGGGCAAAGGCAGCCGCCGGGGCATCCGTTTTCTCCCCTGCGGTCACGCCGTCAATGTTGAACAAGCCCAGCTTGCGCAGATTGGGGCAATTGAAATTGGGGTGGTTCGCAATGGCACCCAAGGTGTTGGTGCCTGCATCGCCAAAGGCAGCGGCGTCCGGCTCTGCGCCGATGCCAAAGCTGTCCAGCACGATCAGAAAAACGCGTTTTTCCATAATGGTCACTCCATTTCTCCGGGGCGCACCCCGGAACAGTACTACTTTATTACCCTTATTATAAGCAAAAAGCCCTTCGGATGCAAGAGGAAGCAGCCTTGTGTGGTCTTATCAGTTTTTGCGTTTTGCAGCAGTTTTCCCCTGTCAGACAGCACGCAGAAAGCCGCGGCACATCGTTAAAAGTTTTACAATCGTTCCCACAGACAGAAACAAATGCAAAAACTTGTATTCAAGCAAAAATTCCTCTTGCTCTCTTGCGCCGGAATGATTATAATAATAGGTGGTAGAGTTTTGGGTTTTCCCACTCTGCCATACAAACCAACCCGCTGTACCGAGAGCTTTTGCTCCCATTGGTCATACACAGCAGCCTGCAGGGATGCTGTGCCGGATATAGGTAAGAGAGAGTTGACGGAGGTATATTGCATGAGAAAGACGAAAATTATTTGCACCCTTGGCCCTTCCACCGATAAGGAAGGGGTGCTGCGCGATCTGATCGCCAACGGCATGAACGTGGCCCGCTTCAATTTTTCCCACGGTTCCCACGAGGAGCATCTGGGTCGCCTTGAAAAGCTGAAGGCTCTGCGCGAGGAGCTGGGTAAGCCCGTGGCTGCACTGCTGGACACCAAGGGCCCCGAGATCCGCCTGAAGGACTTCAAGAACGGCGTTGAGAATCTGGTTGCCGGCCAGACCTTTACCCTGACCACCCGCGATGTGGAGGGCACCAACGAGATCTGCTCCATCACCTACAAGGATCTGCCCATGGACGTGGAGCCGAACGGCACCATCATGCTGGACGACGGCCTGATCAAGCTGCAGATCCAGACCGTGAACGATACTGACATCGTCTGCACCGTACTGAATAGCGGCAAGATCAAGAACAAGAAGGGCGTCAACGTGCCCGGCGTGCACCTGTCTATGCCGTATATGAGCCAGCGCGATAAGGACGATATCATCTTCGGCATCCAGCAGGGTTACGATTTCATCGCTGCCTCCTTTGTGCGCACCGCACAGGACGTGTACGATATCCGCAACCTGCTGAACCAGTACGATTCCAACATCCGCATCATTGCAAAGATCGAGAACCGCGAGGGCGTGAACAATATCGACAGCATTCTGGCTGCTGCCGACGCCGTGATGGTCGCCCGTGGCGATCTGGGCGTGGAGATCGACTTCACCGAGCTGCCCGGCATCCAGAAGACCATTATCGACCGCTCCTTCTCCTTTGGCAAGCCCATCGTCACCGCTACCCAGATGCTGGACAGCATGATAGTAAACCCCCGCCCCACCCGCGCCGAGATCTCGGACGTGGCAAACGCCATCTACGACGGCACCTCTGCCATTATGCTGTCCGGTGAGACCGCTGCCGGTGCCTACCCCGTGGAGGCACTCAAGACCATGTCTGCCATTGCAGAGCGCACCGAGCAGGAGGGCTTCCATCTGCGCGGCCGCACGATGGATTCCAACCCCGGCAAGATCAGCGTCTCTGACGCTACCGCCCATGCCGCCTGCCTGACCGCACGGGATGTGAACGCCGCCGCCATCGTTACCGTGTCCGAGTCCGGCACCACCGCCCGCCTGCTGAGCAAATACCGCCCGCAGCAGCCCATCATTGCCTGCGTCATGCGCGAGCAGGTGCAGCGTCAGCTGTCCCTGAGCTGGGGTATCACCCCGCTGATGATGTCTCTGGCACACAGCACCGATGAGCTGATCGAGATGTCTACCGCTCTGGCCAAGGAGAACGGCTACCTGCACAACGGCGAGCTGGCTGTTGTGACCGCAGGCGTGCCCGTGGGCGTTTCCGGCACCACCAACATGATCAAGATCCACATGGTAGGCAACTGTCTGGCTACCGGCGTGGGTGTCGGCCCCGAGAACAACGATGTTGCCAGCGGCAAGGCCTGCGTCTGCCGCACCATGGACGAGGTGCGCGCCAAGTTCAAGCCCGGCATGGTGCTGGTGGTGCCCTCCACCAGCAACGAGATGCTGAGCTTTGTACGCGATGCTGCCGCTCTGGTGGTAGAGGAGCCCGGCCTGAACAGCCACGCCGCTATTGCCGGCAAGGCACTGCTGAAGCCCACCGTTGTGGGTGCCGCCGGTGCTACCAGCCACATCCGCGATGGTCTGATGGTGGCTGTGGACTGCGCACACGGCAGTGTGCAGCGCCTGCAGGGCTAAGACATAAAAGGAGAACCGTAGTATGGAACGTATCGCAAGCTTTTGCGTGGATCACACCCGGCTGGAGCGCGGGATGTATCTGAGCCGTCAGGACGGCGATGTGCTCACCTGGGACATCCGCATGAAAAAGCCCAATCAGGGCGATTACCTGACCACCGCCGCTGCCCACACGCTGGAGCACCTGTTTGCAACCTACGCGCGCAACAGCGCCGTGAAGGACGGGGTGATCTATGTTGGCCCCATGGGCTGCCGCACCGGTTTTTACCTGCTGACCCGGGGTCTGACCCCGGCGCAGGCATTGCAGCTGACGGTGGACGCCTACCGCTTTATGGCCGATTTTGAGGGCGCCGTGCCCGGTGCCAGCGAGGTGGAGTGCGGCAACTACCGCGATATGGATCTGCCCGCTGCCAAGGCCGAGGCCGCTGCTATGCTACCTGTGCTGGAAGCGTTGACCGCAGAGGATCTGCACTACTGATCTATGAACCAAAAGGAGCACCGCACAGTTTTTTGTGCGGTGCTCCTTTTCATTGCAAAACAATTTTGAATGGCCTCCGCTTCCGCTCTGGCCATGTCAATAGGAATTTTATTATTAAAGAACAATCCCGGAAAGTCTGCGGACTTTCCGGGATTGAATTTTCACAGGAAAAGGGTTTCAATTGGAAATGGCCTCTATATCTAAAACGATCAAATCAGCCCCAAGGCTGCAAACTCCTTAGCAATGCCGTCCTCATACACCGAGGGAGCAATACGGTTGCAGCGCTGCTTCAGGCTTGCAGAGCCGTTGGCCATACAGACGCTGATGCCAACCACATCGGTCATTTGCAGATCGTTGTCGCTGTCGCCAAAGCCGATGCTGTCCTGCAGGGACACGCCCAAATAGTCGCAAACGGCCTTGATGCCGCGTCCTTTGTCAAATTTACGGTTGATAAGCTCGCCGTTCACATAGCCGCCGTCCAGACCGTCCAGCTTGCTCTCGCAGAACACAAAGCGATCCTCGTACAGGCGCTTGGCCTCGTCCAAGTCCTCGCTGCGCTCCGCAATATACACGATCTTATACAGCGGTTCACCCTTGTAATCAGCCAGTGGACTGATGGTCATGCCGTCCTCCATGGCCTTGCGCCAGCGGGCGGCCTCGCTGTTCAGAGGGCCTGCATCCCGGTGGGTGAAGCTCCAGCGCTCGATCATCTTCAGGCTGCCGTAGGTGGCGTCCTGCGCTTCCAGCGTGCACTCTACACCGTGGCGCTCCATGGCGCTGCGCACACCCTCTGCCAGCTGCGGCTCCATAGGCAGGTCTACCAGCACCTTGTCCCCGCAAAATACATAACCGCCGGCACTGCATACCGCGCCATCAAAGCCGTAGTGCAGCAGCGGCTGGGTCATGCGCAGGTTGCGCCCGGTGCACAGAAACAGTTTATGGCCGTTGGCACGCGCCTTGCGCAGCGCTTCCACCGTGCTTTGGGGGATCAGCATCTCGCCCGGGGGCAACAGAGTGCCATCGATATCTAAAAAGATCAGTTTTTGTTTCATTTGTTCCTCTTTTTTACAGCGAGCCGCGCTCTACCAGCGTATAGCCCAGCGTGGTCTGGCGCACCGGCGCAGCGTCCGGCCCGGTATGCTCCAGGCTTTGCAGCAGCATCCGGGCGGCCTCCTGCCCTACCTGCTTTTGGTAGAAGCGGATGGTGGTCAAGCCGGGCTGCACTACCTTGCTCGCCCAGTTATCTCCGATGCCTGCAAGGCCGACATCCTCCCCTACCCTGCGTCCGGCAGCGCGCAGCACCTGCAAAGCGCCAAAGGCCACGGTGTCGGTCACGCAGATCACACCGTCCAGCTGCGGGCAGCGCGCCAACAGCTCCTCCATGCAGCGTTGTCCTTCTTCCATGGAAAAGACAGCGCAGCAGGCGCGGGGCAGACCATCTGCATTTAGCCCCACCTCTCGCAGCGCATCCTGCACACCCTGACGGCGGGCCGCGCCGGTGGCAGCGTCCTGCTCGTTGCCGCCGATGTACACGATATTTTTGCGGCCATGCTCCAGCATCTTCCGGGTCAGGTCGCGGGCGGCAGAGCGGTCGTCGTTATAAACGCAGGGCAGGTCTGCAAAACGCTGCCCTGTTACTACCACGGGCACACGGCAGTCCTTCAGCGCCTTGCACAGCTGCGGGCTGGAATCGTAGCCCAGCAGAATGATCCCGGCCACGTGGTTGCGCTGCAATGCCGTAAGATATTCCAGCTCCATCTGCTCGTCCAGCTCGGTGTCAGCCAGCAGCATCAGGTAGCGGCTTGCGCCCAGCTCGGTTGCAATGCCGCTGGTGATCTGCCCCACCGACTGGGAGCTGATGCTGGGCACAATGACCCCCACCTGACGCACCTTGCCGGTGCGCAGGGTCTGGGCGGCAGTGTCCGGGCTGTAACCGGTCTGCTCCACTACGGCTTGTATCACGGCACGCTTCTGCTCGCTGAGAGGGCCGCCGTTCAAATAGCGGCTGACCGCAGCACTGGAAACGCCTGCCAGCTTTGCAATATCACTGATGGTCATGGGTTTTTCTCCGTTCCCTCTCCGGCGGTAATGTGTAAACGTTTTCATGTTTATTATAAATCCGTTTCATATTTCCCGCAAGAGGTGCAATGACCGTTTTTCTGTGGGGCTATCCGCTACTTTTTTGGTTGTTTTGTACAACGCAGCCGTTTTCGCTTTCCAATTTACCTCCAGATTTGCAAAAAAACGTTGCGTTTACAGCAAACCCATGCTGATGGCGCGTGCGATAAGCCCCAGCACCAGCACCGCCAGAATAATGCCCAGCGCTGCCTTGCTCTCGCCGCCGGTCTGCTGCTTTTTGCTGCGGGATGCCGTGCTGCGGCTCTGCTTTGTACCGGTGCTGCGGCTGCGGGCGGCAGTGTTTTTAGTGCTGCGGGTCTGCTGTGCGCTGCGGGGCTTGCTGCGGGCAGCAGCTTTCCCCTGCTGTGTGTTCTGCGGGCTGCTCTGGCGCGCTTTAAGGGGTTTGCCCTCGCTGCACCGGTTCAGGTAGTCCTCTGCCTCGCGGTAATACTGCGCCAGCTCGTTCTCCTTAAAGGCGGTACCGGCGTAGCCCTCTTCCAGCGCCTCGATGGCTTCGTTGAACAGCAGCGCCGCCTGTGCGCCGTCTGCTGCAACTGCCGCGTGAGCAGCTTCGTTGCGGGCGGTGCGGATGGCGTTGCAGGCATGGCGGGCGGCAGAGGGGTGCGCCGTGTTGCCCAGCAAGTCCAGCGGGCGGGCAGCATCGGTCTCCGGGTCCAGCAGCACCCGCATACACAGGGTAGTGTCCAGCTGCTGCCAGCTGGTCTTGCCGGTAAGATCCGGCATACGGTCATAATAATCCGGGCTTTCCTGCTTGCGGGCGGCAATATGCTCCAGCAGCGCGTCCAGACTGTGCGCCCCGGGCTTGCGCTCCCAGTGCCAGCGCAGCAGGCGGCGGCTGATCTCATCGCAGGCGGTCTTGATTTCAAAAGCCACCTGTAAAGCTTGTTCCGGCATGGCATTTCCTTTCTGTGCAATGCACACAAAAGGCGGAGAAGGCACGCTGCCCCCTCCGCCGGGATGAATCTTATTTTACAGCACGAACTGGTAGTACACAAAGCCGCACAACGCAATGGCTGCGCACAGGATAGCCGTAATGGGCGGCACCCAGCGGATCAGCGCTTCTGCCACGCTGTCCCGGCTGTCCTCGTACTCCTCGTCATCGTCCTCCACAGGCGCGGGCTGACGCACCGGAGCCGGTGCCGGACGGCGGGCAGCGGCGGGCATCACGCGGGTGCCCTCGTCTGCCGCAGCAACGTCGGAAATCGATGCGCGGGCAGCGGCGTCCAGCACACGGGTAGGCTCCGAGATGGGCTGGACGGGGGCAGCCTTCGGCTGGTAAGCCGCTGCGCCCATGACCCGGGTGGGCTCCTCTACGGGCGCTGCCGGGGCGGTAGGGGCTACACCGACGATGCGGGTAGGCTCCTCCACTGCAGCGGACGCTGCGGGCGCCGCCGGGGCGCTGAGGGGCATTTCCATCTCGTCTGCCGGGGCGGCGGGCTGCAACAGGGTGTTCAGCGCGTTCTGCAGCAGAATGCGGTCACAGCCACACTCCGAGCAGTAAACGGTGTTCTCCTCAGTGGGATGGAAGGCACCGCAGGCGCAGTACCAGCCGTTTTCAAACACCTGCGGCTGATACTTGAGCCCGGTGCGGTTCATGCGGGCTTCCAGCGTCTTTTGCAGCTCTGGAGCCAGACGGCGGGGTGCGGGCAGACGCACACGCTTGATACCGTCCAGATGCACCACACGCTTGCCGTTGTACACATTGCACAGCGAAACATCCACGCTGGTGATGGCCTTTGCCGTGATGAACACGGCATCGTCCTGCCCGAACAGCTCGCCGGGCTTTACCTGAAGATCCCGATACTCGAACTTATCCTCGCACAGGATCACACCGTCCACGCCTTTGCATTTGAAGTGGATCTCCAGTGCGGTCAGGGTCACGCGGGAAATATTCTTGAAGGTCAGGCAGACAGCGTGCTCGCCGCTGACGTCCCCCTTGAGCAGCTCCACGCAGACGAACTGCACCGGGCTGCCGGGGGTATAGTAGTTTGCGCGGGTCTGGGCGACCGGGTTAAAATTTTCCTCCACGATGTTCGCTCCTTTTCTTAAAAAAGCTTAGTCCTGCTGCTCCGGGGCGTCTGGCTGCGGCGCTTCCGGCTGGGCAGACTCGGCCTGCTCGGCGGGTTCGGCGCGCTCAGCAGTTTCCGCAGGCTCTGCGGGCTGCACCGGGGCAGGCTGCACGGTCTGGTCGGGCTGCGCCTGCTCAGGCTTTGCATCCTCGCAGGGGGGCAGAGTGCCGCCGGCCATAATGGTGTTGAACTGCTCCTCGTTGAGCTTTTCGCGCTCCATCAGAGCCTTGGCCAGCGCATGGAGCTGGTCGATGTGCTCGGTCAGGGTGCGGCGGCAGGTCTCGTAGGCCTCGTCGATGATATCCCGCATCTCGCCGTCGATCTCGGCAGCGGTGGTCTCGCTGTAGCCCT
>OMBM01000862.1_pt1 | contig 13240 bp, 10 predicted proteins | sample 1644861 | NCBI WGS metagenome assembly OMBM01 (sample SAMEA103958165, study PRJEB25191) | human gut metagenome | biome: human-associated habitat [ENVO:00009003]; feature: intestine environment [ENVO:2100002]; material: feces | place: Germany | collected 2013/2015 | reverse complement strand
GCGGCATCGCCGCCTGCCGCGTCTGCCTGCGGAAAAAGAGAAGCTTGCGCAGAGCCTGCATGGCGGCGCTGTCCGTGCTGGCGGCAGAGGTCTCATCGGACTTCTTGCTCAGATCAGCGCACATCTTCCGGATCTTATTGCGATCGAAATTGATGGTGGTCACACGCTTGACATCGCAGCGGTAGGAGACCTGATTTCCCTCGTTGTTGAACCGATAGCCGACTCCCCCGTTAGAGATCAAAACCTCGCCATTGCGCAGGCCGGCCATGTGACGGAGCAGAGTGGCAATCTCCTGGCGCTTCCCATTGAGGCTCACTTCACCATCCAGGCCAGCGCCAAGAGGAAGAGATCCCTTCGCCTGATGGATTGCGGCGCTCAACTTTTCCCGCTCGTCCAGGAGGAACAGCAGGAACTCTGCCATCTCGGTGATATTCTCGCTATACTCGGTGGAAGGAGCCTCCATAGTGACCTCATCCTCCGCCTCTGCCATGACCTTGTGGCGGAGATAGGTGTTCTGCACCTTGGTAATGTTGCCATTGTTGCCGAGGATGCTCTGCGCATCGGCCATCATGGACTGCAGCTTATTCTGAAAGCGGAAAGCTTCTTTGAGATTCATATCGCTCACTCCTTGTTCTTGTCGTTGATATCATGATAACCCTGTTTTTTGAAGTTGTCATTGAACTGCTGGTTTAATAGCAACAAAAACAGAACGAGAGGGTCAAAGCCTCTCGTTCCAATATGCGGGACTATTTTCCAAGCACGATCGTTGCTTCCCCGTTGGGAGAGATATCAACATGCATGGTTTTAATGTACTTGTCATAAAATTGGTTCTTCTCTGCGGTCGTCATGTCAGCTCTGGTCGCCCTACAGGCCTCATCCAGAATATCTCGAACATTAAGGTGAAATGCCTGGTCGAGTTTCTGGCGAACCTCGCGAAGTACTGCCGCAACCTTGATATCATTACTGTTACCAGTACAAAAATCGTCGATATAGCAATAAGAAATGCCGGCATTGATCAACGCATTTTTGATGGTCGGACTGCATTTCTCGCTTTCTACCATCACGAAGAACCGAACCTCCGGCATTGCCGAAATCAGCCCCCAATAGTCGGAGTCGCTGGATACAAGAATGAACGAGTCCACATTGTTCTGATAATACTCACGGCAGGTCCCGGTGGTCAAACGGATGTCAACAAGTGACTTGTTTTCTTTGATGCGTTCGATCAGGACATGCTCAATTGGAATTTGGGTGAAGCGCTCCAAAATCTTCCACGCCGATGTGGTATGAATATCATCATAGAGGATGATTTTACAAATCTTATTGAGTAGTGCTTCCTGATTAAGATTGTTCAAGGTTGCGTACAGTTTGTAGGGATCGGAGTTTTCACAATCCACCACAACGACGACGCGCTCACTCTTGTCCAGGAACTTGTATATACCAGCCTTTGTGAGGTTACCGGCATCAGACACTTTGCTCAAGTCTGTGAAATAATCCTCATTGGCTTCATATAGAAGCGAAACAAACTTCTTGTCATTGTAGAGGATGTTGCCAGAGTCCATGTAGGACCAATTGATATAGACTTGGTACGGGTACTTATTTTTGTTGGCGTAATAATCTGCCGCTGCTGCCTTGATGCCCTTCTTGTTGAGGCCATCCGGCATGAGGAAGAGCTTCCGGACATATTCCCACTTCAGCCATAATGGAAACAGCGACTTGCAGTTGTTAATGCGGTTGCTGATATGCTTATTGATATCTACAATATACTGGGCAGGCAAAGCTCTGGATCTAACAATCGTAATACCATCCTGCAAGAGTTCGTTCAGGCTATCCTGCGGAACATACTCTGGAAGCGAGTGGAGATTGCACATATCGAAACGCATACGGTTATTGATGGCTTTAAAATTGAGTTCCAAAGCCGTTCGAATCATGCAGAGGTTGCGCACGATGCGGGCATTCTTGTCTGCGTGTAATTTCTCATACCATTCCATCTTTGGTGGTTCATATTCGTTTTCAAAAATGCGCTTTTGGACTCCGATTAAATAAGCCACCTTCGAAACAACAGTATAAGTACTGTTCTCATAGTCGGTATATGCTTTTCTCGGGTTCCGAGTCGCTGTATCATCGTATGCCTGGTTATTCATAAAAGCCCCCTATTCCACGGGTCACGGTACAGCTAAATACTGCAAAAACTGATGTTTTCTTGCGCTTAGAATACCATATTCAAGGGCTTCTGTCCATTGGTGCCGACAATTAACTGACCGAGATATTGGTCTGTCCTTCGTTCTCCCACTCAAAGAGTTCAGGCAGGGCTCGTGGCGCATAATCGCGAGAGCGAGTGCCCACAATGCGAGCTGATGGATTGTTCTCCACAAACCGCTCAGGGCGCTGCTCTAAGATGAAATCGATCCAAGCGATTGCATTCTTGCACTTGCGCCGGCGCACACGGGCATCGTGCAGAAGTTTATAGAGTTGGTATCCATGTGAGGCATCCAGGTTATAGAACTCCGCTGCGTGCTCGATGTCTTCAATCTCCAGCTCCGCCTTCCGCTGGCCGGTCACCAGTGTTTCTCTCTGGCATTGGATGGTGTGAATGAAATCGCTGAAATTCTTCAGCCGTGTCAGGTAGAATTCAGGCGTCAGTAGCTCCAGTTGCAGATCAGGATTTTCGGGATTGGGGTTTGAGATGAAGATGACCTTATACTTCAGGTTTTTCATCGCCTTTGGCAGCAAAGAGCAGTATTTCTCTGCCGTCTTCTTATTGTTGAATGTATGCGCACGATCGATATAGGCCGTGGTGATCATCTGATTGTTGCCGATAATCTCCACATAGCTTTTTCCATTGCTGATAATCCAGGGCATATTTGATCCTCCTTCGTCCGAATAGAAATAGTGGGCGCACATGATGGAAATGCCAGTTCTGGGTGTTTGGTTGAACATGTCCACCTATGCAATATTGATATAGAGCCATCAGGTGGTTCTAAGGGCGCGTAGGAGTTGTGCACGAGCCACCTGCGCGGTCTGCTGTTTCACTCCAGCTTTCAAGTATTCAATGGCATCATTCCACTAAAAAAGTGTGTATTCTGCGGCATCAAAAGTCTCAAGAAATGCGGCTAAACGGGATCGACCGTCAGTGGACAGGAACCGCAGGTAAGAGAGGTATTGTACTTTCATGAAGGTTGCTGCTTCATCAAGTAGACATGGAGTGTGATTGATCATATCGGAGTTCCTCTTGCAGATACAACGAGGTCGCACCCTCTTTCTTTTCATTTGTGCCATATAGTTGGGAGGCATCGAAGTGATCGCAGCGAAACATCGTACCATCGGACATATAGATTTCCGCTCTGCCATCGGATTCCATCTCCACACGGATAATGTAGCTGGTGTTGACAATCGCGATACCGAGGTTGATAAATCTACCCATGTTTGACATTCCTCCACTTGTTTTGGAATAGAAGGCCGCTGCCGGAGCAGCGGCCTTCGTTATTTACTTGGTTGGAACGAATCCGGTAAAACCGGTATGGCCTTTATTGGCGATTCGCTCGATGTCTTTGTCTGTTGCAAAGACGAAAGGCTCAATTTTGCCGTCAGACATCAGCATCACAAAAGCGCAGGGGCAGATTTCGCTGTCGCCATCATCATCAAGATAGACAGCGCTGACGCCCTGGCAAGGGATAATGGAACGAATGGAGTTGTAGTCATTGACTTCGTCGTGAAGGTCGATCTCACTGTGGAAGTGCTGACCATCTTTGGTGAGGATGATGCATCCGCCATCTTCCTTGGGAATGATGCGGGCGATCATGTCGCTGTTCAGCAGCTCGCCTTTGGTACCAATAGGTAAAAACTTGCTCATGATAATACTCTCCTCATGTTCAAAAGATCAGCCCCGAAGCGTGAGCTCCGGGGCTGGCGGGGGTTATAGGAAACGACCTCTCTCGAGATCAATATCCGGTCTTGGGAAGCGGGTTGTTGTTGAAGCGACAGACGGTGGTGACCCAGGTGGCCTTGGCCGTCTGCCACTCGTTGAGGTACTGACCACCCACATCAGCTCTGTTGGTGATTTGGTAGCCGTTGCTCACGGTGCCAAGCACCTGCACACGCATGGTGGGCTTCACCACGGACGCAAAGCCGCTGGGCACGGTGCCGAACTCGAACCGGACATCCGTGACATACTCGCCCTGAGCAAGGCCGAGGGTTGCTGCATTGAGGCTCAGAGAGTAGTTGTTGGAGGTCAGCAGGTTGCTGGACAGAGTCCGGTAATCGCTCAGATTGGTCTTGAAGGTGACCTTGTAATAAAGCCTCGCATTGTAGGTACCGGTGGTCACGCTGATTGCGCGTGTGGCATCGGTCGGAATACGGTCATGCCAGAAGAAACTGTTCAGCGCAACATTGGAGGTGTTGCCGATACCGGAGAAGTCATAGCTCATGACCTGTCCGGGCTGTACCTCGCGGTTGCCGGTCTTCTTAATGGTCACGCCGAGATTGGCGGACTTGTTGTAGGCGGAGAGTTTGATGATCTGGTTTGGATACTCGATCTCGGCCTCCATCTTCTCACTGCTGAGCTGATAGTACTTGGGTGCGGACACCTCCGTAACAAAGTAGCGGCCCAGAGGCAGAGGATCGGAAGCGGCGACGCCGCGTGCATCGGTCACAATATAGCCCACGACCTTACCGGAACGGGCCTGCGTGATCTCAAACACCGCGCCTTCCAGAGCAGAGCCGGCGCGCTGGCCAGTGACGAGGTTATCGTCAGCACTATACTTGCGGACCTGGATCTGACCGGTTACAGCGCTGTTCTCCCATTCGATCTGCGCGCACTTACCCGCCTCAACATAGACGGTTTTGTACTGCTCATCGCGGATGTAGCCCTCGGCCGCCTCCAGTTCACGGATATAGTACTTGCCGGGAGTCAGTTCGTCATCAATGTAGATGTAGCCATCCTGATCCGTCGCATACTCGCCAATGGGATTCTTGCCTGCATCGTACAGGACGAACTTGACACCATAGATACCCTCGCCGGTAGCCGCATCGACCTTATGGATCATAATCGACGCCATGCGCTGATTGGTGATCTCCACCGTGGTGGTCTCACCGTCCTTGACGCAGACATTGACGGGCGTGGCATCCAGCTCGTAGCCCTCGGCTGCCTTCAGCTCGGTGATGGTATACCATCCATTCTCCGCATTGGGGATGCTGATGACACCGTTGCGGTCAGTCGTGTAGGTGCCAAGGATCTCGCCGTTGATCTTCCGAACCTCGAATTTGACACCCTTGATGCGTGCGCCGGTATCCTCATCAGATTTGATGATCTGGAGACCACCAGCAGGTCTGTTATAGAAGGTCAGCGTCTGAAGATCATCGGGATCGATTACGACGGTCTGGGATCTGGTCTCTTCATCGATCACATAGCCGGAGATGGTCTTCGTCTCTGTGACGACCAGCGTGCCAACGATGCCGCTGATCAAGATCTCACCGTTTTCGTCCGTCCGATAGATCCCGTTGGAAGACAGCTTGCCACCTTCATCAGGCACATAGCTGCCATCGGCGTAAGCCACACGGAACTCAACGCCTGCCAGAGGCTTGCGAGTAACACTGTCCAGTTTCACAATGCGCAGGCCGCCGAGAGGCTGATTGCGGAACTCCACCGTCACGACCTCGTGGGAGCGCACTTTGACGGTCTGTGGCGTGTCGTCCAGGACATAGCCGGATTTTGCACGCACTTCCTTGATGACCAGTGTAGTGTTGGGATCAAGGCCATCGATCAGAATGGTGCCGACGCTATCGGTTACATACTTACCGTTTCTGTTGCCCACGACGGTGCCGTTGGACTCTGTGACCATGAATTCCACATCGGACAGAGGCTCGCGGGTAATTGCATCAATCTTTTTAATCAGGACACTACCCTTGGCCTCATTCCCGAAGGTGACGGTGATGACATCCTGTTCGTTGCCACTCAAATATACCGTCTGAATATCGTTTTCGCTCAGCACATAGCCGTCTGGTGCGGAGATCTCCTCAATGACATAGGTGCCAGCCTTCAGACCTGTGAGGATGAAAGTGCCGTTGGAAGAAGTCTGACGCTCAGCGATGACTGTGCCTCCAGTACCGGAGGTGCCGCCAAGGAACCGCACGCGGAACCATGCACCCTGAAGAGGATCACCGGTGCTGGAGTCTACCTTCTTGACGATGATGGCGCTCAGGGGGGTGTTCTCAAAAGTGACGACCTTGCCGCGCCCCGCTTCCACATAGACCTGCTGGGAAGTGGGATCTTTGATGGAATAGCCCGCAGCAGGCTCCAGCTCGGTGATGGTGTACCAGCCGTCATCCAGCTTATCGATGAAGAACTGACCGTTCTCATCCGAGTAGTAGGTACCAAGATCACGAATCTCACCGGTAGAGGTCTTATCGGAACGGAAAGTAACATTGAACTTCGCACCCTTAATGGGATCGCCGGTAATGCTGTCGATCTTATTGACTGTCAGGGTGGGCTTGGGATAGTTCTGGAACTGGACGGTGCCAGTCCTGTTGGGAAACAGCGTGATCATCTGATGTGCTTCGTTGAGCAGATAGCCATCGGGTACTGACTGCTCCCAGATCTCATAGACACCGGGCATCAGCTTTTCCAGATAGCAGCGGCCATTCTCGTCAGAGGTCACGGTGGTCAGTGTGGAAGAATCCACACGCTTGACGGTAAAGGTCACACCGGCGACAGGCTTTCCAGTAATGGCATCAGTTTTTAGAATCTCCAAATTGGGCATCCGATCATTGGAAACGACCAGTTCGCTGTTCTGACCGGGGAACAGCTCCACATGATACTCACGGGAGTCCTTCACATATCCTTCCGGAGCATCCATCTCCACCACGGAGTAAATGCCGGGTTCCAGATCGGAGATGTTGATTTCGCCCTTGGTGTCAGTTACGCGATCCAGGTAATGCGAGCCGTCCTCAATCCGCGCAATTCTGAAGGTCGCACCAGCGAGGCCGAGGCCTCTGTAGCTATCCAGCTTCACCAGACGGAAGCTGGGCTTCTGGGTGTTGGTGAACACGAACTGGGCATTTTCGTTACCGTTAATCTGGATGACACGAGTGGCGTCATCAATCAGGTAGCCATCCGGCGCGGCCTGCTCCGTCACCTTGTAGGCACCAGGCTCCAGATCGGTCAGGTCGATCTCGCCATTTGCGTCGGTGGTGTACTCCTTGGAGAAGGTGCCACCGACAAGCTCAATACGGAACCGTGCGTTGGGCAGAGGCTCCAAGGTGGTGCTGTCCAGCTTTACAAGATGGATACCCGGCTTCTGATCATTGAAGAAGATCAACTCCAGAATGCCATCGGAGCCTTCCAGCTCAATCTGCTGAGGTGTGGAATTGATGATGTGAGAGGAGTCGGTAGCGGCTTCCTTTACAAGGTAGGTGCCGGGTTCCAGATCGGTTAACAGGATCTCGCCGAATTCATCAGTCTGGAAGGTGCCCAGAGACTGTGCATCTTTGGAAATTTCAAAGGAGATATTGGGCAGAGCCTCGTGAGTCTTAGAGTCATACTTGATCACACGCAGGCCGGGTTTCTCCTCGTTCACGATAGGAATTTCCACAGTGTCGCCGGAGATGACGGTTGCAGTATAGACTTCATCGGATTTGATATAGCCGGCAGGCGCTGCGATCTCCTGGATGCGATAAGCGCCAGGCTTGATCTCGGTGAAAACAGCAGTACCGGCATAATTGGTTTCTCCGGTATATACGGCACCGGACTCAATGTGCTCGATTCGAATCGCGGCACCGGGCAGCTGCATACCGGAGTCGGAGTACTTCTTCACCATTAGGTTGCCATACGGAGCATTTTCAAAAGTCACCGTAGCCTGCTTGCCGTACTCAACTTTGACATTCTGGGCGGGTTCCTCGCTAAGCAGGTAGCCATTAGGGGCTTCGCGCTCATAGACGGTGTAGTTGCCGGCCAGAGTAAGAGGAATAACGATTTGGCCCTTGGAGTTGGTGGCAAAGGTTCCGACCGATGCGCCTTCGGGATCAACCACTTCAAACATCGCGCCCTTCAGGGGGATGGTCGTGCCTTCCTCGTACTTGAGGATTTTCATGCTGGTCTCGGTGGGTTCCTCTTCAGGGGTGTCGGTGTAGTTGCTGTATGCCGTCAGAGCCAGAGGCGTGGTCGGATCGGTATCGCACATGTAATTTTGCAGGTTGCCATACTGGTCCTTCTCGGCGCACACAGCGTAGTAGATGGCGTACTTATAGACATTGGTACGAAAGCTCAGTTGGACGCTGCCGCTCTGTCCATCGACTGCGCTGGCAGGATACAGGACCTTGAACTGTCCGGCATATCCCTTTCCGGTGGCCTTGGTGGTGATGACATCAATTTCCTTGTTGTCCATATCAACGATCTTCGTGCCGGCAGGAACCGCAGAGGGATCGCTAAAGGCAACATTTACAGCATAGTTGCACACCCAGGTTTCAGAAGTGACCGTGAAGATCTGCTGGAGATATTCCTGACCATTGATGGTTGCAGGATAGGCGGTCTCCTGGTCGGCTTCCACCGTGACATTAGGAGAAAGGACAGTGCTCCATACGGTGCCGCGACGGTAGATATCCTTCACGGCTGCCAGCATCTTATTGGCACGCTCCAGCTCCACTCCGGTCAGATTGGGGTTGACCTTCATGTTGTTGATGTCCCAGTTGGGCAGCAAGTACGCCCAGAGCGCCATTTTGGTCGCATAGTATGCCTGATACTTATTCTCCAGATTGAGTTCGCTCAGACTGCGATGGGGATAGCCATTTGCAATGATGCCCATGACTTTGGGATCACTGCCGATTTCGTTGGCGAGGTACTTGATGCTCTCACCGGGAGCAACAGTCTGAGGTACACCCTTGATATTGGGGTTGACGCAGTACGCAGGGATTTCTTTCGTCTGACCGTTGCGATCCACATAGTTGTAGTAGGTATAGATCAGCTCACGCACTCTGCCGTTGATCGACAGGTAACTGAGCTTCTGCTCGCCGTTGTAGATGTTGACTTCTCCAAGCGCCTCTTCGACAGAACCGGCTGCCAGAGCTGTGCCTGGAAACATACCAAGCATCATGACAACTGCGAGAAGCATCGAAACAACTCGTTTTTTCATTTTGATTGACCTCCGTGCTTATTATCGTGAATGCATAAAGCATTCTTGGGTTGGATCGGTATGGAAAAAGGCAGTGTGCGTATTTCAGCACACTGCCTCCGCAGGGAACAATATTCAGTTTTCATTTTACGGAGATGTAATATTCCGTGTACTGGAAGGCTCCGTCACAATAGACATCCCATGCCTCAAAGGCGTACTCGCCGGGAGGGCAGGAATTGAAAAGTTCGACGATCTGGTCGGAACGCCAGGGCCAGAAGCTGTTGGCTGCCACGCTTTCGGGAATAGACAGCTTCACGGTCACAAGAGGGCTGCCATCCGCTCTGGTTACGGGCTTTCCGTTCTGCCAGGTCTGCGGATTGTCGCCGATGGCGTTATAGAGGGTGTACTGCATGCGACGGGTCTCAAAGAGGTTGCGCACGAACATGTACTCCTTACCACCGGAAGTGAAGTGGTTCGCCTCGGGTTCGGGCAGAGTCGGCTGATCCAGCAGGCTCCAGTCACAGGTGGGGTCCGGCAGGGTGTCAGTTTCCTGCGTAGCGAACATACTGTTCTGGTACTTGCTCACATCGGTGATCTCATACACATAGCCGTCGCTGCAGGGGATCTTGTCGCCCGCCTTGGGCTCGGGCATGACATCCGCCTGTGTGTAGTCAGCTTTCTTAGCTCCCACTGCCACGCTCTGCGTCTTCGCGGGAGCTGTGCCGGTATACGGCTTATCGCTCTCAATCTGGACACAGCCGTTGGTGCTGTCCCAATGAACATTGAAACCAACCGCCTTGCCGATATCGCGGAGCATCACATAGTTGTTGCCGTTGATAGCGTATGCGGTCATCTTCACTTCCTGACCATCGACAAAGAACCGATGGCTGCTCAGCTCAGCAACGACGCCGGCCGCATAGGCCACGGAGCCGCCAAAGAGCATGGTGCCGACCAGAAGACCGGCGATAAAGGATCCGATTCTCTTCATTTTCTTTCACCTCATCAAGTGTATTCCAGCCACTCTCTGCGGGGGAAAGGCGTAGGGATGAATTACTGATTGCAGTAGGCCTGGAGGCCACGCAGGAAGATGTCTTCCTTGGTTGCCCGCCTGTTCTTAACCAGATCTCTCATCTGGTCATAGGACTCGCGAGGCAGGCGCAGCCGAATGGCTACGCTGGACTCGGTGGGGATGGGCTTGGTACGACTCTCACGATTGCGGGGCTTATTGGTTTTCATAGTGTTCCTCCAGTTCATTTATCGAATCTCTACTGCCTGCACGCACAGACGCAGAGAGGGCTGGTTAGCGATACAAGTGATCAAGGTAATTCGGTTATCTCCCATCTCATTCAGGTACGAATAGTCGGTATAGGAGATGGACCCGACAAAAGTCACTTGGTAGGTCTTGGTGCCGATCGCGGTCTTGTACTCCACGATGTCACCGATCTTCACATTCTTCAGCTTAGCAAAATAGGCATGGCTGCCACGATTGTGGCCGAACAGACCAATGTTGCCGGTATAGATGCCAGACGAGGTATAGTGACCAGCTCCTTTGGACATTGAGCTGTCAGTAGCGCCTTCATACACCTTGCAGCTCAGGCTGACACGGTCGATCGAGACTTTGCCGATGCTGCCATCTTTCTGTTTCAGATCAGTAATGGTGACAGAAGGCTGATACGGAACTTCGATTAGGCTGCCACCAGAGATGATGCTGGAATTGCTGAAATCGGACTCCGGATATACAGTCGTTGCGGATCCACCGCTCAGGCCATACTGGATACCGCTGCTCAGATAGGGGTTATTGAGCGAGGTCTCCAGGAACTCCTGGCTTAGGCCGTACTGGATTTCTGGAATATCGTAGTCGATCTGGTTGCGGGCACCGTAGTTGTAGCCGGCATCATACAGATCCTCGTAGTTGGTGCTGCCGTAGTAGACGGGATTGGCCGAGGTTTCGAACGAGTAGTCTGCGGCACTGGCAGAGCTCGCCATGCCGAGGGCCATAGTCAACATGCAGCACAGGGTCAAAATGCGTTTGAGTTTCATACGGGTTCCTCCTCAGTATCGGGTTCACCTTCCTGAGTGCCGATATCGACCTTGAACCAGTACTGGCCATTGACCGTGCCAACAGTATGCTCGACTGTGTTGTCATAGCAGTGGATGGCGATGGTCTGGCCGAACAGCTTCTTTGCGACTGCCTGATCCACTTCGACTGCGATCATACCTTCCGGAATATCCTTCAGGCGATCGATACGAAGTTCGGGGTCTTTGGTCTTCAGACGCAGTCGGCCGCACTTTTCATACTCGTTGCCTTTGCCCGTCGCTTTGTAAACTGTAGTATTCTTACGAAGCAGAAGGCCGAGCAACAACAAAGTGGCCAAAAGAATGGTTCCGCCGATAACGGGGATCACCACGATCGAGCCATTGAAAGTGGGTTCCTCTTCCACAGGAACGATCTCGGTGCCCAGGTAGGTTACGGTATAAAGGATGCTGGAAATACCAGAGGATACGACAGTGCCTTTGTATTCGGCGGTCGTAATATAGCCAGTTGCGACGGTAGAACTGGCAGAGCCAGAATAGGTGGCTACCGCAGAGTAAGTTGCCGGGACGAGCTCATCGCCGACCAGAGCAGTACTCTCAACGCTCCAAGTTACATTGGAGAGGCTCAAAGTTCTGCCATTCTTCTCTACAGTCTTATCGATGTAAGAAGAATCATTTCGATCGAGGCCGGTGTAGTTCTTGGTTGCGGTGACAGTGTAGGAGCTGCTCTTGTAGCCGGCTGCCTCCGTCTTGATCGTGCTGTGGTCCAGAGACAGAGTGCCGGAAGAAATGCCGTCGTCGAACTCGATCGTGGGCTTCAGCTCTGCGAGGATATCTTCAAGGTTCTTACTGGCAGTTGTGACAGTGACGACCTCGGTGTGCAGATTCTCTTCCTGGAAGTGCTGCTCTTCTTTGATGATGTCACTCATGGAGTACAGGAAGCCATCATGCTCGAAGTCCTCTTCATAGAGATCTGCAGGGTCCTGGTCGGGCAGGAGCGTATAGGTCTTGATTGCGAGCTGCTGCCCGTTGAGATTCTGATAGGTCACATCGTCCGGAATGTACGATGCTGCACTTGCTCCCACCGTCATGGACATGGCAACGACGAGAACAAGCACCAAGGAAGTGATTTTTTCCTTCATGGATCTTGATCCTTTCTGTTCGTGGGTGTCATGCGACCGGGTTAGTCGGATGATCACCGGTAGTAAGGCGGCCTTTGCCGCGCTTGTATTCGCTGATGCATTCTTTCAGCATGGCGAGGAGGTCTTCGTAGGTCAGATTCATCGAAAGCCAGAGGCATTGCCGGAACATGTAGATCATGCTGTCATCTGCCAGGAAGACGGAGTGCCAACCTGTGACCGAGTCCAGATTCAGTTCGTTCGCAACGCCATACATCTGATTGGCATTGATGTCTGCGAACAGGATCTTATCAGCGACAATGATGGACATGATGGGATAGCTTCGAATCATGGAGACAAGGACGACGCAGTCAATCTCGTCGTCCTTGTGGATGGCGACATAGGTGTCACCATGCTGCTCCACAATGTTGAGGCAGGACCGGATGACCTCCCTGCAGTGAGCGTTAAGAGCATCTCGGCTGCTGGGAGAGTATTTCATAAGGTTACCTCAATCTGGTATGGCGTTTGATGATTCTGGTGATGAAGCCCAGCGCGATGCCGTTTTCCTCATCGACTCCGGTGACACGGAAGCTGACCGTATCCAGTCTGCTGGGCATGTCGATGGAACGATAGAGCTTAGTCTTGGCATTGACGCCCACCTGAAGGCGGACGAAGAACACACGGTCTTTCACGCCGGTAACGACACCGAAATAGTTGGAGTTGGGAGTGATCTTCTCCAGGGCTGCCCGATCGGGATTCTCAGATGCCTCTTTGATGGAGAGGTTGACCGAATAGACATCCCGCTCCTCGTTGTAAGAAACATCCATGACCCTGGCAACGACCAGATCGCCGGTGGAGTGCAGATCCGCAATGTCAGAGAACCATTCCCAGGAGACATTGCGGGCATAGATCTCAGTATCCACACCGCAAGCTTCCACCGTCATGGTGTTGTTGCCGACACCCAGAACACGGCACGCCATCAGGATA